>Ga0078894_10003035_pt1 | contig 12699 bp, 7 predicted proteins | sample LauGreSu1BDMLBSD_2_FD_67506 | JGI IMG/M metagenome (GOLD analysis project Ga0078894, IMG submission 67506) | Freshwater lake microbial communities from Lake Michigan, USA - Su13.BD.MLB.SD (version 4) (version 4) | ecosystem: Environmental > Aquatic > Freshwater > Lake | place: Lake Michigan, USA...
GTTCGAACCGACGATCGACTACGTCGTCACCAAAATTCCGCGCTTCGCATTTGAGAAATTCCCGGCCGCCGATGCCCGTCTGACCACGCAGATGAAGTCAGTCGGTGAAGTCATGGCCATGGGTCGGACCTTCCAGGAGTCGGTACAGAAAGCATTGCGCGGTCTGGAAATCGGCAAGGTCGGCTTCGACCCGACCGCCGCCGCCGCTCAGGGCGAAGACGGGCTGCTACGCATCAAACGCGAACTGAAAGAACCGGGGCCGGAACGGCTGTTCCAGGTCGCCGAGGCCTTCCGTGCCGGCCTGAGTGTCGATGAAGTTTTCCAGCTCAGCTTCATAGATCCCTGGTTCCTCGACCAGATCGAGGAACTGGTCGCCATCGAGGCGGAAATCACCAACGGCGGTCTGCCGGCATTGGACGCCGTCCGTATGCGTCACCTCAAGCGCAAGGGCTTTTCCGATGCCCGCATCTCCCAGCTGGTCGGCACCGACGAATCCGCCGTGCGTGCGCTACGCCATGCGCTGAAAGTGCGCCCGACCTATAAACGCGTCGATTCCTGCGCCGCGGAATTCGCCACCGATACCGCTTATCTGTATTCCACCTATGAAGACGAGTGCGAAGCGGCACCGACCGACCGCAAGAAAATCATCGTACTCGGCGGCGGCCCGAACCGGATCGGGCAGGGCATCGAGTTCGATTACTGCTGCGTGCATGCCTCCCTCGCATTACGCGAGGACGGTTTCGAAACCATCATGATCAACTGCAACCCGGAAACGGTGTCCACCGATTTCGATACTTCCGACCGCCTGTATTTCGAACCGCTGACCTTCGAAGACGTGATGGAGATCGTCGAATTGGAAAAACCGGTCGGCGTCATCGTCCAGTACGGCGGCCAGACTCCGCTGAAGCTGGCGCGTGCACTCGAAGCCGCCGGTGCGCCGATTATCGGCACCTCGCCGGATTCCATCGATTGGGCGGAAGACCGTGAACGCTTCCAGAGCCTGGTCGAGGAACTTGGTCTGCTGCAGCCGCCGAACCGCACGGCCCGCAATGCCGAACAGGCCATCGCGATGGCCAATGAAATCGGTTATCCACTGGTGGTGCGCCCGAGCTATGTGCTCGGCGGCCGCGCCATGGAAGTGGTGTATTCCGACGAAGACCTGTCGCGTTATATCCGCGAGGCGGTCCAGGTTTCAAATGATTCGCCGGTGCTGCTTGATCGATTCCTCGATCATGCCGTTGAAGTCGACGTCGATATCATCGCCGACATGGAAGGCAATGTCCTGATTGGCGGCATTATGGAGCATATCGAGGAAGCCGGCGTGCATTCCGGGGATTCGTCCTGCTCGTTGCCACCATACACCCTTAGTGCCGATATACAGGCCCATTTGCGTGAGCAGGTCAGCCGCATGGCGAAAGCCCTGAAGGTCGTCGGTCTGATGAATACCCAGTTCGCCATCCAGGGTGACACCATCTTCGTGCTGGAAGTCAATCCGCGAGCATCGCGTACGGTGCCATTCGTTTCGAAAGCCATCGGCGTGCCTCTGGCCAAGATTGCCGCACGCTGCATGGCTGGCCGCAGTCTGGCATCCCAGAATGCCATGCGTGAAATCATTCCACCCTATTACTCGATCAAGGAAGCGATTTTCCCGTTCGCCAAGTTCCAGAACGTCGATCCGATCCTCGGGCCGGAAATGCGTTCCACCGGTGAAGTCATGGGTGTCGGTCGGACCTTCAGCGAAGCCTTTGGCCGGGCCGAAGAGGCCGCCGGAATCCGGGTACCGCAGGTCGGGAAGGCCTTCGTATCGGTGCGTGAGGTCGATAAACCGCGTCTGGTGGAAATCGCGCAATCGCTGCTGAAGAAGGGGTTCAGTCTGGTCGCTACGCACGGTACCGCCACCTATCTTCGCGGGCAGGGGCTGCCCTGTGATGCCATCAATAAGGTCGCCGAAGGTCGTCCGCATATCGTCGATCTGATCAAGAACGGCGAAATCAACTACATTGTCAATACCACCGAAGGCAAGCAGGCCATCGCGGACTCGTTCTCGATCCGGCGCGAAGCCCTGCAGCACCGGTTGGTCTATTCGACCACCATCCCCGGCGCCAAGGCGTTGATTCATTCCATCGAAACCCGTGACAATCCGCGGGTCTGGTCCCTGCAGGAACTGCATGGGGAATTGAACGGATGAGCACCATCGTTCCATTGACCCATGCCGGGGCCATCCGGCTGCGTGCCGAGCTGGAAAACCTGAAGTCGGTCAAGCGGCCGCAGGTCATCGAGGCCATTGCCGAAGCACGCGCCCACGGCGATCTCAAGGAGAACGCGGAGTACCATGCGGCACGAGACCAGCAGAGCTTCATCGAAGGCCGTATCCAGGAACTGGAGTACACCCTTTCGCACTGCCAAATCATCGAGGTCGGCAAGCTCAAAGCAGGTTCGAAAGTGGTATTCGGCGCCACGGTCGAGCTGGTCGATGTCGAAACCGATGCCACCGTCATCTACATGATCGTCGGCGACCTTGAAGCCGACCTGAAATACCAGCGCATTTCGATTTCATCACCGATAGCGCGCGCCCTGATCGGCAAGCATGAAGGCGATGTCATCACGATACTGGCACCGGGTGGCAACCGCGAATATGAAATCACCGCGGTCCGCTACATCGATTGAGCATGGCGGATTACGGCACGTGCGTCATCCTGCTGCCGGAGAAACGGTTTTTTTCCGGTCAGCAGCTCTCGGATGGGTTCACCCGTTACGCACGTCGTTTCGGCTTCGAGACCTGCGAGCCCGGTGAAAGCCGGCAGCTGCAGCGCAATTTCCGTTGTCAATCCGGCTCCAGCTGGCCCGTGGCGGCTCTGTGCAGACAGCATGATTCGGGCGATGCCGGCACCTACTGCTGGTTAAGGGCCGATCCGATTTATCTGCAGGCGGAGATGCGCGGTGCACGTGTGATGGCCTGTAGTGACTTCGCACTGAGCCCGGACGATGTAATGGCCGCGGTTTCGGCGCTTCAACCGGCATTTGCCGACTATGGCTTCATTTTTTCTGCAGGCAACGACGGCAACTTCTACATTCGATGTCCTGAGAATACTGAATTGCCTGATTTTCTGCCCGTCATGGATCTGCTTGGCTGTGACCTTGCCGGACAGCTCAGCCTCAGCCGCACCTGGACCGCATTGTTCAATGAATGCCAGATTTCTCTGCATAACCATCCACTGAACGTTCAACGTCAACGTGACCGACAGCTGCCGGTTAACGGACTCTGGTTCTGGGGCGGAGGGGTGTTGCCGACATCCGTGGCCCACAGCTTCAAATCGGTAACCTCGACGGACCCTGTCATTCGAGCGCTGGAAAACAGCTCGAACCCGAAACAGGGCAGGGACGTACTCGTCGATCTGCGGCATGTCCGGTCCTGGCCGGAAGTGGAGTCGCACTTCGATCCGCTCCGGTCCACGCTATTCGACTTCGCGGACGGCACACGCTGGTGCTGGAGACCTTCATGGCGCCTACTGTTCTGGCGCCGGAAATCAATTCCCGTCTTCTGAATCCCCGGCCGCTTCCGGCTTGCCCTTGTCGATGAATTCGGGGGAGAGCGGAATCAGGAATGAAGCGCCTTTCCCGACAGGGTCGACTTTGCCGAATCGAGTTTCGCACAGGGTTTCATTGGCACGGATTTCCTGTTCCGGGAGCTTCAGTCGTTTCTCTTCGCCGCCTGCACCTTGCAGAAGAAGTTGGCCGAATTCACGGGTGAAGGTCTCGATCAAAGCATAGGCATCGCCGATCGAGGATACCTTGGCACTGTTGAATACAGGATTCGCACCCTTTGCCCAACGCATGAATGCCAGTGTTCCTGCATCATTGCTTGCGCGCGCATCCAGAGCAATGGCGCCCATGCCGACCGGAATGCGGAACGGGCCGGGAACAAAGGTATCGACCGCTGCAGACAGGCCGGCAATGGACTTGGATGTCGGAGTGATGCCGGTCAGGGAGACGTCCACGCGCATCGCCTCACCGGATGCTTCGGGATCTGCAGCCAGATATTGGCCGAGCCGGGTGCAGATGGAGCGATTCAGGGCATTGCTGATCAGGGCCAGCTGTTCGGGACTGATGTCAGGATTTTCAGCAGGCAAACTCAGTGCAATGTCCGGCAATGCATAACGGCTGATTTTCGAGAGCCGCTCGGCATCAAGGTAACGCGATACGCTCCGCCCCTGTTCCTCGGTGACCGTCTCGAGCGGCTTGTCGGCAACCAGTTGATTGCCGTTCGGCCGTGGAATGCTGGCGCAGGCATTCAGTAATACGATAAGAACAAAAATGCCGATTTTACCGAACATGGCCCACACTCTGAATGATTACCTCGCACAAGAGTACACGGATGTCCGGTTGCCCATGTCAAGGCCGTCTGAAGGCCGGCATTCCGACACGCAATGACATTATCCCTGACATCCGGCCGTTGTTCACGATGGATTCCCCGTCTATCATGACAGCATGTTGCCGAACCGTTCCATCCAACAGCGTTCATTTGCTCCGGAATCCGCCCGCTTGCATGAATCCGCCTTATTGAGCCGGATTTATGCCGCCCGTGGCATTGAACGTGCCGAACAGATCGATCTCAGACTCCAGCATCTGTTTCCGCCGGACACGATGCGTGGTTTGGAGAATGCCGTAGCCTTGGTGATGGATGCCATCGCCCGGCAATCGCGCATCATCGTTGTCGGGGATTTCGACTGCGACGGTGCCACCGGAACAGCGGTCGCGGTCCGGGGGCTGCGTATGCTCGGCGCGGAGCAGGTGTTGTTCAAGGTTCCGCACCGTGTCCGCCACGGCTACGGATTGACGCCCGGTCTGGTTGAAGATCTGGCGGACATGAATCCGGACCTGATCATCACCGTGGACAGCGGCATTGCCTGCAATCCCGGCGTGGCGGCGGCAAATCTCCGCGGATACCGTGTGCTGGTTACCGATCACCATCTTCCGGGCGATGTCCTGCCGTCGGCAGCAGCCATACTCAATCCGAACCAGCCGGGTTGCGGATTTCCGAGCAAGGCCTTGGCCGGCGTCGGGGTCATTTTCTATCTGCTTGTGGCGGTACGTGCGGTCCTGCGGTCCCAAAAAGCTCCCGGTGCCGATGCCGACTTGTCCGTACTGTTGGATTTGGTGGCCATCGGTACCATTGCCGACATGGTCAAGCTGGATGCCAACAACCGGCGGCTGGTGCGCGCGGGGCTTGCGCGCATCAATGCCGGGCGCTGTCAGCCGGGCGTCTCGGCACTGGCGCGTATCAGCGGTCTGGAACCAGGCAAGATCGATGCCATGGACATCGGGTTCCGGATCGGCCCGAAAATCAATGCCGCCGGCCGGCTTGAGGATATGGCTTTGGGCATCGAATGTCTTTTGGCCGATGATCCGCAATGCGCCATGGAGATGGCGGAAAATCTGCATGCCATCAATCTTGAACGGCAACACCTTCAGCAGGACATGCTAGATGACGCCGAGACGATGTTTGCCTCGATTGATCTGGGCGCATTCCCGGATCAGAAATGCCTGATTCTGCATCAGCCGGACTGGCACCCCGGCATCATTGGTCTGGTGGCTTCGCGCATGAAAGACCGCAGCCACCGACCCGTATTGGTTTTTGCTCCCAGCGAGCCGGACAGTTCGGAATTGCGGGGTTCCTGCCGTTCGATACCGGGGTTTCACATCCGGGATGCCTTGGCTTTGGTCGATGCCAGACATCCGGGAATGATCGCACGCTTCGGCGGGCATGCCATGGCGGCCGGACTCACGCTGGACCGCGGAATGTTTCCCGTGTTTTGTCAGGCATTCATGGCCATTGTCTCGGAAACGCTCGATCCGGATCTGCTGCAGGAAATCCTTCTGACCGACGGGCCACTGACCGAAAAGGAACTGTGCAGGGATACCGCGGTGATGTTGGCCGATTCCGGCCCCTGGGGCCAGGGCTTTCCGGCGCCAGTATTCGACAATGCTTTCGAGGTCATCGGCTGGCAGGTTCTGAAGGACAAACACCTCAAGCTGCAACTCAAGCCGGTGGATGGCACGATGGGCATTCAGGCCATCCATTTCAACGCTTACTCCGGAGAGGCGCCGCCGTCGCGGGTCCGCGTGGTTTATGAATTACAAACCAATGATTTCAGGGAAAGGCGTGAAGTTCAGTGCCTTATCCGTTACATGCAGCCTGTATAGGCTCATTCAGGGAATTCTAACCACCCCCAGTAAATTCCAAGTGTTAGCGCATGAATAGCCCACAGCACCATGCTTCGGGGGCTATTTTGTTTGATGTCAGGCAAGGTCACTGTATTCGACAGGGCAGCTCTGATACAATAGAACACTGATTATCTTGAATTTTTAACTGCATGGAACTGAATCCGATCCGCAACCGCATCGCCGAGTTGCAAGAGCGTGTCACCTCGCTCAGGGGGTATCTTTGACTTCGACAATAAAGTTGAGCGTCTGGAAGAAGTAACCCGCGAGCTGGAAAGCCCGCAGATTTGGAACGAGCCAGAAAAAGCCCTGGCGCTCGGCAAAGAGCGGGCTAGTCTGGACAAGACTGTCTCTGAAATCCGCGGGACGCTTGACGGGCTCGGCGAAGCGCTGGAATACCTCGAACTGGCTGAAATGGAAAACGACGAAGGCATCGTATCGTCGGTCACCGGAGATGTCGCCAAGATCGCCGAACGTGTGGAAAAGCTGGAATTCCGCCGGATGTTCTCCGGCGAGCAGGACCATACCAACTGCTTCGTCGATATCCAAGCCGGTGCCGGCGGCACCGAGGCCCAGGACTGGGCCGAGATCGTGCTGCGCATGTACCTGCGGTTCTGCGAAGCCCGTGGCTGGAAAACCGAACTGATGGAAGCCTCCGATGGCGATGTAGCCGGCATCAAAAGTGCCACGTTCCGGGTCGAGGGTGAATATGCCTACGGCTGGCTGAAAACCGAAATCGGCGTACACCGCCTGGTGCGCAAGTCCCCCTTCGACTCCGATAACCGCCGGCACACCTCGTTCTGCTCGGTATTCGTCAGCCCGGAAGTCGATGACAATATCGAAATCGAAATCAATCCGGCGGATCTGCGGACCGATGTCTACCGTTCATCCGGTGCCGGCGGCCAGCACGTCAATAAAACCGAATCGGCAGTCCGGATTACCCATATTCCGACCAATACCGTCGTAGCCTGCCAGATCGAACGTTCCCAGCACGGCAACCGTGACCGGGCCATGAAGATGTTGAAAGCCAAGTTGTACGAACTTGAGTTGATGAAACGCAATTCCGAGAAGGATGCACTTGAGGCGACCAAATCCGATATCGGCTGGGGCAGCCAGATCCGCAGTTACGTTCTTGATCAGAGCCGGATCAAGGATCTGCGCACTGGGGTGGAACGCACTGATACCCAGAAAGTCCTCGACGGCGACCTCGATGAATTCGTCAAGGCCAGTCTGAAAGCTGGCCTTACCGCCGGTTCCGGCCGCAATAATTAAGCTGAAGAGAAGCCATGAACGAAAACGCCCCCGAACAGCCAATGGACGAAAACCAGCTTATTGCCGAACGCCGAGCGAAACTCCGCGCGCTGCGTGAGCAGGGTATCGCCTATCCGAATGACTTTGTACGCGCAGATTACGCCGCCGATCTGCAGACGGAATACGCCGATAAGGACCGCTGGACCACAGAAGCGCTTCAGGAGCTTGACTGCAGCGTACAGATCGCCGGCCGGCTGATGGCCAAACGCGTCATGGGCAAAGCCAGTTTCGCGCAGCTGCAGGACATGTCCGGCCGCATCCAGTTGTATCTCTCGGGTGCAGACCTGGGCGATGTTTATGAATCCTTCAAGCACTGGGATGTCGGCGATATCATCGGCGTTGCTGGTGTTCTCACCCGCACCAAGACCGGTGAACTTTCGGTCAAAGGCAAAAGCCTGAGACTGCTGACCAAATCATTGCGTCCGCTTCCGGACAAATGGCACGGCCTGTCCGATGTCGAACAGCGCTACCGCCAGCGTTACGTCGATCTGATCGTGACCCCGGAAGCCCGCGATGTCTTCATCAAACGTTCGCAGGTGATTTCGGCACTACGTAACTGGTTGGATGCGCAGCGTTTCCTGGAAGTGGAAACACCGATGATGCATTACATTCCCGGCGGCGCTACGGCCAAGCCGTTCATGACCCACCATAACGCGCTCGGGCTTGATCTGTATCTGCGCGTGGCACCGGAGCTCTATCTGAAACGGTTGACCGTGGGCGGGCTTGAGCGCATCTACGAAATCAACCGCAACTTCCGGAACGAGGGTGTGTCCACCCGCCACAACCCGGAATTCACCATGCTCGAACTGTACGAGGCCTATGCCACCTACAACGAAATCATGGATTTGACCGAGGGCATGATCCGCGCCGCTGCTGAAAAAGTCCTGCCATCCATGCAGGCACATTGGGATGGGGCCGACATCGATCTGTCCCAACCGTTCAAACGCTGGACCATGACCGATGCGGTACTCGCGCATAACCCGCAGATTTCCGCCGCCGATATCCGTGATGTTGCTGCCATGCGCGGGCATTGCGATACGCTTGGTGTCCGCTACAAGCCCGGCTACGGCTGGGGCAAGCTGCTTCTGGAGGTGTTCGAGAAGACCGTCGAGCACACACTGGTCCACCCGACCTTCATCACGCAGCACCCGACCGAGGTCAGTCCACTGGCCCGTGCTAACGACAACGACGCCGGCCTGACCGACCGCTTCGAGCTGTTCATCGGCGGCAAGGAAATCGCCAACGGTTTTTCCGAGCTCAACGATTCCGAAGACCAGGCCGAACGCTTCGCCGAGCAGGTCAACCAGAAGGAGGGTGGGGATGATGAAGCCATGCACTTCGATGCGGATTACATCCGTGCGCTGGAAGTCGGCCTGCCGCCGACCGGTGGTCTCGGCGTCGGCATCGACCGACTGGTGATGATGCTGACCGGTTCCGTGTCCATCCGCGATGTCCTGCTGTTCCCCTACATGCGGCCGGTCAACGACTGAAAGAAAAGGGCGCCGAGGCGCCCTTTTTTCATACTTCTTTCGGACTATCCCGCAACTCACGCCTTAGGATCTTACCGACATTGGTTTTAGGCAGTTCGATCCGGAACTCGATGACCTTCGGCTGTTTATAGCCGGTCAGGTGCTCACGGCAGTAATGCTTGATGTCCTCGGCGGTAATCGATTGGTCTTTGCGGACCACCACAATCTTGACGGCCTCTCCGGATTTTTCGTCCGGAACACCGACCGCAGCCACTTCCAGAATGCCGGGCATGGCGGCGATGACGTCCTCGATTTCATTCGGATACACATTGAAGCCGGACACAAGAATCATGTCCTTCTTGCGGTCGACGATGTAGAAGAAACCCTTGTCGTCCATCTTGGCGATGTCGCCGGTATGCAGCCAGCCTTCGGCATCGATGACCTTGGCGGTTTCATCCGGGCGCTGCCAGTAGCCCTGCATGACCTGCGGACCCTTCACACATAGCTCGCCGATTTCGCCCTGCGGCAGGATGTTGCCATCGTCGTCCTTGATGCAGCAGTGTGTGCTTGAGATAGGCAGACCGATAGCGCCGTTAAATTCCTTCAAATCGAGCGGATTCATGCAACAGGCCGGCGAGGTTTCAGTCAGACCGTAGGCTTCAATCAGGGTCACCCCAGTCACTTTTTTCCATTTTTCGGCTACCGCTTTCTGCACGGCCATGCCGCCGCCCAAAGCGAGATGCATGCGGCTGAAGTCGAGCTTGTCGAATCCTGGGGTATTGAGCAAGCCATTGAAAAGGGTATTCACGCCGGTAATCGCGGTGAAATTGCTTTTCTTCAATTCTTTGACGAATCCGGGCATGTCACGCGGGTTGGTGATCAGGTAGTTCAGTCCGCCGAACTTCATGAACACCAGACAGTTCGCGGTCAAGGCGAAGATATGGTATAGCGGCAGGGCGGTGATGATGACTTCGCTGCCTTCCTTGGCATTCTTGCCGATCCAGGAAGAGGACTGCTGCATGTTGGCCACAAGATTGCTGTGGCTCAGCATGGCCCCTTTGGATACGCCAGTGGTTCCGCCGGTGTACTGGAGGAACGCAATTTCAGACGGTTGGATGCTGACATGCGGCAATGCGTGTTTGGCGCCTTTAGCAAGCGCTTTGCGGAACCGAATGGCTTCCGGAAGATCATAATCGGGCACGGCCTGTTTCACATGCTTCAGGACGAAATCGACGACCAGACCTTTCGGACCGAGCATCTCCCCGACGCTGGTGGTGATGACCTGTCGCACTTTTGTTTCGTGCAGAATTTCCTCGGCCGTGCAGGCAAAATTATCCAGAACCACCAGCGCAACGGCTCCCGAATCATTGAGTTGGTGTTTCAACTCACGGGCGGTATACATCGGATTGGTGTTGACCACGGTCAGGCCGGCACGCAGAACTCCGAAAATGGCGATAGGATACTGGAGCAAGTTCGGCAGCATGATGGCAACGCGCTCGCCTTTTTTCAGTTTCAATTCGTGAATCAGGTAGCTTGCAAAATGGGCACTCAGTTCATCGACTTCCCGGTATCTGATGGTTTTTCCAAAATTACTGAAGGCCGGCCGATCGGCGAATTTGGATATTGCATTTTCCAGAACGGAAACAATCGAAGGAAATTCACTGATGTCGATGTCATGTGGGACATCTGGGGCGTAGCTGTCAAGCCAAGGACGGTTCATGCTCATTGATTTAGCGTGTGCGTTGGGATTAGCCCATTTGAGCATAAGCTCTAAATGCTGGCAAGCCCGCACACATGAAAAAGCGGCCTTAGCCGCTTTTTTATCATGCATTCACGCGACTCAGGCGGCCTTACGTGCTGCCAGCTGGCGAAGCACATAGTGCAGGATGCCGCCGTGACGGAAGTACTCGACTTCCTTCGGCGTCAGCAGCAGCACTTTGGCCTGGAAACGTTTGACCGACCCATCGGGTGCGGTGGCCAGAACATCGGCAACTTTTCCGGCGCCGTCATTCAGGCCGGTGATGTCGAAGCTCTCGTCACCCTTCAGTCCTTGGCTGGCGGCACTTTCACCATCGAGAAACTGCAAGGGCAGCACGCCCATGCCGACCAGGTTCGAGCGGTGGATACGCTCGAAGCTTTCGGCAATCACGGCCTTGACGCCCAAAAGGGTAGTCCCTTTGGCGGCCCAGTCACGCGAGGAACCGGTCCCGTATTCCTTGCCGGCGATGACCACCAAGGGCACGGCCTCGGCTTTGTAGCGCATGGCGGCATCGTAGATGGCGAGCTTGTCATTGGATGGATAGTGGATGGTGTTGCCGCCTTCCTCACCGCCCAACATCAGGTTCTTGATACGGATGTTGGCAAAGGTGCCGCGTACCATCACGTCGTCATTACCTCGGCGCGAACCGTAGGAGTTGAAGTCGACCGGCTTGACACCACGCGACTGCAGGAACTGGCCCGCCGGCGAGCTGGCTTTGATGTTGCCGGCCGGTGAAATGTGATCGGTGGTGATCGAGTCCCCGAATAGGCCCAGCAGACGGGCTCCATGGATATCAGCGATGCTGCCGATGGCCATGCTCATGCCGTCGAAGTAAGGCGGGTTTTTGATGTAAGTCGAGTCGCCGCTCCAGGCGAAAATCTCGCCTTCGGGCGAAGCAATCTGGTTCCAGCGCGAATCGCCTTTGAATACGTCAGCGTAGTTCTTCTTGAACATTTCCGGACCGATTGAAGCAGCAATCGCATCACTGATTTCCTGGTTGCTCGGCCAGATGTCCTTGAGGAACACGTCATTGCCGGAAATGTCCTTGCCCAGCGGTTCAAGGCTCAGGTCGATGTTCACGGTGCCTGCCAGGGCGTAGGCGACCACCAGCGGCGGCGAGGCCAGATAGTTCATCTTGACTTCGGCGTGCACGCGGCCTTCGAAATTGCGGTTGCCCGACAGCACGGAAGCCACGGTCAGGTCGCCGGCTGCGATGGCGACACTGACTTCAGGCGGCAGTGGTCCGGAGTTGCCGATGCAGGTGGTGCAGCCGTAGCCGACCACGAAGAAGCCCATGGCTTCAAGATCTTTCAGCACATCGGCTTTCTTCAGGTAGTCGGTGACCACCAGCGAGCCCGGACCGAGCGAGGTTTTCACCCAGGGTGCCGGTTTCAGGCCGCGTGCCGCGGCTTTGCGGGCGAGCAGGCCGGCACCCAGCATCACCGCCGGATTGGAGGTGTTGGTGCAGGAGGTGATGGCGGCAATGACTACGGCGCCGTCCTTTATTTCCACCGGCTGGTCGTTGATTTGGGTCTGGACCGTACCCAGCGTTGCGGTGACATCGCCACCCTCGTTCTCAAACTTCGCGACATCGCCGTTTTTCGATTTGCGGTTGGCGGTCAGGGCCACCAGATTATCGTTGTAGTTCTGTTTCATCTCGGTCAGCAGCACGCGGTCCTGCGGACGTTTCGGGCCGGCCAGGGACGGTTTGACTTCGCCCATGTCCAGATGTAGAACCGCGCTGTATTCGGCTTCGGCATCCGTTCGCCACAGGCCTTGGGCCTTGGCATAGGCCTCGACCAGATTGATCAGTGTTTCGTCTCGGCCGGACAGGCGCAGATAGTTAAGCGATTCGGCATCAATCGGAAAGATGCCGCAGGTCGCACCGTATTCTGGCGCCATGTTGGCGATGGTGGCGCGGTCGGCCAAGGGCAGGTG
>Ga0078894_10003036_pt1 | contig 12696 bp, 12 predicted proteins | sample LauGreSu1BDMLBSD_2_FD_67506 | JGI IMG/M metagenome (GOLD analysis project Ga0078894, IMG submission 67506) | Freshwater lake microbial communities from Lake Michigan, USA - Su13.BD.MLB.SD (version 4) (version 4) | ecosystem: Environmental > Aquatic > Freshwater > Lake | place: Lake Michigan...
GTCAGTTGTCAGTTGTCAGTTGTCAGTGGTCAGTGGTCAGTGGTCAGTGGGCGGTGGTCAGTGGGCGGTGGTCAGTGGTGACGACGAGGACAGGAGAGCCGTTTTCCTGTCGCGTGGGGTGCAAGCGAATTGCGGGTGTTGGGAGAGTGTTTTTTCGCCACGGAAGAACTCGGGATGACACGGAAAATCGCAGGAGTGATGGCGGGGGGAGTTTTCAACCACGAATGACACGAATCACACGAATGAAGGCGAAGGTGTTTTGGGGGATTTGAAGTCCGAAAGATCCGAAACAGGGACGATTCGGGGCGGGGAAGTGAGAAGTGAGAGGGATGTTGCGGTGTTGGGTTGGGGTGAGACACTCTTGGTGCGGAATGCGGGGCCGAGGCGGCGATTTTGTTTGACTTTGGAGTTTTGAATTTGGTGAACATTCCGGGGACTCCTTCGCTGGTATTTTCGTTTTACGTCCTCGCGTTGCTGCCATGGATGGCGTATCGCAGCAGTGGTCGACTGCGGCGGCAACCGGGTTTACTGGCTGACGGTCGAATGCGACGGCGGGTCTGGAGGTCAACGCTGCTGATGCTGTTGCTGCTGTTGTGGCTGGCAACAGTTACGGGACGTGGCTTTGGGTATGATGTTTTTGAGGCACCGCAGGATTTGCGTGGGACGGTCTGGCGATCGGCGCTGTGTCTGGTTGTCAGTCTGTTGCTGATGGTGTGCTCATCGTTGCTGAGGACTGCCGAGCAGCGGCGGGAAATGTTCGTGTATCGTCTGGTGCCGGGTGATGGCGGCGAGTGGGCGCTAAAGCTGCTGGTGGCGATGGTGGCCGGAGTGGCGGAGGAGGCAGTGTATCGAGGGGTTCTGCTGCAGATTCTGTGGTATTCGCTGGGCAGCTTTGTAGCTGCGGTGGCAATTTCAGCGGTCGCCTTTGCGCTGGCACATCGTCAGCAGGGGTGGCAGAGTATGGTCTTGATTGTGGCGATTGCGCTGCTGATGCACTGGCTGGTGCAGGCGACCGGTTCTCTGCTGGGGGCTATGGCAGCGCATACGTTGTATGACGTCGTGGCCATGTTCTGGATTTCAAAGCAGGCGCAGCGGGACTCAGTCAGTGCGGAGACTGTCGGGTAGCAGCCAGTTTGTCAGCCATGCGTGGGGACGAAATACAGTTCAGAATGCCGGCCACTGTGGATCGTTGTGGCTTTCCGGTGTTCAGTCGTGCCGTCCGCGCAGATGCTGGATGAAGCGATAGATGCCCAGCCAGATACCGCTGGTGAAGATGCCGAAAATCAGTCCCGCGAATGCTCCGACTGCACCACCGCCGAACCATGGCAGGTTCCACGATGGATTCAGTGCAGCCGAAGCAGCGCCGACTGGCGTCAGGACCAGCACTGAGATGCCGACGAAGACAGCCTGGAATCTGTTGTCGCTCCACCGCACGTTGACTCCGGTGACGGTGTCCGTCACTACGTTGTACGCTTTTCGGCCGTCGCCAACTGTTGTCTGTTCCTCAGTTGCATAGGGGGATGGTGACGAATCCGCCGGGGAATTGGAACAGGTTGCTGGTGACTGGTCTGGTGTGTCCAAGGGGATTCTCCATGAGGTCTGCGGCGGTGATCAATGCACACTGGCGGACGAGTGCAGTTGCAGGGCTTTGGTTGCAGTCAGGTTTTGGGGGTAATCACAACGGCAGTGCCACTGGCTGACACCATCAGCATACCATTGGCCTGTCCAAGCACTTCGTAATCGAGATCGACGCCGATGACTGCGTTAGCGCCGAGGGCGCGGGCTTTCTGCTGCATTTCTTCGAGGGCCAGTTCGCGAGCGTTCTGCAGTTCGCGTTCGTAGGTCCCCGAACGACCTCCGACGAGGTCCCGAAGTCCGGCGAATATGTCCTTGAAGAGGTTCGCACCGAGTACAGCTTCACCGGCCACAATGCCGCAGTAATGCTGTACGGTGTGGCCTTCGACGCTGGAAGTGGTGGTCGTTATCATGTTGAAATCCTCTGAGGCAAATCCGGAAATTGTCTGGTACCTGTGAGGCGGTTATTCGTGCGGGCTGTGAATATCCTGGCGGATTCTGAAAAAAATCGCAGGTGGTCAGAAAGTGGCCTGGGCGGCCAAAACGGCTGAGTTTGCAGTGCGGACTGAATAGCCGGTCTTTTCCAGTCTGGATTTATCGCTTGGCGAAGTATTGGCGGTGAGTTCGAGGTGTGAGGTGCCTTCGGAGTGGATTCGCGGGGCAGCGAAGGCTTCGTCAAGGCTGTTCTGGTGGGCGAGCCACGGTCGCAGCACGCTGAAGATACCGTTGGGAATTCTGCGGCCACCAGCTCCGCCGATGGCAAAGACGGGTTTTGAGTCCTGGCAGGCGATGAGAGGAACCATGTTATGGAGCGGTTTTTTGCCTGGGCCGGGACTGTTCGGGTGCGTGGGGCGTGGATCGAAACGCGACATTCCGTGTCCGAGGGTGAGTCCGAGGCCTGCCGCCGTCACGCAGGCTCCGAACGTATTTCCGTGCGTCAGTGTCAGTGCGATCAGGTGGCCTTCGTCATCTGCCGCGCTGATGTGAATTGTGCCGCCATGTCCAGTGGCCTGCACCGGGTGCTGAATGATTTCTCCGCTGGTGACAGCAGTTGCGATTTGCTCAGCACATTCATTCGCGTACTCGGGGGACAGCAGCCGTGAGGCGGGAACATCGCCTGCTGTTGGATCTCCCAGCAGTGTCAGTCGGTCACGCCACGCCAATCGCATGGTTTCTGCCATGCAGTGTGGCTGACTATCGGCCGTATTTCGCAGTTCGGCTGGCAGGGCCAGCCACGTGCTGAGCATCTGCAGGACACTGAGGCCCCCGGCGGTCAGAGGTGGGGTGCAGACACAGCGATTGCCGTGCTGCAGAACGAGCGGGGCTGCTGTGCTGGCCTGATATGCGGCGAGGTCAGCGGCGGTGACAAGTCCGTGATTGCGAGCGAAAGCGTCTGCCAGTTGGCGGGCGATGCCGCCGCGATAGAAGTCATCGACGCTGTTGTTGTTGGCCAGTGTCTGGAGCAGTTCGGCCAGTTCCGGATTGCGAAATATTTCGCCGGCGGCCAGCGGGGCGCCATTCCGGAAGTACAGCTTTCGTGAGCCGGGGTCGGAGGCGAAGATGGGTTTTGCTGCGATTGCTGTGGCGTAGCCGGCAGGCCACGGAAAGCCTTCCCGTGCAATTTTCAGTGCCGGCTGCAGCAGTGTGTTGAGTTTCAGTTTGCCGAAGCGGTCGATCAGGAGCTGCAGTCCGGCAAGCACTCCGGGGACGCCTGCAGCGAGCCAGCCCACATCGTTGACGCGACGTGGCACTGATCCATCCGGACCCGGCTGGAAAATTTCACGCGTCAGACTTCGGGGTGCGGTGGAGTTGGCGTCGACGGCGATGATCTGCTGTCCTCCGTCGGTCGCGACGATGGCAGACAGACCGTATCCGCCGATGCCGGTTTGGCTGGGTGCCTGCACGGCGGCGATCAGTGCGGTGGCCACCGCGGCGTCAATTGCGTTGCCTTCGGGAATGGGGAAGAAGCTGATCCGAGCATCCGTGGTTTTGCCGAGGACTTTGGGTTTGCGAGAGTTGGAGTGTCGGCGTGGTTCGACGCTGTGTGTGGTTGAGTAGAGGCCGGCTAATGTGGTCTGTGCGGCAAGTGTGTTCAGCAGAAATCGTCGCCGGTTGGGGCTGGTTGTACGGCGGTCGGCAGTCATGTGCGGTGTGCCCTGAGCAGGCGGGGTGAATTTGAGGGACAGCGGTCCGCGTTGTGCAGACGTGGCAGAGTGTCAGGCAAAGTTTTCGGAGTTTTAACAGCCATTGTTTGTAGTGAAGGCTGGAAAGTTTGTCCACAACAGGGGGCTGACAGACGTTTTCATGTCCACGCTGGCTGCGGGGTCGGCGATCGTTAATGCGTCTGATGTGTGCACCTGCTGTTATCGAGCTTGCCTGCGTGATGGACGGAGTCTGGTGGGCTCGGTCCTGGGAATGAGGGACCTTTCACACTTTCTGGACAAGGGCTGTTTTGTGCTGCTCAGTGTGGGCTGCGTTGTGTTTCAGGTGTCCATCGCAGCGGCAGCCAGTTGAGGACGATCACTGTTCTGAGGCCTGTCGGCACCATGCCATGCGACGGGCAAAATCCTGCTGGAAGTCGTCTCGCCAGCGACTGACTTCAGTCCGTGGATCGTAACCTGCGGCGAATGGTGGATCGCGATACCAGCCGTCGCTTTCGCGGACGAAGCGTCCACCCCAGCCTGGCTGTTCCGGGTGGTTCGGATCATTTCCGCCGCGAGGCAGAAAGAAAAACCAGGATGGTGTATCGCCTTCCTTGAGGCAGCCGTGCGGGTTGGGAGCAGTCCACGTGCTGGTTGGATAGAGGGCTCCCAGCGGACCGGTACTGCGAACATTCTGTTCCACCCAGTCACGGCTGGTGCTGGACACATCACCTGTCAGATACATGCCTCGATAGATACCATCGCGACGGTCGCGTCCCGGAGGTTTGGAGGCGAGTATGTAGAACAGTCCGGGAAATTCACCTCGGATCCAGTCAGCGAGGCTGTCCTGATCATTGATATCGTAGACTCGAAAACTGCGGCAGAACTGCTGAAAATCGCTGGCATTCATGCTTTGTCTGGCACGCCAGAGGGCCTGGGCGAAGTCCGTTTGTCCGCCCCAGATGCTGATATTGAGCGGATGTTCGGGACTGGAGGTGTTAATTTCCTGCAGCAGCCGGCGTGAGGCGTCGGTGTCGAATTGTTCACCGATTGCCATGCGGCCGCGGAGGCGATTACCGGAGCAGATGCGGGAACGAAGTTCTGCAACTGTCGGCCAGCCCTCAGCGTGCTGCAGCAGGTGCGGGCGGACCTGTCCGAATGCATCGACAATTTCACGGATCAGTTCGGGGCGTGTCACGGCCTCCCTGAGTTCTCCGACGGTGCCAGCTGCAGAAGCAATCAGCAGACGGATATCCAGTTCATTGGAGTAGAGCAGCAGTCGGATAAGGGATTGCTGATCGTCCGGGTCGCCGCCGATGTCAGTGAGCACCGCCAGTCTGGGGAGCTGCTGCTGTTGCTGAGCGACGGCGACAGGAGCAACCCAGACAGTCAGGAGCAGCGGGAGCAGCATTTTGTGGAGCATGGATTTGGTTCCAGCGGTGGTTTACCGAGTCAGCATTTGCCTGTCAGCCAGCAAAAAACCGCAGAAGGACTGGCTTCAGCCGTTGGATTTCAGTGGAATTTGCGGTTACGGAGGAGGTGAGTGACCGTGGACCGGGTGAAAAGTCTGCAGGGGAATTCTAATGTCGCTGGCGGCAATTTCAGGTGTGATCGAACGGCGGATACTGGCGAATTATCGGATTGATGCTGAGGCGGTATCACGGGTGCTGCCGGCACCGTTTCGACCGAAGCTGGTGTCCGGTTTTGCGATTGGTGGGATCTGTCTGATCCGACTGGGCCAGATGCGGCCTGCGTGGTTTCCGGCTGGCTGGGGGCTGCGCAGCGAGAACGCAGCGCATCGGATTGCTGTGGAATGGCAGGATGGGGAAGTGTTGCGACAGGGCGTGTATATTCCTCGCCGGCACACCAATTCGCGGCTGAACGTGCTGGCTGGGGGACTGGTATTTCCGGTGGTGCAGCAGCTGGCGCGGTTTGACGTGCAGGAAACGGCGGAGCGTGTGTCGGTGCATGTGAACAGCTTCGATGATAAAACATCAATTCATGTTGCGGGAAGGGTTACTGCTGAGTGGCCGGGGGGCTCGGTTTTCACAGACCTGCAGTCGGCATCGGACTTTTTTCGCGGCGGCTCGCTGGGTTATTCTGCTGATGCACACGGTCGGCGGTATTATGGCATTGAACTGGACTGTGAAAAGTGGCAGGTCGAGGTGCTGGCGGTAGAGCGGATGGAATCCAGTTTTTTCGAAGACGCCTCTGTGTTTCCTCGAGGGACAGTGCAGTTGGATTGTGCTTTGCTGATGCGGGGAATCAGCCATCGCTGGAACAATCGCGGTCCGCTGTGCTGTGGTTGAAAAGGTTTTGGTGCGGTGGGGGCCTGCGATGATGTGGCAATTAGTGATATTCTGGGTGTTCGCGGGGGGGCTGGCTGGCGGTTTTGCAGTCTGCATGCTGAACTGGATGGTTCGACGGGTGCGCAGGATGTCAGCGAAGCGTCTTGCTGAGGCGATACCGGACGCGGCACAGATTCTGCTGCAGGATACCGGGGCGAATTTCTTCGGGCTGCAGTCACTGGGTGCGATGCAGATACGAGGTAACGGGGGCTTGGCGCTGACAGCAAGCGGGTTGTACTTCTGCATGTTGGTGCCACGGCGGAATCTGGAAATCCCGTTGTGCAGTATTGAGCAGGCCAGTTTGGTTCGCAGTCATTGCGGGAAGACGGTGTTTCGTGATTTGTTGAAAGTGACCTATCGAACGGTGCAGGGTGGTACGCAGATCGTTGAGTCGGCGGCGTGGTCGGTGCGTGATGCGGCGGGTTGGCAGGTCGCGATCGAGCGGGCTCGCAGGGGTGGCTGACAGATGGCGGTGGCTAAGTTGGTGGCAAGGCTTGAGGGGCTTGTTTGTTACTGGGTGGGGAGCTGAGGTTGGGGGTGTTGCGGAGGTGATTTTTTCGGCACTGAAGAACACGGAAAATCGCAAGGGGTTGAGGGGAGGACGGTTTTCAGTGGTCAGTGGTCAGTGGTTTTGGGGGTGGATGGTGCCGGGGTGTCGGATGTGTGTTTGGGGTGGGTGTTCAGATTTGTTTGGGGATCGACTTGTGAGTTGACTGTGACGGGTGGCGTGTGGCTGGTATTCTGAGGCGATGAGGTTTTTGTCTGTTATTGGGGGGATTTGAGCGATGGGAATTGAGGGGCTGGGTCGGCGTGGATTCGTGACGTGGGCGTCGGTGCTGGCGGCAGGTGCCGGGACATCGATCGTGAGGGCTCAGGAGGCCCCGGCGAAGACGCAGGATCCGCCTGCGGGCGGGGCTCAGGCGGGTGCGACCGGGCCGGTGGAGGCTGTCTTTGAGCGTGATTACGAGGCGCCGAAGTTTCGACCGTCGTGGAAGAAGGAGCAGATCAGTCGCTTGATGCTGCAGGACTTCGTGATCTTTGCTCATTCCGAGCTGGAGATGGTGCAGAAGCTGCTGGAGCGGGAACCGGGTTTGCTGAATGGGGCGGTGGATTGGGGTGGCGGCGACTTCGAGACGGCTTTGGGCGGAGCATCGCACATGGGGCGTCGTGACATTGTCACGTTTCTGCTGGAACGGGGGGCTCGAATTGACCTTTTCTGTGCTGCGATGCTGGGGCAGTTGGACGTTGTGAAAAGCTGTCTGACGCTGCAGCCGGCTCTGATTGATGCCAAAGGGCCGCATGGGTTCAGTCTGCACTTCCACGCGCAGGTGGGTGGCGACGAAGCGGAAGCGGTGCTGGACTATCTGCAGTCTGTGAAGACGGTTGAGTTGAAGCCGATACCCTTTCTGAAGAAAAAGTGATCGCTCGGAACGAGGGCATCCGTTTGCGCGGATGCCTTTCAGTTTTCAGGTGGCAGCGGCACCGAATTCCGCTACGGTATCGACTGTGCACTTGCGGTCGAGGTGTGTGTATCCGCCGTCCACGAAGATGATCTGTCCGGTGGTGTGACTGGAGGCGGGTGAGGCGAGAAAGACGGCCATCGCAGCCAGTTCTTCGATGGTCGTGAAGCGTCGTCCGAGGGGGATCAGTCGTTCGATGGCAGCCCGTGCGGCGGTCGGGTCGGGCATTTCTGCAAGGCAGCGTTCGTACAGCGGCGTCCACGTTTCGGCTGGCAGCACAGCATTGACTCGGACGCCCGCCGGAGCCAGTTCGACGGCCCATTCGCGGGTGAGGGCATTGATGGCGCCTTTCGAGGCTGCGTAGCCCGAGGTGCCACCCTGACCGGTTTCACAGACTTTGGATCCGATGTTGATGATGCTGCCGCGAGCCTGTTTGAGAAAGTCCATGGCGTAGTGGGCCATTGCATAATAGTGCAGCAGGTTCCGCTGCAGGGACTGTTGAAAGGCCGCGGGCCCGGCGGCGAGCCCCACTCCGTCGTTCACGCCGGCGTTATTCACAAGAATATCGATGCCGTGGAAGTGCTGAACCGTCTGCTGCACGGCGATGGCACACGTGTCGGTGCTGCTGAGGTCGCCCTGAACGAAAAGGTAGCGATCGGGAGTGGCAGTGGGGGGCAGTGAGTCGGCTGGACTGCGGCTGACGTTGACGACTTTGGCACCTTCATTCAGCAGCAGGCAAACGATGCCCAGACCGATACCTTTTGAGCCACCGGTGACGATTGCGATTTTGTTATTGAGGCCAAGGTCCATGTGGAGGTCCTGTGCGGTGTGCGTGGGCAGGGTAATTGCGGAAGTGTAGCGGAGAGTGCGTTTGGTTCGAAGGCAGCCGGGTGTGGAATCCGGGTGGCTTTGCCACTGACGGGGACTCGGGGTATTCTGCAGCATTCAACTGACCGTGGTGCGGGGAAGAATGGTGGAAGGGAAGCGGATCATGCAGCGTCGGGAATTTTCGCAGTCGCTGGCTGCGGCATTGGGAGCTGTTCCATTGGTGTCCGCCGGAAATGACAGCGATGAATTGCAGAAGAAAGTTGCGAAGGCGTGTGATGTACTGGCGGCGGCAGTAGCTGGCGGGCATGTGCAGTCGGCAACGCTGCACGTGCGGCTGCGGGAGCAGCGATTCAGTGCCTGTTTTGGTGATGCAAAGTCCCCGGACGCCATGTTTCTGCTGGGATCAATCTCCAAGCCGGTCTGCATGACGGCATTGATGACGTTGTTTGATCAGCAGCGTTTTGCACTGGATGATCGTGTTGCGAAATACCTGCCGCTGGCGGCTGGTGACGGTCGTGAGTCGATGACGCTGCGGCACCTGTTGACTCATACGTGTGGCCTGCCCGATCAACTGCCGGAGAACAACCGCCTGCGTGCTGGGCATGCGGGGCTGGACGAGTTTGTGACGGCGGTGCTGCAGACACCGTTGCTGTTCCGGCCGGGAACGGCCTATAGTTATTCCAGTATGGGGATTCTGCTGGCGTCGCGAGTGGCAGAGCTGCTGTCAGGACGTTCGATCTCGGACCTGGTACAGCAGTCGGTTTTTGACAAACTGGGTTTGCAGCATTCTGTGCAGGGGTTGGGCCGATTTGGTCTGAAGGACGTGGTGCCGGTGCAGATTGACCAGGCGGCTCCTGAGGCCGGCGGGGGTGATCCGACAGCAAAGCTGTGGGACTGGAACAGTGAATACTGGCGCACCCTGGGGGCTCCGTGGGGCGGCACGCACATGTCGGCTTCTGACGTTGCTGAGTGGTTGTCAGAATTCCTGGAGCAGCGGGAACGAGTGCTGACGGCGACCACGGCGAAACTGATGATTCAGAATCACAATCCGGAGAACCTTGAGTCTCGCGGGCTGGGTTTTGATGTGGGGCGGAATTCCGGAAGTCGTGGCTGTTCTGATCAGACCTTTGGTCATACGGGATCCACCGGGACGATCGCGTGGGCGGATCCTGAGATTCGTGCGATCTGTGTGGTGCTGACGTCATTGCCTGGTCGTGCGATGGACCCGCATCCGCGCGAGCTGGCGGCTGACGCCGTTGTGCGTGGCCTGCGTCTGATGGTGTGAAGCAATGTGTGAAAAGTGGCGAAGCAGGGGCAGATTCATGATGTACGCAGAATTCCATCGCAGCGTGTTCGCAGTCGCTCTGCTGTTTTCGATGGCGACGAATGTGGAATGTGGTGAGCCTGTGCGTTTGCGGGTGATCAGTTACAACATGCACCATGGCGAGGGTGTGGACGGCAGGCTGGATCTTCCGCGGATTGCTGCTGTGCTGCTGTCCGAGCAGCCCGATCTGGTGGCCCTGCAGGAAGTTGACGACCGGGCAGCTCGCACTGGAGCAGTCAATCAACCGGCCGAGCTGGCTCGGCTGACCCGTCTGCACGTGGTGTTTGGGGGCAATATCGCGCTGCAGGGTGGGCGGTATGGAAACGCAGTGCTGTCCAGATATCCGGTGCAGCGTGAGTGGAATCGTGAGTTGCCGAATGTGAATGCGGGCGAGCAGCGTGGTTTGCTGGGCGTGGAACTGGAGTTACCGGGTGTGGGGGAGCGACTGCTGTTCTGCAGTACTCATTTCGATCATCGTCCCGCTCCGCTGGAACGAATTCAGTCGTCTGAGCGAGTGAATGAGCTGTTGAAGGATTGGAATGGTCCGGCCGTTCTGGCGGGTGATCTGAACGATATTCGTGGCAGTCAGGCTCTGCAGATTCTGGAACGCGACTGGCGGATAGCGAACGACGGGGAATTGCCAACGATTCCTGTGGAGCGACCGGTGCGGCAGATTGATTTTGTGCTGGTGCGTCCGCGGGAACGCTGGCGGCTGGTGGAAAGCCGGGTGCTGCCGGAAGCGGTGGCATCGGATCATCGAGCGATTCTGAGTGTTGTGGAACTGGTGCGATAGAGTTTTCAAGTCAGCCTGCGGAAGGAATGGATCGGACATGGTGGCATTTGCGTGGCGTTTTGCGGTCCTGATGCTGGTGTTCTGCAAGTTGACGAGCGGGCCATTGATGGCTCAGGAGTCGCCTCGTGCGGATGCTGTTGTTGCTGCTGCACTGCAGCCGTATGTGGATCGTGAGGAGCTGGCTGGTGCCGTGGCTCTGGTGGCTGACGTGAAGGGAATTCTCAGCATCACTGCGGTCGGTGCAGCGGATCGGGAGTCCGGCAGGCCGATGCGTGGGGATTCGATGTTCTGGATTGCGTCGCAGTCCAAGCCGATGACTGCGGCTGCGGTGATGCTGCTGGTGGATGCCGGTAAGATTGCTCTGGACGATCCGATTGAGAAGTATCTGCCGGAGTTTGGCGGTTTGATGGTCGTCTCCGAGAAGGATGAGCAGCGAGTGGTGCTGCGGAAGCCAGAGCGACCGATTACGATTCGTCAGGTGCTGTCACATACCAGTGGCATGCCGTTTCGATCAGCGCTGGAAGTTCCGGTTCTGGATCGACTGCCGCTTGCCGATCGTGTTCGCAGCTATGCGATGACGTCCCTGGATTTTCCGCCGGAGTCAAAATATCAGTACAGTAATGCGGGTATTAACACTGCGGCCCGAATTGCCGAGGTCGTGACCGGGCAGTCATTCGAGCAGTTTCTGACAGAGCGACTGTTCGAGCCGCTGGGGATGAATGAGACGACTTTCTGGCCGAGCGAGGCTCAGGCGGAGCGCATTGCCACGGCATATCGTCCGAAGTCTGGCGGTGCGGGCCTTGCAGCGACTCGGATTGAGCAACTGCAGTATCCGTTGACAGACCGGGCTGTTCGAGAGGCCATGCCGGCGGGAGGATTGTTTTCGACTGCTGCGGATGTCTCGCGGTTCTATCGTATGCTGGCGAACGGTGGCCAGCTGGAGGGGCGACGAGTTCTTTCGGAGGCGGCTGTTCAGCAATTGACGACTCGGCAGACCCCGCAGTCCGTGAAGGAATCCTATGGGCTGGGTTTTTCTGTGTCCGAGGACCGGTTTGGACACGGCGGCGCGTATTCCACAAATTCTTATTACGACCGTCGTCAGCAGCGGGTGCTGGTGTGGCTGGTGCAGCACGCGGGTTTTCCCGGTCGCGGAGCTGACAGTCAGGACGCGTTTCGAAAAGCGGCACTGGGGCTGTGAATCGTGGCGGATTCTGCGGTGGTGGTGAGCTGCGTGCAGTCGGTGATTTTGGCGTTGGGGAGGGTGATTGTGGTACTGCGAATTCTGCTTCTGGGGCTGGCATTGACTGTGGGGTGTTCGACTGCCGGTGATCTGCATGCGGATGACCGGCCGAATGTTCTGTTGCTGCTGGCCGATGACCAGTGCTTCAGTACTTTGCGGGCCGCCGGTAACGACGAGATTCAGACTCCGAATCTGGACCGTCTGATGGCTCGCGGAACATCCTTTCGCCGTGCCTACAACTCGGGTGGCTGGCACGGAGCGATCTGTGTGGCCAGTCGCACGATGCTGAACACCGGACTGCAGCTCTGGAAGGCTCGTGATGCGGAGCAGAGGCTGCCGAGCGAATGGATGCAGAAAGGGCGGTTGTGGCCGCAATTGATGTCGAAGGCCGGGTATCAGACGTTTCTGACCGGGAAGTGGCATGTGAGTGTGGATGCGGCAAAGGTGTTTGAAACTGTGCGGCATGTGCGAGGTGGGATGCCGGAGCAGACGATGGCTGGTTACAACCGTCCGGTGAGTCGAGAGGATCGGGAGTGGCTGCCGTGGGATGAGTCGCGGGGTGGTTTCTGGGAGGGAGGTCGTCACTGGAGCGAGGTGGTCGCGGATGACACGGTGGATTATCTGCGGGCAGCGGTGACGGATCCGAGACCCTTTTTCATTTATGCGGCTTTCAATGCGCCGCATGATCCGCGGCAGTCACCGAAACAGTTTGTGGATCTGTATCCAGCGGAGCGGGTGCGGGTCCCGGCCAGTTTTGTGCCACGGTATCCGCATGAAATCGGCGTGTATGATATTCGGGACGAGAAGCTGGCTCCGCTGCCGCGGACTGAGTGGTCGGTGCAGGTGAATCGGCAGGAGTACTACGCGATTATTACTCATATGGATCAGCAGATTGGTCGAATTCTGGAGGCATTGGATCAATCCGGCGAAGCGGATCGCACGTGGATAGTATTTACGGCGGACCATGGATTGGCGTGTGGCAATCAT
>Ga0078894_10003037_pt1 | contig 12696 bp, 15 predicted proteins | sample LauGreSu1BDMLBSD_2_FD_67506 | JGI IMG/M metagenome (GOLD analysis project Ga0078894, IMG submission 67506) | Freshwater lake microbial communities from Lake Michigan, USA - Su13.BD.MLB.SD (version 4) (version 4) | ecosystem: Environmental > Aquatic > Freshwater > Lake | place: Lake Michigan...
GATGAAACAGGTAGGAGATGGGTTAACTTTTTTTCATTTCCCGATAATTTTAAGGATAGATTAGAACATGAATATGAGGTTCATGAAAAGTTTAGACATTTGAATGAACCAAAGGGATCATCAAAAGATTTGTTTGAATATTATAGATTAATAGATAGATTAGTTAAAGAACATGCAAAAGAAATACGTGAGTTTTTTACCGACATTAAAAAAAATAGAGGTGATAGAGAAAGTTCGTGGAATGAAACTGTTGTAAATAATATTCAAATTAAAGATATATTATGGAAAGAAGATATTGTGGATTTTTTGGAGACATGGGAAACAAATGAACAAAAAATTAATGTTATTAAAGAAATCGGTATTAAGTTAAATTCAATCGCAACTGGTGATGTTTATTTATCCGACAATGGTAGGACTTTTGGATTTAGAAAAATTAGTCCAGTAAAATGGGTTGAGGAAAGAGGGGGTGTAACCGATTTTAAAAAATATGTAAAAAAATTTAATGTAGATAGTGAACCAAGGACTATACAAATTAATGAAGAAAAACCAAGTCCTAATAATCCACCGTTTGAGAAAAAGATTGGTGGTGGTATCTTAAGTACACCAGATAAACCTGTTGACAATACTGCTTGTGTCATCTTCGGTGGAGTATCATATGCAACACCTAAATGGATGTTAGGAGAAATACCACAAGAAATAAAAGATAGGAAAACAATTTTAGTGTTACCCTTCACGAGTAATCTTGATGAAGCGAAAAGAATATTAGGTAAAACCCCAATTAAATCAGTATTAGGATTTAGTGCCGGTGGACTTAAAGCGTGGCCTGCTAGTAGTGAATATGAATTTGTGGGTTTAATCGACCCATCAACTGATAAAAACTCATTAAGATATCACATTAATGACAATAGAGTACATATGATTTATAACCCATCGGGTTGGGGTTCACAATATCAGAAAATTATAGATTCACAAAAAGAGGCGGCCAAAATAATGAGGGGTAATGCAACATTACTTAATATAGGTCATAGTAAAATGCCGGCCGAATTCTTTAAAAGATTTGGTAATAATCTTTAGGGTAAAAAACTCATCGCTTTAGATAATAAACTTTGAACTTTTTTTGCATAATTGTTTGACCCACAAGATGGTGGTATACAATAGATACGATTTAATTTTGCAATATATTCGTCTTTTGATAGGTTAGATAACTTATTATAATCTTGCCACATTTTATAATCTCTAACTGAATCCTGCCACTTATCAAAACTTGCATGTCCCCTACTTGGCCCTTTAGATAATGTTTGTCTTTGTCTTGGATGTTTCATTCCAAACAGGTTATTATTATCTAAAAATATATCACTTTTAAAATGACCCGTTTCTAACATAGATTGAGCCATAGCAACATCGGGATACATGACCCCTTGGTTTTTAAGTTCTTGTCCTAAGTTTTTTTCGGAAAACGGTAAAAGACCCTCCTCTTTGGGTTTCTCCTTTTCCTTAGGTGAGGTTAGTTTCTTATATGTATCATAAACATATTTACCTATTTGTATCGGATTGACTAATTGTTCATTAATCATCCGTTCAAGATCCTTTTGTTTAATTTTAACTATTTTCATCTAATTTATAAATATCTATGAGATGATAGATTTTTATATATGTTTTAAATAATCTTTTAAACCATTTTCTAAATTGTATTGAGGTTTCCATTCAGTCATCCAATTCATTGGATTACTTTTAGTATGAAATTGATATCCTTTTGGTATATCTTTCTCATCATGGTAGGTGTACAATATTTCTAATATGTCTAACACATCTTCAAAAGTTCTTTCGTCCCCACTACCAACCTCATACCATTGTCCCATATTTTCATGATAATTTTCCATGGCGAATATGTTTGCACTTATAATATCTTTAATATAAACAAAATCTCTTTGTGGTTTTTTGGGGAATAACTTGATTTCCTGACCTTGTTTTTGTTTTTCCAACATTTGATATGCAACGGATGCCATCTTCCCTTTTTGGTCTTCTAATGGACCGTAAACGTTAAAATAACGTAACGCAACACCTCCACATTTAACAACATATTGTTCTGCGGTATATTTGCTCCAACCATATAGATTTGAAGGATATTCACCATTTGTGCCGTAATTTGCGGCTGACGATGAGTAAATAAATTTTCTACCCAATAATTGACACCATTCAGCAACCCTACGAGTAAACTCAAAATTACGTGTCATCATATAATTTACATCCGTCTCTAATGTATCTGAACATGCACCAACATGAAATACGACTTGAGGATCGAACTTATTCAATTTATAATATATCTCGTTATACCAATCTTCAACATTAAAAATATCTTCATTTATTTCTAATATATCATGTTGATTTTTAAGTTCATTCAATAAGTTTTTACCAATAAAACCATTTGTTCCGGTTATTACAATTTTCATATTATTTTTTTTCTCTAATTATTGGCACGTTCACTCCTCTTTTCTGAACAACGATTGATGCCATTTTATTTGCATATATTATTGACTCCTCAACGTTTTTGGTTTCCAGATATTTTACAGTAAATGATGCGGTGAATGTGTCACCAGCACCACTAACGTCAATAGTTTCACGAGGATCTGGTGATGGGTATATATTATCAATATATTTTGCACCTTTTGAACCTAACGTAACTAATATCTTATCCAACCAACATTTGTCAAAATCATGTTTTAAAAATTCTGATTCATTTAATTTGATAAAATTGAAAGAAGATAAAATTTTATTACCTATTTTTTTCTTTGTATCCATTACAATAAAACGAGAATGACGTGCAACTTCTAATAATATTTTTTCGTTCAAATATCCCTTGTTATAATCACTCACGATAACTGCATCAGATTCTTTTATTTCGTCAATTACACTATCGGTTAATTCTAAAGGTGTAATTGTTTCCTCACCCTCATCGACCCTAATAAACATGTGGTTAGACTTATCGTCCACGTATCTTGTTTTCTTGATTGGTTGAAATTGATGTAAATGTTTAATCGTTACATCTTGATCTAATGACTTCAAATTTTCAACTACGTTTCCTGCCATTCCAAAATTTCTTTCTACATATAATGGATTGAAAACAGGGACGGGAGCTTCAGGACTTAATCTTTTTGTTTCACCGTATACAAATATATCGGTACACAATTCACCTATTACTGTTATTTTCATAATTTACTTTTGACTATCTCCTTTCCAAACTCTATATGAGTCTGAGTCTTTATGTTCCGTGGAAACTTCAAATACCACACCATCGGTTAATGCCTCTAATTGATGAGGTTGTCCTGGTCTTTGTCTAACGGTATCACCAACCTTTAATCGTTGTTCAATGGTTTCTGCGGTTTCGGTATCGATCCATCTATAAATAAATTCACCTTTATCCACGTACCAAGTTTCATCTTTAATCATGTGATAATGCATTGAAAACTTCGCACCTTGTTTAAACCTTAAAAGTTTACCACAATACATTTCATTATTTTCAATAATAATCTCATCGCCCCATCCTTTTGGAACACAACAACCCTCAGTTTCCAAAGCGTTTATTACTATCGGTTTTATCATATTCATAATATAACTAAACTATATCTAAAATCCAAGTATTTATATAAAAACAAAATAATGGGAAAGAAATTTAAAATCACAGAAGACCAATTAAAAAGATTGGTGGAAAATAAAAGTAGAATTCAAGAACAAAATGAAGGATATATGGACGAAGAACTTGACGGTCCTTCAAGAGAAGAGTATTTTGCAAAACACGGTGATGATAATATGGGTTGGACAGGTAGTTCAAACAAAACATATCAAGATCTACCTGATGGTGACTATGATGATGAAACGTATGATGATTTTGATACATTACATAATGCTTACCCTGATTTCCATTCACATTATTCAGGTAAAGGTGAGGTAGATCGAGCAAGAGGAATGTTTGACACATACAAATACCATCGCGGTCCGTTACGTATGAAGAAAATAAGACCTACGAATGATATGATGAACGAATCGATTAAACAATATAAAACCGAATTTGATAGGTTTTTAAAGAAACCAAAACAATAGTTAACAAACCCTTCAGAAATGAGGGGTTTTTTATTATAAATGTGAGGATATTTATATAGATATGAAGATTTTAGATACATTATTGGAGGAATTACTACTTGAGTTAAGTGGTCAGGAGATATACCAAAAGTATTATTCTAAAATACCATATGAAACTTTTTTAAAAATTGTAATGGCCGATCCAAAATCAAATATGGACGGTGATGGTAGTTTAAGGTCATTAGGGAAATATGCAAAATTACTTTTAGGTTTTTATCAAAAAGGAACATTACGAATTGAGGATTTAGTTAAAGCCAAAGAATATTTGGGTTACGTTTATTTACACAATGTTGCAATAGAAATTAACAAATTAAATAATTTGGGAGATCTATATAAAATAATTCAAAAATATATAGTTGAAGATACATTAGATTTTAAAGAAATATTAAACGCTCTTGTTCCAAACGAAGATTATGAATTATTACATAGTGGAGAAAGTTGGTTATTTTATAGACCATTAACACAAAAAGGAGCGTCGTATTTAGGTTATAGTACGGAATGGTGTACAACGTGGGGTGAATATTGTTTAAATAAGAAAAATAGAGATAGGGAAAATTATTTTCAAAGACATCACATTCAAGGTCCGTTGTTTATTATCATAAACAAAATCGATCCAATCGATAAATATCAATTTCATTTTGAAACAAATCAATATATGGATAAGGATGATAGAAGAATTAATCTTTCATCTTTTTGGTATGGTAAAGATGAGGTTAAAAATTATTTCTTTCCTTCATTGGTGAGAGAGACATCTATTGAAGAAGTTCAAAGTGAAATAAAAAGAATATCCATTTTACCTGATGAGGATGGTATGACAATTATTACTAAATCGTTAGGTGTAATTGAAAATCCATTAGTGAAGGCAATTTTAAGTGAGGATGATGATAGATTGGAAGATTTAATTGATGATGAAAATAGAGATGGTTCGGTTTACATTAACCGAGGAAGACTCATCATACAAATTGATAAATTAGAAGGTGATGCTGAGGATGTTGATAATTGTATTGATCAGTATAGAATGGAAGGAAATAACGGATGGGATTGGGTCCATGGAGATCTTGAAGGTAGGTATGAAGATCAGGAAGATTATAAAAATGAAATTGAAGTTATTTTCAAAAAATATTATGAAAATAACTCGATCGAATTAAAAGAAGAACTGAGTGTAGTTTCATATCAACAATTTAAAGATGGTTTCTTTGAAAACTACGCTTCCGATGATAATTTATGGGATAATTACGTTGATGATGTTACCGATTTATCATATGCAAGTTACGAGGCTGAAAATGATAAAGAGGCTGATTCAATTGAAAAGTATATATCTTTCGGTAATAGAAGTGATGAACTTAACTTTTCAATTGTCTTTTTAGTACAATTTTTAATTAAAAGAAACATAGTAGGTATTGGAAATGAATACGATTGGACATTACGAGATATGACTGACAGTTATATTAGTAATTATAGAATAACAACCGAAATAAGTGAACCGGTTTATAATTATGAAACAACATTACCAAAGTACGGTGAAAATAATTACATTACAAGAAAAACTGACGAGTATTTTGAAAAAATAATAAATGATCCGGAAATTAATAGTCGCTGTGTTGAGTTGAGAAAACAATTGAATCACACTGTGAAATTTCTATTTAAAGGATCTAATAGAATTGAGAATGACCATGCAAAAGTTGTAATTAGATCAACAAACATTGATTGTGAAAAAGGAACGGTTAAAATTGATTTTGTGAACAAGGATAATAATCAAGTTTTTTATGGTGTGGATGTAAAAGTTGAGAATATACCAAGATATGTTACTAACTATGAATTAGATTTGAAAGAAAATAAATTAAAATTAATGTCAATTATAAAATGAAAATAGTAATATCTGAATCTCAATTAGAGAATTTAAAGAAGTCAGTTAAGAAAATACATTGTTCTGAATGTGATTGGGAATGGGATTTATCCGACGGAGGAAAAGATCCATATACTTGTCACAAATGTGGTCACGTTAATAAAGAACAAGAGGTTGACGAAAGAAGTAGGAGTTTTGCATTTACAAGGAAAAAAAGAAAATTCAGTAAACCTGAGAGAATGTCTAATCCTTTGAGATATAAAGAAAGTGATAGACTTGAGGAATATAGACCACTTACAGACATACAAATTAAAAGTATTGAGGATCTTAATAAGGACGCTAAATTCCTAACATGTAAGAATTGTAGAAAGAAATTCACCCAAACAACATATAAAAAGAAGAAATCTTTACCTATATGTCCTTATTGTGGAACACATAACAAATAGTATTAATATAACAAAAATATAATTATACAAAATATTTTAATATTTTTTTGGATATTCCAATAATATCTATATCTTTGTGGTCTAAATTAAAAATCATGAAAAAAGTATTATTGTTACTATTGGTTACCCTCTCAATGTTAAGTGGATATTCACAAGACACAAAACAGTTAATTAAAAGCACTTTAAATGGTGAACTCAAAGACAGTCAATTCTGTGAAAACGGTTATTATTTTATAACTATTGATACTGTATTATCTAAACCAGATGAATCAATATTTACATTTGTTTATAATCAATATAAAACAAAAAACGAAATTGTTAGTAATGTAAATCAACTAATGAATCATTTTGGTTTTAATGGATATTTTAATTTACAAGAGTTTAAAGACGTTCCTGTTTTTTTATCTAAAACACACGTATCTGTATTATCTAATAAAGGTGACTACACATATTTAATTGATTGGTGGTTTTCAGAGGAAAAAGATTACACTAAATTAAAAGGTATTACAATTAGTAAAGTAAGTAAAAAGGAGAGTTAAACTCTCCTTTTTTTATTTTCATTAACAGGTTGTTTTTGTTGTTGTTGTTGTTGTTGTTGTTGTTGTTGTTGTTGTTGACCAATCAATTTTTGTATACTATCCATTGCTTTTTGTAGATAATTTTTTTCTTCTCTAGTACCTGCCCAATATTCCATACTAACTAAATCATTAATAAGTTGTCCACCAATATCGGGAACTGCTCTTGCTAAAAGTTGATATCCTTGTTCGGCGGTAACTCCGGCTCCCACCATAAGTTGATATAATATACTACCTACACCTTCTCTATTGGTACCAGAATATACTTTTGCAATTTGGATTCCAACTCTCTTTTTATTAAATAAATCGTACGCTTCATTCCATGTTATTGAATTTGGAATATATTGCATACCTCCAGTTCCACCAACCTGGTACCCATCGGCTAATACGTTTACATTAAACTGAATACTGGTTTTATTGGCACCTTTTTCTTTTGATACTTGAGTTAAAGTCAAATCAAATTGGTGACTTCCGAAAATACCAGCACCATAAGTTTCCGGTATAGCATCAAGAAGACTTCCTTTTTTTAGTGTAGTAAATTGTGTATTTCTTTTAAATATAGAAGCAATAAAACCTGGTTTATATTCACTTGCGTACGCAAAAATATTTTGTGATGCGTATTTTAGGGCTTCTTGTAATAATAATCTATTTTCTGGAGTGTCACCTTTTGGACTACCGTCATTATAATTAAGTTCCGGTTTTACTGTGTCCTGTTGAGTTTTTCCTTTTTGTGATGCTACCGGAGTTTTACCTTTTTGTGGAGCTACTGGTGTTTTTTGTTCGTTAATAACTTTATTAATCATCAATCTTAATTGAGATTCTGTTAATCTTACTACTTTTTTAGACATAAATCTTTTAATATATAAATACTATCGTTTTTATAAATGTATTTATAATAAAAGAAAAATTATGTTATTAAAATTAGGATCAGAAGGAGAAGACGTAAAAAAACTTCAAATTAAGTTAGGGGTTGACCCAATAGGTAAGTTTGGACCTAAGACCGAAGCTGCGGTAAAATCGTGGCAATCATCAAACGGATTAACTGCCGATGGTGTTGTAGGTGATGGTACTTGGGGTAAATTGTTCAGTGAAGGTACCGTATCTGCACCGACAGTAATTACCGAACCTGCACCCGTTAGGAGTGTTGGTGGATTAAAATTAGAGAAATTGAAAGGACATATACCTGATGCCGTTATTGCTCAGATTCCCGATACTGCGGCGAAATTTGAAATAAATACACCGTTACGTTTGGCTCATTTCTTAGCACAATGTGGTCACGAAAGTGGTGGTTTTAGATTAACCAAAGAGAATCTAAACTATTCAGCTAAGGGTTTGAACGGAACATTTAAAAAATATTTCCCAACAGAGGCATCTGCAAAACCTTACGAAAGACAACCAGTTAAAATTGCTAACAAAGTTTACGGAGGTAGAATGGGTAATGGTCCTGAATCATCAGGTGAAGGATCTAAGTTCTGTGGCCGTGGGTATATTCAATTAACAGGAAAAGATAACTACACAGCATTCGGTAAATCAATCAATGAGGATATGACCGCAAATCCCGATAAGGTTGCTTCGGATTATGCGTTATTATCTGCGGCTTGGTTCTTCTCTAAGAACGGTTTACATAAGATAGCTGACGAAGGTTCATCGGATACTGTGGTTACCAAAATCACAAAAAGAGTAAATGGTGGAACAATAGGTCTTGCGGATCGTATCAAACATTTTAAAGAGTATTATCATTTATTATCATAAAAAAAGGGACTTTATAGTCCCTTTTTCATTTAATACATTTCTTTTATATCCACATCCGTTTCAGGATTTAAATCTGTAAATCTTACCGAATCATCATCTTCGTTATCCTCATCTTTAGGATGCATTTTAGAACCTAATGATTCCCATTGTCTTGAACCAATGAAGTGACCACGAGCATATTCGTTACCTTCAATTGGATAAACACAATAAAGTGAATTACCATCAACTTGATTCGATTCGCCGACAACGTATACCTCAACTAAGTATTGATTTTCCTGATCATCAACGTAAAGTGTGGTTGAAAATTCGGTATAATGAGGTTCAAAAAAGACACCATCATGTTTAACCCAATTTAAATGACCTAAATGATATAAACCAAAATTTTTCTTATTCTTTTTACTCTTATATAATATAATTTCTGGATTATCTAAACTTGTTCTAGCAACAATAAATTCATTTGCCATTAGATGTTGATAAATGAACCCAACCCCTAAATTACCTAAACTTTCGTTACTTATTCTATTATTTTGATCTAATCTTGAACCAATAGATTTGAGTGTACTATCTAATAATCTAAATTCATTACCAACCTTTTTAATTGCGGACATCAATTCGTATGTTGAGAATTTATCGATAGCGTCTCTCGCTGTTGTTGAAATTATATATACACTTCTAAGATTTGGATCCATACTTCTCCAAGACTTTTCAGTGGTTATTACACCACCACCATCTAAGTATGCTTTTTTCAATTCTCTTCTAGCGGCAGCAAATTCGTGTCTACCAGGAGATTCTGTAAGTCTATTTGCTAAATTTCTATCAAAATTTTCGGCTTCATCATATCTTACATATTCGAACTTATCTCTATGTTCTGCTAATTGTGGGTATATTGTAATAACCTCTTGCCATGTTTTAGGATTGTCACCATCATTTAACATGCTGGTCATCTTAAAACCTGTATATCCATTATCACGTTCACAATATTGTAATGCACAAATATAATATCTATAAACTTCTTTATTTGGATTGTCTTTAGGATTTTTAGATTCATCCATAACAAACCAAAACGTTCTTCTTGGTCTGTATGTTCCCCATAAATTTGAACGAGAATCTGATGTATTTCTACCTGTTACACACCACTGAATTCCACTATATTTTTCAGCAATAGCTTGTTGGTAAAAACCATATTTAATGGATTCCCTCGCATCCGACACAAAGTGAACTTTAAAACCTTCTTCGTTGATGATAGTATCTCTATCACTTGCCCACAACTTTTTAGATGCCATAACTTTCTTTTCGTCAGACATTAATTTACCTTTAAAGTCATCTTCATCACCTGCGGTTAATACCGCATCTCTAAATTCATGTAATAAAGATTCGATCTCTTCTAAACTATAATGACTAATATCCATTATTTTAGATGGATCAAATGCGGGTAAACCGTGATTACCGTCATGTCTCATTAAAAAAGTGTAGACTGCTGGATTATTAACGGTTAAACTCTTTTGTTTTTCCATGAATAACGTTAAATCAGCCTCGGCTTGTTGTATTTGTTCAGGAGTTGGGTTTGAACCAAACCACTTATTTAAAAGAAAATTAAATAATTTCTTATTTTTTACTTCTTCCACTACAACGTCATAAACTAAATCTTGTATGTTCATACTACATAAATATATAATAAATACCTTTTTTTAGTATGAAAAGTCATATATTATTGGGATATGAATACTTCGGAGTTAGTCATGTTTTTCTTTAGAGTAGAAACTTTATCCGTTAATGATTTTAATAATTCCTCAATCATTAATATTTCCATCAAGGTATTGGCATTTGTGGTATTGATATCGTTGGTTTGACCACCAAATAGAGCCAACTTAATTAAGTTATCAGTCTCAACTTTAGATTGTTTAATTTTCTTTCTTTGGAAATATCGTTTAGAATTCTCCCTCGTACAGTCAATACAGTAATTGCTATGACCGTCTAAAACCAATTTGTTCTTGTAAAAATTGTCAAGTGCTTTAGGTGTCTTACAACCCGAACATTTCTTTTCTCTTTTCTCTTCAGACATAAATCTATTTTTGATTAAGACACAAAGGTAATGTATATTAAAAGAAAAACCCAAATATCATAAAAATATTTGGGTATAACTTATATTAATTTATATTTTAATAACCACTACCTGGACCAATACCTAACATTCTATTGAACCAATCTAATGCTTTATCAAACATAGGTTTATTTTTATTTACCAATGACAACCATAACTTTTTATCATTTTCAGGTAATTTACCTTGACAATCCATCATATGACCCGTTGGTTCACAATTAGGAATAGTTAATTGATATTGTTTAATTCTATCTGTTAAATCTTTACCTTGAATTTTTTTAGCATCTAAGAAAGCTTTTGTACCAGCATTAATTGCTTGCATTTGATCATCTTGAAATGTTTGTTCTTGTAAATTTTTATTTTCAGTAAATTGGTTATCAATAATCTTCTTAATTTGACTTTCTGTGAATATATATTTTTTCATAATGTGTTACTTTGATTTAAGGTATACCGATAAATATCCCGCTAAACGACTACCTCTCTCTATTAAAAAATCTTTTTGTGTTTGTGTTAGTTTCTTTTTAGTTCTATAATCAATTCCCATTGTACCAATACATTTATCCGTTACAATATCAAATAAACCAATTACATAAGATGCATTGGTTCCTGTTGCTTCTGCTGCCGACTTTAATCCATAAGTTGCTATGGTATCATCTTTAAAATCAGAAATCCACAAATGTTTATTTTCCATAATGTAGTTCATTGATCTTGAATATAACGATAGTGGAATGTCGGTGAATAAATGAATGATGCTACTAACACCAACTTTAACGTCTTCATACGTTATTGAAAACTTTTGAATTGATTTATTAGTGTGAAGAAAATGACCACCATTGTGAAATTGAGATATCCAAATTCTATCGGCGTCTAACATATCTCTAATTTCTGATATTTCATCAAAAATAACCAAATTTCTTTCAATGTCATCTTTGACAATGTCTTTTGAGACAGGTTTAGATAGTTTAGCTTTTACATACTCAAGTCCTGCTGGACCAACTAATGCTGTAATAACCGCAACCAAAACCATACCAATCAATTCTATTGTGTGTTGTTCCATAGTAATAATTCTATAAATAGTTTAATATAAAATAAAAAATTGAATTTATTTAAGTTAACTTACTTTAAAACCCAAATTAATTTTTAACTGACAAATAGACACTCATTTTTCATGTATTTTTCTATTATATAACTTATTTATTTTTGTTGTCGGGGGACAAAATAAACATATATAAATTAATATACGGGAGATTTCACAAACTCCCCTTTTTTATGTATATTAGGTAAGATATGAGTAAGATAATTAACTTTTTTGGTGGACCTGGTATAGGTAAATCCACACAAGCATCAGGTTTATTTACCGAGATGAAAAAACACCACATGAGTGTTGAATATACATATGAGTTCCCAAAAGAAGTAGCGTGGGAAGGAAATGTATCCCAATTAAAAGACCAATTCTTTATTACTGCAAATCAACATAGAAATATTAGTCGTCTTTATGGTAAGGTAGATTATATCATTGTTGATTCACCAATAGTATTGGGTTGTTTCTATGAACAACGATATGGTGAAGGTTATCCAGCATCACATTACTCAATGTCAGGTTTAAGTAATTTCCTTTGGTCTTTATTTAAAAAATATGACAACATAAACATATTATTAAAAAGAAATGATGAGACATATGATACAAATGGTAGACTACAGGGTCTACAAGAAGCTCAGGAAATTGACGATGATATTAAACAAACACTGGATGTTAATAACATACCTTATAGTGAATTTAGTGTTCATAATGACACTCCTTTGGAGATTTACAAATATTTAATAGAAAACAATTTATGA
>Ga0078894_10003039_pt1 | contig 12690 bp, 14 predicted proteins | sample LauGreSu1BDMLBSD_2_FD_67506 | JGI IMG/M metagenome (GOLD analysis project Ga0078894, IMG submission 67506) | Freshwater lake microbial communities from Lake Michigan, USA - Su13.BD.MLB.SD (version 4) (version 4) | ecosystem: Environmental > Aquatic > Freshwater > Lake | place: Lake Michigan...
AAAACTTCGTGAGTTAATGTAACATTACCATCAACGTTAGCAGCTCTAACTAATCCAAAATATGAAGAACCTATAGTCTCAGCTGAAGCTTCTTCTCTTCTATTTGGAAATGTGAAGTTTTCAGCATTAGGTATTGGAGTTACATAAGATGTATTATTTTTATTATCGTGGAATACAACGCCAAAAGAGTTTCTTTCTCCTCTTACATTGTTTTTATACATTGCAGCATTGTAAACTTCTTTATGTCCACTTTTTCCTAGCTTTTGAATAGTAGGAAAGATTGGGTTTATATCATCAACAAATCCAACAGAACCTCCAAGGTCTTTAGCTCCGTAAGAAACATTCATTAGATATAATCTCTCATTATAATATCTAATAGACTTTGCCCTACTTATCGTAGTGTTCTTGTCTGCTATATCATCTGAAGTTAAAATTACAGAGTCTTCAGCTCCTAACTGAACTCTATCTAATATGTTTACTATGTTTAAACCTTGTTCAATTGCAAAACTGCCAATAATCTCAGAAACAGGAGGGACACCTATAGCCTCCCCCGTGTTCCAAGAATCTCTTCTTAATTCTATGAATGAAAAATTAGAGTCGTTATCATATTTTATTCGAATATGATTGCCATAAGCAGTAGTTGTAGCACTAGGTTCGGAAGAGAATGTTCTAGAGTTTGGAAAGTACGGATCAAATTGTGTACTTAAATTTTTTACTACAGGTATTAATTCAGTTATAGGAGAGAATGGTGTTCTGTCTCCATCTGTTGTTACGTATCTATATGCATAAGAATAACTACCAACACAAAGACCTAATGATCCAAGGACAACATCAAAGCCTGATGTAGGAAGTCCTGAAACTTGCTTTATGAACGCAGGTTTAAATAAAGTACCTGCTGATTGTATTGTATACTCTTTTAAATTAAAGTCTTCGAAATATTTTTGACTACATACTGATCCTGGATTCATTCCTGAATTATCCATAAGGTCTTTTACTGAAAAAACCATTGGAGGAGTATTGTTATTAGTCAAGTAAAACTCTCCACCAATACAACTTTCATTTTTGTGGTATTGTAATGGATGAGCTAAGTCTATTGGTATATTAGGACTAGATGCTACAATCTTTCCATTTATTCTGAATATTGGAGGATTCACTAATGGAGTTGCACTCGCCCATATCTCTATAATGTTGTCTTCAATTTCTTGAGACATCATACATTCGTAATCATCACTTAAAGGAGACATAGTTCCACCAATACATCTATTGTCTATGTTTGGGTATTTTATAGCTTCTCCTTTTATCTTTTTCTTAGCAAGGTTATCTCCATCCATAGGTAGACTACGCATATTAAGAGCATCAACGTGATCGCCACCCTCTGATGATCCAAGGATTTCTTTGTTTTGATCTGAGTTAATTCCTTTTTCGTATGTTCGTATATCTACAGGATGGTGTTGCTGTTTCATATTACTTTTTATTAAATGGGAATTTTTGATTCAATGCTTCTTTTCTTTCTCCACATTTACAATCTTCTAAACCCATAGTATTCGCTACAAATTTAGCAACTTTATCAATTCTAGTTGTTTTAGTAAAAGATTCGACAACATCTCCAAGACCTTGTTTTTCTTTAAAAACCAATCCTGCTAAACCTCTTACAGTCATAACCTTAGTATTTACCTCTTCTATTTTTAGGAGAACTCTGAGTGTCTCCACCTGATCCTGCCCATAAATTTTTACAAGCCCAATATCTTGCTGTTAATTTGCTAGTAGCTGAATCACAATTGTGTCTTGCCTTAAAAGATTTTCTAGCAGCAGATGAATAGTTATGACCATAACCTGTAGCTCCAAAGTGAATGATCTTTTCCTGACCGTTCTCACAGGCCTTAACTACCTTTTTCTTTTTAGGATTAGGTGACTTCCTTGGCTTATTGCAAGGCATTGATTTCTTATCTAGTGCCATATCATCTAAATTTAGCAGTTTTTTCTTTTATCTTTTTTGGCTGTGGAACAAATTGTTTACCCATAGCTTTTCCAAGTCTTTTAGCTCTTGTAGTTGCAGCATACTCTTGAGGTGTCAAAGCCTCTCTTGCAGCTTTAGGTAAATATCTTTCTCCTGTCTTAAGGCTTGGCTTTCCACTCTTTGTACCCCATTTTTCTCTTGTCCACTTAGAAAGACTATTAGTAGATTCTTTTTCTCCCTTATATCCTCCACCTGCTTTCTTATATCTCTGAACAGCCAATTGTGCCTTACGTGCAGACCATTGACCTGCATTACCACCTTTAGTTCCTGCCTTAACAGAAGAGACTATTCTTTTCCATAGTCCAGGATTCGATTTCTTAGCACTAGACATTACTTATGATACATTGAACTGATATACTCTTCCATAGATTCCTTTTCTGCGGTATCCATAGCTTTAATTCTTTTCTTAGCTTTATTCCAAGATCCTGTAGTCAAATTCTCTAAATCATCTTTAGCATCTGCCCATAATGGTCTATAAATTCTAGGATCCCTAGATTTCATTGCATCATAGAACTTTAATTTAACGTAGTCTACAACAGCTCTCTCAAAGAATCTAGGAACAATAGGTAATTCTCCATTTGGAACTCCCATACCATTGAATCTAATTCTAATATATGGAAATGATAAACAATCTCTACTCAGCATTATAGTCTTTGGAAGATCGTCACTTACATTGTAATAAAATTTAGGACCATAAAATCCTTGCATATTATGTTGTAGTATACGCTGATTAGGTTGGTACAAATCGGCATTATTACTACCATCGTCTTTTACTTTTGAAGTATAACCTGTTCCTGAATGGCTATTGTCAAATAATCTCTTCCAATAAACATTTTGAGTTGGACCAGGATTACAAAACTCTCCTGAGTATAAATATATCTCTCTAACATTAAATACGTTCTCAGGCATTGGAATCCTGCAATTTGAAGGTATTTTAAAATCGTGAGTTATTTTAAGCCAAAATGTATCAAATGATAACTCTTGAAGAGCATCTTGTATTCTAGATATATACCAACCTTTGCTAAATCCATTTCTAAATTCAGCATCATTCACAGTTATAGAAACCTCTCCTAATAAGTGATCTATAGAAACAAAATCGTTAGACTTCATAATTTATTATTTAATCAGCAGCAGCAGTATCTCCAACATCAGGTAATGAAGATGCTCTATTTGCGTAATACATTGATTTATAATCTACTTCAGCTTCATCTTGACCATCATTCAAGTTTTCACTAGGCATCATCATAACAAATCTACCTAATTGTAATACTTGCATCATTAAATCAGGAATCATCTCATCAGGTAATGGTATATTATCATCTATATCACAAACCAAAGATGGATTCAAACTTGACTTGATAGCAATTTCTACATCTTCAACCTTAATACATTCAGTACCAAGAAGATAAACTCTATTAACACTTACACCATCTACTTTGTCTCCAACTCTATAGAAGTATGGATTCTTTGTACTAGGCTTAGTGTATTCGTCTAGATATAAGTTTTGTATTTTTCCAATTGCAGTTGGTTGAAACCAAACTTGTGCAAATGTTGGTCCTGAACACTTACAAGTATCTACGTTATAAGTCAAATAGACAATACCTCCGTTATTAGGTAAATCCATAATTTGAGTAGGAAGATCTACAAATTGTCTTCCTTTAATGTCAGTATGCACAGGCAATGAAGAAAACGTAGATGTAAACAAATCAGAATTTGTAATCTGATTCTGTTGAACACGCATCTTATTTGCAAATGCTTGAACCCAATAAAGTATTTGGTTGAATGTAAAATCAGCATCATCGAAAGATGCCTTAAAACTTTTCTGTAAGTCGTATACTACGTATCTATAAGTCATATCACAATACTGTTAGTAGTTGCTGAATATCAGAAGCACTCACTCCATTGATGTTTGTACTATCTCCTTGTTTGTAAGAAATATAGTTTAAAGCCTTGTTAAAGAGCAAGTTAAGTAAGCTATCAGGGAAGTTTATAACATCTGTAAGTGCTGATACCTGGTCAGGTTTCTTAACCCAAAATATAGTTACTTCTTTATTCTTAATTGAAGGTCTAACTTCTAATTCTTGTTTAGTCTGTGAAATACCTGAGTTGTTGTATGTTATAGGATTTAAGTATGCGTATAATTTTAAATTATCACATATTTGGTCTCCATCATATCCGTGTTCAAATGGGTTTCTAGAATTTCTTGCCCATTCTTCAATGCTCAACCTTTTACAGTCAAGTTCAGATGATACGTGTAATAAGTTAGGAAGATGATAACTTCTCTTAACGTCATTAGTAATAGGAGTAGGGATACCTTGTATTTGTTCTGTTTCAGGATCAACATAAACAGCTAATATTGTCCATACGTTAGTCGGGAAAACATTCAGGGATACTCTAGATTTATCGTTTGTCAAGAAAATACCGGATAGAGTTAACTCCCTGAAAAATTCTTCCCCAATTTTATTTTGGCCATATGCAGAAGATACGACTGTTGTCAACCAATTCATAGCTGCGTTTATTGCAGGTATATAGTCTTCATTATCTCTATAATGATCTGAACCTTCCGCATCTAAAGCGAATGCTAATTGATCACGTAAATCCTGAACCAAAATCATAATTATCCAATAGTTTTTTCAATAATAGCTCTATTACTGCTCTTGTCTACAGTAGAGTTTTTAATTGAACCATAAAGCATTCTTTCTTGCTGAGCAATAGATCGCTTAGCTTGAAGTTCAATTAATTGTTTTCTCATACCTTCAGGGCTTTGAGTAATAGAAATGTTTTCTTGTTTAGCTCTAGCAATTACTTGCATATCAGACAATCTTGAAATAGATTGTTGAGCCTCAATCATTTTTTGAGCCCAAGTAGAATCAACATTAATTGCTGATCCCATATTTTCGTAAAAAGCAATACCGAATTGGCTATGCCCACGTAAATAATCAACTAATTGTTTAGATTGAACTTTTACAGAAGAAACAGAAATAACTTGAACGCCTTTCTGACCTTTTCTTTTAGTTCTAATAAGTGGAGCAAATCTTACAGCTCCGTAAGGAGGAGTATCCTCAACTCCTTTTTTCTTATCTCCGTGAATAGAGAAGTTAAAAGAGAATGCAAAAAATACTACAGGTTGATCTAACCAATCATCCTCTAATTCAGCAACATAATCAAGATCCTCGTCAAGAGTTGATCTTTTTGCTGCGCTTTTTAATTTTGAAATTTGAGAAGTAAATTGGTTTGTAAGGCGATCTTCTACCTCCTTCATCATCCTTTGCACTAAGGACAATGGGATAGCTTCCTCTTTCTCCTTTACATTTTTTTTTTCATAAGTAGTAACATCCTCAGTAACATCTTCAGTTACATTGTTCGTTACATCATCGAATACATTGCTTGTCTCCTGAGTTAATTCAGCATTCAAGTCTTCTGTTGTTGTTTTCTTTTTAATTGCCATTTTTATTTGTTTTAAAAAAAGGGAGGGATTTCGCCCTCCCAATTTCGGTTTATATTCTTATTAGATTTGAACGTCTAACCAAGCACAAGCAAGTGGATTGTGGAATTTAACACCCATATTACAATCTACCCATACATCTCCGTAACGTTTTGGAACTCCATCCTCTAACTTCAATGTATCTCCTGAACGTTCTCCCCACAATTGAACTCGTTTGATATTTTTCATATCAAGTAAACAAATTCTGTTAGCGAAAGAACCAGGGAATGATGCGCTATCCTCAAATCTCTTGTAAGGTACAAGTACAATACGAGAAGAACCAAGGTTAACTTCTTTCAAGTTAAGAAGAGCGATTTCATCATTAGGTTGGTAACGAGTCAATTCTTCTTTGTAAGCCAAAGAAAGAGCACGATGTAAACGTGGAGTCATAAACGCCATACGAGCTTGACCATAATCTCCATACTCAGAAGAAAGTACCATATCTTCGAATGCATCAACAAGAGTTGAAGCAGTAGCCAAAGCGTTTGGTGCACCTGCATCTACCATTGAAGAGAATACTCCACCTGTAGTTTTAGCAGGAGTTCCGTTAGCTGTAGGGATTTCTCCTTTTTGACCTACCCAAAACGCGTTAGAAAGATCTACACGGTGTTGGTGGAACATTGCGTTACGCTCCATTTCCAAGAAGTTAGAAGTAGTTCCCATATTCTTCAACTTGTGAAGCTCTACTTCAGAGTAACGGATAGCTTTGTTAAACAACTGTACGTAGTTGTTACGCTCAATTGTTGAAGCACGGAAATACTGAGAGAAACCATCAGAACCATCGTGATCAACAGATGATACGTTAGCAAGAACATCATCAGCAATAACAGCAGGAAGTGTATCTCCGTTGTAAGGAGAAACTGTGATTTGCAACAAAGATGTATCAACAGATACTACAACACCTTTCTGTCCGTTAGGATAAGAAATGATTGTGTTTGTTGCGATGTTATCTACAGATGTTACAGAGATAACCTGAGTTGTAGGGAATGCAACAGCAGAAGCAGAAGCAGTAGCTACAAGTGGTTCACGCTGATAACCCATCTCTTGAAAGAAGAACTCATCAGAGTTTACCTGCTCAGCAGGAACCATATTAAGCAATTTCAAATCCATAAACTGCTGTGGAGCAGAATCAAAGATTGCTTTGTTGGTTAACTTCTGTACTAACAATGATAAATCGTGTCCGTACAATGAAGCGTACTCAGAACCAACACTATTCAAATTAGTGTTGTTAAACTTGGCTGAAGTGTCGTTGTATAAAGCCATTTTTTAAAAATTAAAGGTTTACAAATTAATTAAGCGTAAGGATCGTTCTTAAATAGTCCACTCAAGTGGTTAATCCCTTCGATCGCAGCAGGATTATTCATTCCTGATGATTTCTGCTTTCTCAAGGCTTTAGGACTTGATTCAACTACTTTTAAATTAGCCTTACTTTCTCCTGCCCTCTCAGCAATTTTCTTTACAGACTCCAACATCTTCTTTCCGTACATAGCATATGCAACAAGTTCTGCAGCATCATCATTATACGATCCATCAGAATTTACAAAGAGATTCTCAACTTTCCCCTCAACCAAGATACTCCTAATCTTATTGATTTCGGACTTGCTGAAGTTAGGGTAAGCCTTACTTAGATTTTCTACGGAAAGGATAGCACTCTTCTTCAGATTCTGAAACTCATTCTTCTGACGATTTATGAAATCCTCACGGTCCTTTTCTAACGCTTTTTTGTCTTCAGTAAAAAACTTCTTTGTAGTCTTCGCCAACAAGATTAACTTATCTTCCAATTCCTCCTCGTCGATTTTTTCATTTTCAAATAATCCAACCAACTCGTCATACTCAGAAGGGAAGTATTGCTGAACAAGGCTTTCAGGCGATTGGTTTTCCCAAACATCTGAAAAGTCCAGTCTTTGTGACATTTCAAAGGCAGACATAAAATCTTCTCCATTTGCCCACATTTGAACTGCCATTTTAATCTCAGGAGGCATAGCCTGAAGATCATTAGATAGAGCATCATACTCTTTCTTTATTTCTGATCCTTCTTGAGCTTGTGTTCTCCAAGTGTCAACAGATGAGAAGAATTTTTCAGCATCTTTAATTCCATAATGCTCATTGATGAACTTGACCATTTCTTTCTGAGGCTCAAAGTCCAAGCTTATAGCTTTTTCTTTTTTAGAAGGCTTAGTGATTCCGAAAATATCATCATCTTCTTCCTCTTCCTCGTCTTCTTCCTCGTCTTCGTCTTCATCCTCTTCTACACCTGCTTGAACGCTACTATTCAATGAAGCTTTCAAGTCTTTATATTCTTTTGACTCAGCAAAAGAAGGATCCATTTGTGCCAATGCCTCAATCTGTCTTAATTGCTCCTCCATCTCAGGGCTCAAATCAGCTCCACCATAAAGCTGATTATCAGACAAATCTTCTGAAGCACTTTGAACTTGTTTTTCAAAAATATCTTCACTCATACCATTTATTTTTTATCAAAAGTAATAATTATTGTTTAAACTGATTTTTCATACGCTCTCTTTCTAATTTTGCTATCTCTTTAAATTCAGTTTGTTGCATTTCCTGATCTTGTTGAGCCTGCATCATAGCCATTTGTTGCTCCTGTTGTTGAGCATCCATAGCAGCCATTGCTTCAATCTCTTTATTCTTATCCTTAACATTTTGAACTTGAGCATCAGACATAGCTTTTTCAGACATATAAGAAGCTTGTATTTTTTTCTTATGATACTCTCTTAATGCTTTAGAAATAGATTCAGAGTCAGCTCTATTGAATAAGTTAGCAAACATTACCTGGTCAATTAATTGAGCCTGTAATAACGTAAACAATAATGAGTTACCTGCATTAATTCCTTGCTCTTCAGATTCTGACCTCTTAATAAAGATTCTATAATCTTGAAGCAACATATCTTGAGTTATAGCAATATTCTGAAGACCTTTATCTCCAACCATCATTGCTAATTTTCTAGGATTATCATAGTATATAGCCTTACCAACTGTAGACATATGATCATAAGCCTGCTCTAGAATGGATGTTAACGCCCAATAGAACGGTTCTTGAACTAATGATCCTCGTTGGATTTGAGCCTCAATAACACCTACAAGCATATCGTTACCACCTTGAGTACCTGTCATAGCCTCATTTACACCTGTAACGTCTTGAATTGATTGCTGAACAGCTTGTATAACCTGGAACATCTGTAAAGTTCCTGCACCTATAGTTGATCCATAAGTTCCTATTGCGTTCTGAACAGATCCAACTCTATCTGTATCAACAAAGATAGGCTTAGATGCATTGATGTTTCTATTGATTTCAGCTTCTCCATCTCTATCGTCAACAGCAGACTTAGAAATAACAGTACCGGTACCCCTCATATTGGCCATATGAGATTCAACAACAGATAATGTTCTATTCAAGAATCTCTGAGGATCAATAACATCATCTAAAGGCGTTAGAATCTCTCCTCTATCGTAAACCCAAGTATAACACTTGTACGGGAACTTAACATTTGCAGGATCATAAAGATTCTTTTGCTGATATGGAGCTATTCCAAACTCAAGAATAATATCTCCTTGACCATTGCCAATTTCTTCTTGAGGAATAAGTATACAGTATCTAAGAACATCAACATAAATAGTATGTTTCTTTTTATCTCCCATACTTTCTTTATGATCTTCAGTCATAGGTTCGATAAGGTCCTTGTCTGTGTACTTGCTGTCCTCATCGTTTATCATTGTATAGAAAGGATATTGATATTCGTCTAATACCCATCCATATTCTTTCTTCTCTACATCTTTCCAATAAACTTCGTAAACAGGAACTTTACCTGCTGACTGAGTGTAAATACCATTAACAATTTTGTGAACATTATTTGTGTTTTGGTTTCCGTAATTCTCAATAGCCTGTCTTTCTTCCCCTGTTAAGTTTTGGAATTTTTCGAAAATACTAGGAGCATCCATATAGTACCACTCACCCATAAATTCTGAATCTGTTAAGTCAGGCTTCTTAGCTGACATATCCCAAAAATAGAATAATGGATTTATGGCTTCAGCACAATAATTATCTCCTGATTCAAAACCTTTGTAGATTCCAATACCACATAAAGCTAAGTTCCTAGTAATCTGTACTTTAAGCTCGTTTATGTTAATCTCTTCTGCAATATACTTGATGAGGTTGTTAATATCATCCTCATAGTCTTCTACAAAAGTATTATGAAACAACTCCATTGTTTCCATCTCTGTATCTCTTATAGGATGGTAGTTTTGTATAACGCTCTTGTAAAATGGAAAAGCTTCAGCCATTCCTTGAAGCCCTCTTAACTTTGTAATGTCAGACTCTCTTTTGTTTATTACAAAATCTGAAATACAAGATGCTTTAGCTCTATAAGACAATCTGATAGCGTTACCAACATATTGCTGAACCATTGGCTTGATAACGTTCTTTGTCCATTTTAAACGGTTACGAATATCTCCTGATTCATCTAAAAAGAAACTCTCAACATCTTCATCAAAAATCCATTGTCCATCTTGTCCTTTGAAGAATGACCAGTTTATCAATGATTTGTTTATGTATCGTCTGTAGAGATAATTACTCATAGTAGATAAGCAGAATTTAGCATAGTCTCTATGATAATCTTTATTCTTTATAGAGCTAAGTCTATTAGGGCGCATATTCCCTGTGCTAAATGTTACAGCCATATCTATTTCAATACATCATTAATACTAACCATAACCTGTTTCTTCGTATTTCTTTCGACAGTTTTAACACCATACGAAGTCTCAAGTCTTTTAACCATATCAGGCAATTCAGAATGAATCTTAACCACTAAATCTGTATATTTCTTTTTCTCGTCAATATCCATAGTAGCCAAATCCGTATCTGAAAGAACAATCATATTATTTAAAACCTCAAACATATACTGACTCATAAGCTTTGCCTTTAGCCTATACTCAGGATTGTAAGATTCCATCTTCTTGATGCCCAACTTAATTTGATCAGGCATATTACCATCCAATATAGCTTTAGCATCGGCATTCTTCTCGTAATGAGAACCGTATACAATTTCAAGTGATTTAATCAGTCGTTCCCTTTTGCTCAGCTTGTAGATAGGAGAAGTTCTATTTCCTAACAACCAACAGAGTCTTACTTCTTTCGACTTTAAGTTAGCAAATTCTTCTGTACTTGCCAACTCGGGATATTCTACTCTTAAATCGCCTTGGCCCTCTAATCCAAAGAGCTTTACTTCGACTTCTAAATCTCCCATATTTTTTAAATAAAGGGTAGAGGCATTGCACCCCTACCCAATGATAAACTCAAATTAAACTTGAGGTGCTCCTAAGTAGTCAGCAGCAGTAGCAGATCCATTAAGGATGTTTGTAAGAAGCGTGATAGCAGCAGCATCAGTTGAATCAATGTAAACAAGAGCAATTGATGGCTTAGCAACTTCGTTACCTGTTACAGCATTGTGACGAATAAACTTGCGGTGACGAATGATGAAACGAGAATACAATGCAGATCCTAACAATGATGCATTGATATGCTCAGAAACCTCATCCAAAATACCTGCAGGAGAAACCCAAGCAGTAGCATCAGATACAACAGCACCTGTTGGAGCAGTAACGATCAAAGCACCTGCTTTAGCAGAAGCAGCAGTAATCGCTAATGTATCCGTACCTGCTGTATACGTTGCTGTGAAGAAAGCTTCAGGATCAGCAGCAATACGAGCAGCAAATGCAGCACCAATTTGGTCTACAGTTGGAGCAACAGCAGGAGCAGCAGCAAAAGAAATAGAATAAGTACGAGTTTGATAAATCGCACCTGTTTCTTGACCACCTCCAAAGAAGTTTTGTACATATGGAGCAGCAACAGTCAAAGAATAAGAAGCTCCTGCAGCAGCAGTAATACCTGTAAGTACAACGTTAACAACGTTAGCTGTACCTGCAGAACCTGCAGCATAAGAGAATGAAGTGATGTCTGAGATACGTACTTTCAAAGCAGTAGCTCCAGCTTCATCTTTAACAGTTAATACTCCATCAGCCAATACCGTGTCAGCTGCAAGTGGAGTGTCTAAATGTAATGCTGAATCAGCACTCAATTTCGGCAGTTTGTATGAAATAGCCATTTTAAATTTTTTTATACACCGATATTTCTATCCGTGTGGGTTAGTTAAAAAAACCACGCACCGTGCATAGTCCCTGCAAATATAATTTTTTTTTGAAAATTTTTTTTCGTGTATATCCTTTCTTTTTCTTTTTTTCTTATTTTTTTCTTTTTCTTTTTCTTTTGCTTCTTTTCTTTTTCTTTTTCTTTTTTTTTCTTTTTTTCTTTTTCTTTGCTCACTAAATCCCAATAAAATCAATACATTTGCATTGAAATGTCACAATCAATGATTCGAGTTATTCGATTAAAACCCTAGATTTTTTTCTAGGGTTTCTTTGTTTTTTAAATCAAAAAAAATATCTTTGTTTCATCTTCGTGCAGGAAGACTTGGATTTGCTTTCAGACATTACATTTCTAAAACCTTACCCGAAGGGACTGCACTCCCCGAAGGTAGGGTTTTTTAATTTGAGCAATATGGAGACGTTTAGAGTAGTTTGTGTTAATGACAGATTTAAACCATCAGAGATTCCTGGCAACCTGTGGATCAAGAAAAATGAAGTGTATACGGTAGTAGATTCTAAAATGTTAGCGAAGCAACATATGTCAATTGGATATAAGCTAGCTGAGATTGTACTTCCTGAAGATTGTCCATATCAATTTTTCATAGCAAATAGATTTAAGCCTTACAACGATGAGGACTATATGATGTCATTAGCTGTTGAAGAGTTGCTAACTGCAGATGTTGAGGATTATGCTTAATGTTGATCTATTAATTGAACTAAACAAGTTCAACAATATCATTTTCAACGAAGAAGATCATTCATATTTTTTAGATGGTAAGAAATGTACTTCTGTAACTACAGCAATATCTAAATTCAAAAAGCCATTTGAGACAGAGATAATAGCAAAAAAGTATGCAAAGAAAAATGGACTTAATGTTAAAGATGTTATAGAAGAATGGGAATCAATAAAGGAGACATCAACATTTAAAGGTTCAGAACTTCACAAGTATGCTGAATGTAGATTTCTTTCAAAGAATTATATTGCATCAGATATAGCGAAACCATTATGCTCTATGTTTGATGTTTTTTA
>Ga0078894_10003040_pt1 | contig 12688 bp, 14 predicted proteins | sample LauGreSu1BDMLBSD_2_FD_67506 | JGI IMG/M metagenome (GOLD analysis project Ga0078894, IMG submission 67506) | Freshwater lake microbial communities from Lake Michigan, USA - Su13.BD.MLB.SD (version 4) (version 4) | ecosystem: Environmental > Aquatic > Freshwater > Lake | place: Lake Michigan...
ATGGAATGGAAATGGAGTACAGGAGAATATTATGAGAGAAGTCGAAGACCTTCAAAAATATCGACAACAGTTCAACAAAATAAAGAAAAAATAGAACAAAATATGGATGTTATTAAAGAGAATTCAGCTTATTTGAATTCATTGAATGTAGATACAAATGGATGGGGATATAATTTAGAAAATCAGTATATAAACAATATAATAGATTCATCAGCAAGTGCAAGTATTAATTATCAGTCATTTAATAAGAGAGAAGAAAATGTATTAAGAGTTGCGGATAGAGAAATGATGTGTCAAATAGGTAGAAATCCATTTTTGGATAATAGTAGCGACTATGTAAATGATGTAGCAGCAAGAGACCTTTTTTTAAAACCAATATCTACTTCTTTGGATAAAAGTGAAATAGCAAAAAATGAAAATAGTTTTGAATAATTCGTTTAAAAACAATTTAAAAATATGTTCTAAATAATTATTAAAATGAGTATGAACACACAAGTAGCTAATTATGAAACCCAAAATGATTTATTATTAAACAATTTAATGGATTTTTATAAAAATGATAATAACTTAGATAAAATGTTGAAAATTATAACAGGTGATTCAAAGATTTCTCTCAGAATTGTAGATTGGTTTGCTACAAATTTTGCAAAAAAGTATTATACATTGTATCCAATTGAGGATGAAGATGGAAATATTGTTAAGAGGTTTAAGGTATATGTTGATTATAAGCTAAAATTGAAAGCTTATAGTAAAAGAAGGTTTGATCCATTTTGTAGATGGGAGAGAATTAGCGTTCCATATAAATCGGGAACATATATTGAAACAACAATTGGCCAATTAAATTTTTTTAAGTGGGCTCTTGAAAACAAGGTTGTTCAATATATTGAAAATAATTATGAAATGATTGAGAAAGATATGAATGGAAGAAATAGTACTTCTAAAAAGAAGGAAACTATTGATAATTCAAAAACTCGTAAAAAGAGAGAAGAGTTATCCATTTCAGCCACAAAAAGTATTAAAAAAGAGAAGGTTGAGATTGTGGTTCAGTTTAATTAGGGGGCTTTGTCCCACCTTGCCAGACATCACGCTCCATTTCGCCGAAACATTTCTTCTTCTCTAATAACTTTATTAATAATGGGATTTAAATCTATTTTACCATTTTCAGTGCTGAATGGTATAATATATGTGCCTTTTAATATATTTATTTGTTGTTTGACATGATGATTTCCTTGACACTCTGGATTTTTATCCATCATGATTTCTAAAGACCTTAAATTATTTGGGTATCCTAATCCGATTACATTATTTAAGACCTTTTTCTTCATTTGCTCAAAATTGCGGCAATGATAATGAACGAGACAAATAGAGGATAAAAAATAGTTCTTGCTTTGTATGTGATTTCCATGATCAATTGGTCCTTTGTAGAGGGAAGTGTTAAAAAATGTTTTTGCATTACATCCCATATTAAAGTAGTTTCCGGTAAGGGATTGAGTGGTTGCTCTTTCGTAGCCTTCTTTTTCTTTATTAACTGGATAAATATAGTTTGATTTATAGAGACTGATTCGAGGTAAGCGTTCAATATAATTATTTATTAGATATGTATCACTATATATATTTTTGCCGTCAAAATATGTAATGAATTCGTCAATGTCTATTGGAAATGCAATATCTTCTGGTTGGCAAAAGGTGTTGATTAGACTTTTCATGTATTGGCCCTTTAGTTTATAGTTGGGTCTTCTAAAAATATTTATTTTTCCTTTGAATGTGTATAGAGTTTCATAGGTTCCATCTTTTGAAAAGTTGTCAATAATGAATAGATTGTTGTATCCAAAAATGGAGCCGTGATAATAGACCCAATCTTTGACAATATCTATTTCATCTTTAACAATAGTGAATAATTTGATTGTCATTATAGTATATAATATAATATAATATAATATTGTTTGATTTTGTTTCATTTTGTTTTCATTATTTTGAATGAAATATGGAGTTGTATAACTGACTTATTTCAGTATTATATTCTTCTGAAATATCTCTCCCATTTTGAACTAAATATAAATAACATTTAAGACAAATTAAAACATCACATAAAGAGTTGTGTAGATCTGATGGAATATATTTGAACATTTTATCATGCAGTTCTGAAAGCTTTGGGTACTTATAATATTCGCGTCCATACCTATTTTTACAAATAATGGCACAATAATCAATATTTGTTTTCATGGTGCAATGAGTTTTTTTCTCTTTAATTGTTTCAATTAAGTTCATGTATTCAGACTCTGTTTTGTTACATTTACTTATATTTTTCACCATTCTTAATAATTCAATAATAATCATGTTAATATCGAATGTTATATTATGCCCAACAATTAGTTCGACATTTTGAAGATCAGAAAAAAATGTATTAATAATATTTTCAATTAATTTGCCTTTTTGATAGCAAATTTCATTTGTAATTCCGGTTAAGTTTGTTATCAGTTCTTTTATTTGTATTGTTGGACTTATTTTAATGTATTCATTTAAGGTTTTTATTATTTTATCTTTTTCAATATCATACAAAATATAACTAAATTGAATAATATGAGGTTGGTCTTCAATATTATGTAATTCAATTGGATATTTTTGTAAATCTGTTGTTTCTGTATCAAAAATCATTATTATCATTGTAGCTTATAATTATAGTATAATATAATATTCTTTTAATTTTATTTCATTGTTTTATTATTTATTATTTATTATTTATTATTTATTCAAAAATTCTTGCAAATACCAAATGTCTTCCTATGCCAAATACTTATACCATGTTCTTTTATTCCATCAATGTGTTTTTTGGCTCCATAACCCTTATTATTTGATATATCATATTTTTCTGTTAAATAAGGATACTCCTTACAAAGTTCTTCAATATATTGGTCCCTTGCAACTTTAGCTAATATTGATGCAGCAGCAATACATGAAAACTTATTATCACCTCCTTCTACACAAGTATATGGAATATGTTCAATACATTCCTTTTCTTTATTAAAATGGGTAATTGCATTGAAGTAGTTGCCATCAATTAATAGATAAACATCTTTATCTTCTCCTAAATTACGTATTGTACATTTAATTGAATTATGCATAGATTTTTGCGTTGCTTGTAAAATATTAATATTGTCAATAACTGTTTCATCTTCAAAATTAACACTCCATGCAATTGCATTTTTCTTTACATATTCAGCAGCTTCTTCTATTTTTTCCTTTGAATGAAACTTTTTGCTGTCTTTTACTTTAGAATGATCAAATGAATCATCTTTAGGTAAAACAACTGCGGCAGTATATACTCTTCCAAACAATGGACCTCTTCCGGCTTCATCAACCCCAATTTCATATATGTTTTTGTTTTCTGAATAAAATTTTTCTAATAATACTTTGGTTTTGGTAGTGGCCTTTTTCTCTCTTTTTTTAGATTTTGAAGTTTCCATTTTTTCGATTTTTTCTTCATCTTTAGATTTAATTTTAGATTTAATAACTTTCTTTTTTTTTCCAACATTTTCTGATGTTTCTCTTTCTTCGTTGATGTTTGTGTTTGTGTGTTCGTTAATTTCAGTTTCACTTTCAGAAGAATCATCAATTAATTCAGCATATTCATAGTCTTTTTCTTTGCTCATTTTATTTAGTGTTTATTATATTTATATTAGTAAATAATTAATTCAATTCAATATTTTTTTTAAACTTTTTTCACAATATAAATTATACATATGAACACTTTGAAAATTATAACTTTTTTTGGAATTCTTTTAATAGGACTTGTTTTATTAGCCTTTTTAGGAACAAATAGAGAAGGACTAACAACCCAAACATATACCGGACCACAAGGTAATAGTGCAGGAGTTGTTGTGGGTCCAGAAGGTAATGTATATACAGGTTCAAATATAAATGGAAACAAAAATGTCAATAGTAGAACATCGTATGATAACTATAATCATTATTATAGCACTTCTCTTCCAACAATATTTTATGGTCCAAGTGGAGCAACTGCTAAATTAGTGCAAAATAATGGAGTATATTCTGTAATTATTACCGATGGTCAAGGAGTTGCAACCACATATACAATAAATACAAATACTGGAACTGGACAAACCACAACAATAAACACAAACACAGATTCTGCTGTTACAACATATTATGGTCCAAATGGTCAAAGTGCAACTATTGTAAGAAAAGATGATGATGGTTATGAAATTCATGTAACAGATGTAAATGGTACAGTTGTTGTTTATTCCTCTGATAATATTTACACTTATGATACAGACTATGTAAATAATCCTCCAGGCTATAATCCTCCAGGATATAATCCTCCTGGAAATGTAGGCGCATATAATCCTCCAGGGTACAATGCTCCAGGATACAATCCTCCAGGTTCAAGTTCAGGATATAATTATGCAAATAGTCTTCCTGCTGGAATTCCAAGAAACCAAATACCTGCTGGGCAAGAGGATCTTTATATTTTGAAGTCTGAGGTTGTTCCTCCAGTTTGTCCTGCTTGTCCAACAAACACATCATGTCCAAGGGAAGAAAAATGTCCGCCATGTCCTGCTTGTGCAAGATGTCCTGAGCCAAGTTTTGAGTGTAAAAAAGTTCCAAACTATAGTGCTACAAATGATTTTTTACCTTCTCCAGTATTGAATGATTTTAGTACTTTTGGAATGTAATGCAATGTAATGTAATATAATAAATTACTAACTAAAATAAGTTATTATATTTAGAGACGAGATTTAATACATTTGTTATCAATTTGGATAGTTTCACCTTTTTCATCTTGAGGAACAATGTTAATAATACATTTAGATTTTTTACCATATAAAGGTTCAGTGCAACCCTTTTCTTTTTTATTTTTCTTTAATGTGTATTTTTTGTATTTGAACAGTTTGGGCTTGTTCTCATCTGTACAACGAGATCTAAAATGTTCATATCTTTCTCTCACATCACAGTATGTTAAGTTTGATTTCTTTTTTAACATTTTATTTACTAATTCGTGTAAATTGTAAATATAACGAGAGAAAGATTCTCTATTTTTCATATCGCTCATTTTCAGAGGAAGTTGCTTAAGGTTTGTTTTTAGGTTCATTCTGCAATATTTGCAAGGAAGAACATTTTGGAGACTGATAACAAAATCTCTATAATGTTTTTTATTTTCAGAGGTTGGTTCATTTGGATAGTTAAAGCTCATGGTGTGGAGATAATGCCACATTGGAGGACCCCAAACAGATGTTAAAAATCCGTCGCCTGAAACGTAATCTTTTTTAGAAAAAATTCTTTTTTTGGTTTTAGAGTTATTTTTTCTTCTATTTTTATGTGTTTTCATTATTATAATAGAGAGAAAATAAATAAATAAATAATATATATAAATATAAATTATGGAAACAGAATTACAAACAAACGAACTTGAAATATTAAATACTTATTCAAATACTACTAAAAATATATGTATGTGCACATCATTATCTATTATATTAATTTTGGTTTTTATAATTAGTCCATTAAGCAACTTTTTAATGTTATCTTTTATTGGAAAAATAGCAGTTTTAGTTATATTAGGTTATTCACTTTATAAAAATGTAGAGGTCACAAATGTATTTTCACAAAATAAAAATATGTTTTCTGGAAATTGGAATCCCTCTAAAACAAATATTGTTTGTAGTTATGTGTTTTCCATTTTTATTTTTATTTTATTAATTTCAGTATTATTTAGACTATTTTAGATTGAACATATTTTTAAGTTGTTCATTTTTATTTGTATTGTTTTTTGTATTTAGCTTATTTTTCTCTCTAATTTCAGGATTAATTAATTCAAGAATTGGAATTTTAATATTAAGTATTTCTTTATAATAAATTTTATCATTTGTGTAAGAGTATCTATTTAACTCAACTAATTCTCCATTTATTGTTCTGAATATCATTGTCTTGTTATGTTATTATGTATTTTATTATGTTATGTTATTATATTATAATAAAATATCTTTATATATTTTGTTTTCGTTTTTAAAAATATGTTTTAATCTTAATAAATATATATAATGGGAAGTTTTTTAAAAGGAGGTTCAATGAATGAAAGTTTTTTTGAGAGAACTATGAACTCAATGAGACAAATTAGCATTTCAACAATTTTAATTATAGTAGGTATTATTATTTTATTAAGTATTTCTATTTATTATTACTATAACCATGTAGTAACAAGTTCAACAACATATAAACACAACTCTGAAGGTTCTCAGGGTAATGGAAAAAATAAAAAAGCAGAATTAATGCTATTTTATGTAGATTGGTGCCCACATTGCAAAACTGCAAAGCCAGAATGGGAAGAAATAAAAGCACAATATGATGGAAAAACAATAAATGGTTATCATGTTATTTTTACAGAAATTAATTGTACAGAAGAAACTGCCGAAATAGAAAAAATGGTCGATAAATATAAGATCGAAGGTTATCCAACAATAAAGCTCTTAAAAGATGGCCAAGTTATAGAATTTGATGCAAAACCAACAAAATCAACATTAGACCAATTCTTAAATACGGTTCTTTAAATCCTTTTATTATAATATATATTTAAACAAAAAGTTCTTAATATTTCACACAAATCAGAAATGTCATTACCTTTATTAAAAGATTATTATAATTATGTTTATGATACACTATTTTTCTCTCGATAAAGAAAATCTGAAGCTGCTTTAATTCCTTCTTCAAATAAACTTTTTCTAATATTTGAATTATAAAGAGCCTCATTCAGATTATTTACATTCATGGATTTTACATTATACACTATTTCATTTTTTATTTTTTCTTGTTTGTCTTCTGTATTATGATATAATATAAATTTACTTAATAAGTTTAGCCCATAATCAATAATACTTGAATTATTTGTAACATTATTGTTTTTACAATTTAGCTCAGAATTTGGCGCTTCTATTTCAACATATGAATTCTTTAATGCCAATATTTCTTCTATATTTTTATATTTATCAATACAATAACTTAGCGGATAATTCACAATAACCCCGCCATCAATATAACACTTGTTATCAATAATAACCGGAGATATTATCATTGGAAGAGCCGCACTCATTTGAACTGCAGTCATAAGTTCCAAATCTGGATGTGTTAAATATGAAATATCAACTGTTTCAAAATTATTTAGTTCAAATGAAAATAGATGTAATTCAATATTTGTGTGTTCATAAAACTCCTTTAATGTTATATTGATTGACAAATCTTTTACATCAAATAAAGGTTTAAATATTGTTATAAATGCATTATTATCAAATAACCCTCTATTTGTGTAAGAATCTATTAGATTATCCAAATTTAATTTGAATACATCATGCCACGGACGTTTAATTAGGTAGTCATTTATTATTTCCCAGTTAGAATACTTTAGACATAATAATACTCCCATTATTGCACCTGAAGATGTTCCGTAAATGGACTTAATATTTTCTATTTTCCAGAAATTGTTTTTCTCAAGCTCTTGAAGAGCACCAAGACTTTTAAATATAACTGTTCCACCACCTGATATAACAATATGTTTTATTATGTTTTTTTCTGTATTTGTATTTGTATTTGTATTCATATTCATGATTATAATTATTATATATTAAATATTTAAAGTTATATTTAATAGTTTTTTTCTTTATTTTGATTAAATAATGGCAAATATATTTACACTTGAAAATATTGAAGACTTTTCAGAAAAAATAAATATTGACGAACTTTATGAAAAAAAGAGGCAATATGATCTAAAACAATTAGAACTTTTCAATAAAATATTAAACAGAGTTCATGTAAGAATAAAAACAATATCAAAACAAAAGGTAGATGAACATCTTTGCTGGTTTGTTGTTCCAGAAATTATAATAGGAGTACCTAAATATGATCAGGCAGGATGTATTTCTTATATTATGGATAAACTCAAAAGTAATGGATTTATTGTCAGATATATACACCCAAACACTCTTTTCATATGTTGGCATCATTGGGTACCATCATATGTAAGAAGTGAAATTAAAAAGAAAACGGGAATTGTTATTGATGAATATGGAAGTAAATTAGATGAAAATGAGAACGAAGAAAATGAAGAAAAGAATTTAGATAATGGAATGTTTAATATGAGAGAATCTAATCAAGACAAAAATTCATATTCACAAACATCTAATAAAGGCGGTGGTAATCAGAAGAAATATACTCCAATTAATTCATATAAACCTTCAGGTAATTTAGTTTATAATAAGGATTTATTAGATAAAATAGAAGATAAATTTTCATAATTTATTTATATGAAAATAGCAATTATATATACTGGGGAATTAAGAACAATTAAATCAACAATTAAATATTTAAAAGATTTTTTAGATAAAAACACTTATATAAATAACATAACATTAGATGTTTTTTCAGTTTTACAAATAGGAAATGAAATAGATGAATATGAAAAGTTCATTATAAAAAATATTGGAAAATATTTAAAATCTTTAGAATGGTTTGTAAAAAATAGTATAAATTGGACAAATTTGAGAGAAAATCTATTACAAAAAATTCCTATAGAAAATAATTGGATTGAATATTTACGTAATTCTGGTTCAATGATTGAATATTATCAAATGTATTTAGCATATAAAAGTATAGAAAACTATGAAAAATTAAATAATATAAATTACGATTTAATAATTAGATACAGAACAGATTTAGTTTTAAAAGATGATTTAGATTTGGCTTTATTCAGTAAAATAAATACAGAAAAAATAAGAAATTTATTGGTTGAAATAATGGAATATAAAAAAACAGCCAATATTTTTTCACCTGAAAATGTGGAAATATTAATGAATACTTTTTTTTGTAGAAGGAGACTTTATTATAATTCTAATCTTGTAACAAATCGTATTTATTCTGAAGAGTATAATAAAATATTTGAAAACATTGAATCTATTAGTGAAACTAAATTTATTGAGAGAATAAAAGACTATATTTTAAATAAAAACTATATAATAACTCTTAGGGTGAATTTATTTTATATTATAAAGAGAGAACTTATGTCAATAGTTAGTGATTTAGGAATAAATTATGGAAAGTATAGAATACCAAATGATGATTATTGGTTTAATGCAGAAAATCAGTTAAAAGGAATATGTTTAGAAAATAAGATAGATATGTTTGATTGTAGAACAAATTTAGAAGAAAAGTGTTTGTATCAATATGACCCAAAAAATTATTTTGTTTTTGTTAATAATGATCAAAATAATGAGGAAATTAATAATGAAAAGTTGATAAAACATGGTGAATTTAGTTTTTTTATAAAAAGACGTTAAATATAAATAAAATATAAATATATTTTATACATGGTAAAAATAAAAACAAGAAGACATAAAAATGAGAGAAAGCATAAAATATATTTAAATAAATCTGGAAAAACAAGAAAATCTGGAAAATCTGGAAAATCAGAAAAAAATAAAGATGTCTCAATTATTCATAATACTAAAATGGAGAATTTTTGCAAAAAATCTTTTTCAAATTATGAACCATTTGAAAAAAAGTTAGAAGAATCCAGAAAAACAAAGAGCAAAATTAATATGGAAAAAGTATTATTAAGGCTTTTGCACAAAAAAACGGTTCCAGATAATTTATTGCCAAACAACGATTTCTACAGTTTTATTAATTACGAGTGGATGAAAAACGCAACAACTGATTCAACAAAAGGCGAAGATTATATTGTTCAATTAGATGATTTTAGAATTGTGCAAAACAAAGTCTATTATCAACTAATTGATATTGTTAAGGAATATACTAAAACACACAGTACTGAAAAGGCAAAACAAATAAATAATGTCTATAAAGCAAGTGTAAAACAGCTGAATGATTATCAGGCGCGTAATTATTTGAACGATTATATTGAATATTTGGACAAAATGAGAAGTCAAAATAAACCATGGCAGTTTTTAGGAGAAATGAATAAAAACGAAATAATATCTTTTGCATTACCATTTGTATTTCAGTTAAATGCAGATGAAAAAGAAAGTACAATATACAGGTCTTATATTAGTGAGCCTTCTCTCTCATTGCTTGATTATAACATTTATATAAATGACGGAACAGATATGAAGTATAAGAACAAATATAGACGCGAGTATTTTAAATATATTTACAAAATGTTTTACGCATTTTTTGGTCCAAATCATAAATATAATCCGCATGATGTTTTTGAAGTAGAGTATCAATTGTTGGATTCAATGGGGTGTAATAATATTAAAAAGGATTCTCCTCTTTTTTATAATGTTGTTAAAACTGATGAAGCTGAAGAAAAGTATGGTTTCAATTGGAGAGAAGTAGCCAAAAGTCTGGGTTTTGAACGTGTTCCACCATTCTTTATTGCAACAAGTTTGAACTATTTAAAGTGCGGAAGTGAAATGTATGTAAAGGAATTTACAAGTGAAAAGTGGAGAACATATTTTATATATATTTTTATGCGCCAAATAGTGAGATTTCACAAACATTGGAAGAAAATAGCATTCGATTTTTGCGGTAGTTACATGAGAGGACAAGAAGCAATGTTACCAGAAGAAATTGCTCCGGCGGTCTTTAATTTAGCATTTTCATTTAATACTTTTTTGACAAATGAGTACATTGACAAATATGCAAATCAGCAATATATAGATTATGTAAAGGCTTTAGCAGAAGATCTAAAAGAGGTCTATATTAGAAAAATAAAGAGAAATACATGGTTACAACCAAAAACAAAGAATTATGCTCTTAAGAAGCTGAATAATTTTAATTTAGAAGTTGGCTCGCCTAAGATATTAAGAGAAGATCCAATATTAGAATATTCAGATGATGATTTATGGGGTAATTTTATGAAGATTATTAGATGGAGACACAATAAGCTAATAAATTTAGAAGGAAAAGAAATTATAGATATACCAATAATAGATTGGTCAAATTTTCCACTAAAATTTATTGGTTCTCAGGCTTATGTCGTTAATGCATATTATACTCCAAGTAAAAATGGAATATATATTCCTTTAGGATACATTCAAAAACCATTTATTGATTTAGATGAGAGAGGAATAGAATATAACTTAGCGCATTTGGGATTTACTATTGGTCATGAAATGTCGCATTCTTTAGATGATATGGGAAGTAAGTATGATTATAAGGGTAATTTAAATGATTGGTGGACAGATAAGGATAGAGAAATATTTAAGAGAAAACAGAATGATGTTATTAAGCAATATGAAGAATATGCAAAAAGGGATGGAATAGATTTTGATGCAGCAATAAGTGTAGGGGAAGATTTAGCAGATATTTCAGGATTTGCAATTTGTATGGAATACTTAAAGGACTTTCAGGATAAGAATGATGATATAAATCCAATCAGAATATTGTCATTGAAGGTATTTTTAGTATATTTTGCATTCCAAATGAGACAAAAAGTAAGTAAAAAAGCTTTAGAAGCACAATTAAAAACAAATCCTCATCCTTTAGACAAATATCGTACAAATGTTCCATTATCTCGATCTGAAATATTTAGGGATATTTATAATGTTGAAAAAGGGGATGGAATGTATTGGCATAATACAGATACTATTTGGTAGTTAATATTTAGTATTTAGTATTTAGTATTTAGTATTTAGTATTTATTGAACTAATTAGTTTCTCAGATATTTAGAATCTTTTTGATATTTAATTAATTTCAAAAAGATGGTTGTAGTTATTTATTTAGGGATTTTTAAATCAAAAAAAATTTTTTTATAAACAATATATATAAAATGGCTAAATCCCGTCGTCGTGCTCATTCAAGATCAAGAACCATGAAGCGCTCTGCTTCCCGTGCTCGTAGTGCTGCTGCATCAAGAGCTGCTTCTGCTGCTGCTTCTCGTGCCGCTGCTGCTGCTCGTGCTGCTGCCGCTGCTGCCTCTCGTGCTGCCTCTGCTTCTCGTAGTGCTTCTGCTTCAAGAACCGCTGCTGCCTCCAGAACTGCTTCTGCTGCTGCCTCCCGTGCTGCTGCTGCCTCAAGATCTGCCTCTGCTGCTGCTGCTCGTTCTGCTGCTGCCAAGCGTGCTGCTGCCCGTGCTTAAATGTTTTATACCTTTTAACATTTATAGTTAATTAACTTTGAATAAATATTTGATATTGCATAATTATTATATCAAATATTTATTATTTATTGTAAATATCTTCTACTTCATATATTCCTTGTTTTTCATAATTTTGGTTAGTAGGTGTTTTTACTTTTTGTGTTTGATATGAAACATTTTTTTGAACAGAAGGAGAATTTAATGCATACCCAGGAGTATTACCAATCGAATTAACAGGAACAGATGTAGGTGATTCCAATTCTGTTACTGAAGATACTCGAGGAAAATTCATTGAAGGAGAAAGAGGAGAAGTTATAGAAGGTACTGAAGATGAAGTTACTGAAGATACTCGAGGAAAATTCATTGAAGGAGAAAGAGGAGAAGAAGTAGTATTTTTAACTTCGTCTGAAACTGAAACTGATACAGGTATTTCTTCTATATTTCCATTATTTTCTGTAACTGCAGTGGCTGTAGAAATTGGCGTAAGATTATTATCTTGAACAACTGTATTTGCAGTTATACTATTAATAACAGCTTCAGTTTCAGCTTCAGCTTCCACCATATCCATTGGTGTTGTTTCAACT
>Ga0078894_10003041_pt1 | contig 12688 bp, 10 predicted proteins | sample LauGreSu1BDMLBSD_2_FD_67506 | JGI IMG/M metagenome (GOLD analysis project Ga0078894, IMG submission 67506) | Freshwater lake microbial communities from Lake Michigan, USA - Su13.BD.MLB.SD (version 4) (version 4) | ecosystem: Environmental > Aquatic > Freshwater > Lake | place: Lake Michigan...
CCTCGCATCAAGAATGCCCGGGCTACCTGTCACAACCCCTCCATACGACAACCGAAAACCGACAACCGAAAACCGAAAACCGAAAACCGAAAACCGAAAACTGAAAACTGACAACTGACAACTGAAAACTGAAAACTGAAAACCGTGCGAGCGATCCAATGAAGTTACAGAGTTTGTTTCTGTTGCTGCTGGCAAGTCTCAGTTGCGGTTGCAATTACGATTTTCCAAGTCGCTGGGCCATGGATCATCAGGAATATGCCCGGCGTTACAACAAACCGTACCCAGGAAATGAGCTGAAAAAACTGGGGCGAAAACTGAAACAAACCGCCGATGCCCGGCACCTGTCAGGTTCCACAGCGGCCTATTTTGGCGTTGGATCCAGCGATCCTTTATTCACAGTCGGAGCTGATATTGGAATGCTCAGATACTCCAGTGATTCCATCGAACACCGGATCGGACTGAGGAGCCTTGCGGGTACCGGTGATGCGAATCTGATGGCTGGCATTGATACCGGTGTGCGTTTTCATCTGCCGGTGCGTTTCACGCCTTTTGTCGGAGCTGGAGTTTACGGGGCAACAGGAGTCTTCGGAAAACCCGCCGAGGACGACAACGTCGACAACGACGACGATGACAGCGTCGACGAGGATGGTGAAACGTCCCGGAGCCTGTATGCCGCCGTGTACCCGGAAATCGGAGTCAGTTGGTGGCTGACTTCTCGATCTCGCGTCACGCTCAGTGCGCAGCACCACTTCTCCACCGCCGGTCGCGACTACGACTACACGTTTTTTGGCGTGACACTTGCCAGCCGATCCGGAGCCAGCAAGTCCGATGCGCCCCCACGCAGACCGGTACAGGAACTTGAATCGAACGAAGGGGCAGAAACAGACAACGAACAGATGCCCGAATTCGTCAGCCTCCCCACCGCAGCAGAGGATCCGTCGGCAGAGGATCCGTCGGTAGACGCAGCGCAGCCGGAATGGATCGAAACATCGGAACACCCGGAATCTGATCCGCAGCAACTCAAAGCCTTCAACCCCGACCAGCAGGTCAGACCGTGAGCCGCAATCCTGACCTGCAACGAATCCGTATCAGCCAGCGGGCACGAGGACTGCTGCTGATGGCTGCCATGCTGTCAAATCTGCCGAGCCCCGCTGTCAGCGAACGAAGTCCCGGAATCCCGCTGCTGGCCAAGCCCCTGCATTTCGACGTGGTTGTGTATCACGCTGGCCCGGCGGGAATCGCTGCGGCAGCCGCAGCAGCCTCCAGCGGCTGCTCCGTACTGTTGGCAGATCCGGCCCCACTGGCTGCAACCGCAGCGACCGATTCACCGAACGTCACCCTCCTGCGACAGACTGATATTGTCGCGGTCCACCGCCCCCCCGGCGTCGATCGCATTACGGCCCTCATACTGAAAACTCGAAAGTCGTCCGACTCTCCGGCTCATGACCGGCTGACGCTGACCTGCGGCATCGTGATCGATGCATCTGCCGCAGGTGACGTGCTGAAACTTTGCGGTGAAACATGGCACTCCGCCATGTCTCAGCCACTCACAGCGCCGTGGGGCACTCAGTCACACAGTGAAACGGCTGCGGGTGACGTCCGGACTCTGCTGCATGCAGACTCTGTTGCGTGCTGTGATCACGACAGCAGTCAGATCCGCGAATCATCGCCGTCTGCTCTGCCGATCCAGATTCCCTGGGGGGTGGTTGTCCCGAGACACCTGAAAAACCTGCTGATTCCGCGGGGCGACAGCGCAACCGGAAAAGCCGCGGGCTGCGCAGCAGCACAGGCTCTCCGCGAGCAGACACCGGTCCAGCAGTTGTACGTTCCCGCCCTGCAGCAGAGGCTGATCGCCGCCGGCTGCTCACTGATCAGTGTCAGTGATGTGCGTCCGGAACATCCTGACTTTGCGCCCGTCCAGTGGTGGGGACTGCAGGGCGGACTTCATGGGCTGTATAAAACGCCGGTCCCGTTCAGAATTCCCGACACGCCACCGCACGAACAGTCCACTGAGGACAGACCTGACCATGCTGCCCAGCTTGCGCAACCCCTTTCACCGACGCTTGCCAAACGCTGGCAGACCATCGCTCTGATCGCTGGTGTAACGCCACAGGAATTACCCGCCATCACTCCCGACACGACTCGCGGAGAATTCATTCGCCACGTCTGGTCCCTGGCCATGCGCACAGCACCGGCGTTCTCCGTTCGCTCAACATCACCCCATGCAGCACCGCGAATCAACCCCGCTGCTTTGCCCGGGACTCATCCCCCCGGTGAAGTTGATAATCAGCAACTGGCTGCTTTGGTGATTCGTAATGCTGACAGGCTGCCGGGTATCGTTGTTGATGACTGCGATGCGGAGCTGCAGGGAGCGTGGCAGTATTCCACCCACACACCGCCATACGTCGGACGCGGCTATCTGCACGACATGAACACCGGCAAAGGCAGGAAATCCGCTACCTATCGCCCACAGTTGCCGAAAGACGGCTGGTACGAAGTTCGGCTGTCTCACTGTCGCAACATCCGTCGCTCGACCAACGCGCTGATCACCATCAGTCATGCGGACGGTCAGACCAGCCTGCGACTGAATCAGCAGTTGACTCCGGAGCACGGCCAGTTGTTCCGCACGCTGGGGAGCTTTCGCTTCACCGCCGGCAGTCAGCACTGGGTCCGCATTTCCAATGATGACACCACCGGCAAATATGTGATCGCTGACGCCCTGCAGTGGATTCCCGTTGATGTGGTGCGTAACGCGTCTGGGACGACTGAGTCACGGTGAGTTTCCAGACGCCCGAACAGTCTTTTGCTGTGTCAGGAGTGACCGAGGTGTTTGCGGATCTGGCTGGCGGCGGAGGAGATCTCTGCGAGCAGATCGTGGATTTCCTGAGTCTGTTTTGCAAGTTCCTCGAGGGCTTCAGGGGAATGACTGCGGTTTCCGGTATCGACGATGATGCGTTCAAGTCTGTGCAGTTTCTGCTGGAACGATTCAGCGAGGAGTGGCGCGAGGTCACGTGCGGCCTGGCGGACGGGTTTTGTCAGGTTTTGCAGCATTTCGCGTTCGGCATCCCGAGCGGGCGGTGTGAGCACGCGAGGGGCGGTGTTGGCTTTCTGCTGCAGGGCTTCGAGGTCGACCAGCCGTCCGAAAGGTGACGAGCCGCTGCGGGCGGCCTTCTGAGCCTCCTGGATTTCGGCCAGCATGGCTTTGGCGCGAGCGGATTCCGGTTGCAATCGCAGGACATCGTGCAGACATTTCTGGGCAAGTCCCAGATTTTTCATGTCGCTGTAGGTGCGGGCCAGCTGCAGGTGAGCGTCTGCAAAATCCGGGTTGATTTTGAGGGCTTCCTTCCAGGCGGAGATGGCCATGGTCTGCATTTTGAGTGCCCGCTGGGCGATGCCCATGTTGTACCATGCATCAGCACAGCGACGGTCCTTCTGGACTGCCCGCCGGAAAATCTCGACGGCTTTCTTGTGTTCACCCATTTTATTCAGTGCTGCACCGAGATTGACCCACCCCGCGATACAGTGCGGGAAATCCCGAGTCAGACTTTCGAAGGAACTGCGGGCTGCTTCCAGTTGACCGGCCCGAAAGCAGGCGGTGCCGTGCAGCAGCAGACCGTCTTCGCTTTTGCTGAGCTCCGGCAGATTCTGCAGCAGATCGATCGCCTGCTGAATCTGCCTGCTGCGGAGCAGAGTGCGTGCCTGCTGCAGCGGTGAGCCCGATGAATCTTGTGAATTCATTTCCGATCCCTTCAGGTGGGGGGGGGAAATTGAGGAAAGCCGGGGAATCTGGCTGGCGAGTTCAACCGGATCGTGGCGGGCGGGTGCCGATCCGGCAATATCTGCGTGGTTGTCGGCATGGAGGCGGAAATCGCCGCTGCCGACCGGGTTGCAATGGCACGGGCAGCAGACGCTGACCGGTTGAGGCCCGATTATACGGTTGTGGCGGACCGGGAAGGAATCTCGGTTTTCCAAAAATGCCGGAAAAGGCGGCCGAAGATCTTTCCCGCCTTGCCAATGTCAAACGGGGAAAGACAGCGCGACGGGAGATTCCATGTTTCAAGCGGCAAAACCGGGTCCGCCGATCGAGGACATCGGAGACGAGACCCGCTGTGGGAGCGTTTCCGCGAAGTCGCTCGAATTATGGAATGCGCAGGTACAGGATGTCCGGAATGACGCTGCGAAAGCTTCTGGCTGTCGTACTGACGGCTGCTGGATTGTTTTCTGGTGCCAGTGCTGAGGAAAGTGGCCGCCGGCAGACGCCACTGGTGCGTGCCGTGCAGCAGTCGCGGCATGCGGTGGTCAACATCCATACCGAGAAGACGGCCGCCGAGGAAAAGGGCGCAAGAGTTTTCAATCCTCGGCCGCGCAAAGTCACAGGCATGGGCACCGGAATCGTGCTGGATGAGCGCGGCTACATTGTGACCAACTACCATGTGATTCAGGATGTGGATCTGGTCACGGTGACGCTGTTCAACGGCAGCAGTTATGACGCTCAGGTCATCTCGTACGATCGCCGCCAGGATCTGGCGATCATTCGAATCGAGCCGGATGAGCCGATGCAGGTGCTGCCGATCGGGACTTCCAGCGACCTGATGGTGGCGGAAAACGTCTATGCGGTCGGCAATGCCTTCGGGTATGAAGACACGGTCACGTCCGGAATCATCAGTGCACTGCACCGGGATGTTGAAGTGGATGAAGTGCAGTCTTACGAGAATCTGATCCAGACAGACGCCAGCATCAATCCGGGAAACAGCGGTGGTCCGCTGCTGAATCTTGACGGCGAAGTCATTGGCATCAATGTGGCCATTCGTTCGGGAGCTCAGCGGATCGGGTTTGCCATTCCGATCGACGATGCTCGTCGCACAATTGCCCGTCTGCTGAGCAGTGAGAAGCTGAGCGGGCTCAGCCATGGAGTGGTCGCAGAGGACGTGAAGACGGCAGAGGAATGCAAGCTGGTGGTGCGTTCGGTGGCAGCAGAAAGTCCGGCTCAGGCGGCCGGCCTGCAACCCGGTGACGTGATCACAAAAGTCCGTGAAATCACGGTCCTCGATGGTGTGGATTTTGAGCGGGCGCTGCTGGGCGAAGCGCGCGGCAGGTCCGTGGACGTGGTGCTGCTGCGAGAAGGTCGCACGCTGACCCGCCAGCTGCAACTGGACGCTGTGGCCCCGGCCAGCCCGGATGTCGCGGCTGTCGAGCCCCGCGACAAGCCTGAAGGCCAGCGCGTGGTGGCACGACCAGTATCGACCCAGCAGAAACCAGAGACCACCGCCGTGGATGCTCCTGTGCCTGCCGTCGATGCCGGGTTTGACCGAGCATGGGAAGTTCTGGGGATTCGCCTGCGTCCGCTGAATGAGACGGAGCGACTGGAAGTGACCGGCAGGTCGTTTCCGGGGGCCAGAGGTCCGGTTCGCTACAACGGCGGAATGAAGATCACCAGTGTGCGACCCGACAGTGTAGGAGCCAGTCTGCTGCGTGAAGGAGATGTCCTGCTGGGACTGGATGGCTATGAAACGGTCAGCTCTGGCAACCTGGGATTCATTCTTGGGGAGGGCCGGGTGGCCACGTTGTCGGGGATGAAGTGTCAGTACTACCGAAAGGGCAGGAGTCCATTGGAAGGGTTGCTGCACCTGAATCGCTGATTCCTGGCCGTTATGAATGTGTCGGCGATGACGTATTTACAGGCTGTGCCCGAGACTCCGATTCTGGGGATCACGCAATGATCAGGCGGGTTGCAGCCTCCAGTGTTCTGTACAAACGAACAGATAACCATACGAATCTTGACGAAAGCGAACGTCGGACTGGATTCCGTTCTTTCAAACACGGAATCTTTGGAGTAAGTAAGGGTATCACAAACTGCGCTGTTTCGGCCGTCCTGGGTTAAGTCTGCGCCTGCGGTGTTCTCCAGGGTGGCGGAATTCTGGCGGCGCAGGGGTTTCCAGAAATCCACAAACGGGGCTTGCTGCGGGCCGGATCAGATCCGGTGTGGCAGCAGCGGCGCAATTGACATGTCAACGACGTTTCGAACCTGCCCGGGCTGCCAGTCGATGATTCTGTCGGACACCGATGAGTGTCCGCAGTGTGGGCATACGTTTTATCAGCGGCGTGGCACCGATGCTCAGCCGACGTCACCGCAGGTTCGTCGTGGGACGACGGAGGTTCGGGTTGGCTGTCCGCACTGTGGTGAGATGGTGCGTGCGGGGCTGGTGCGATGCTGGAACTGCAATGGGTTCATGAAGGAAGAGATCGCTGCGCGGTACGCGGACCTGACTACAAATCCGCAGAAGATCATTTACAGTATGATTCCGCTGGAGGAGCGTACGGACTATCTGCCGGCGCGTGCCGCGACAGCCAGCGACGACAGCGACGGGTTTACTCTGGCTGACGACGTGCTGGCGGATTCTGCTCCGGGCGGTGGCTTCGCCCTGCCGGCCGCTACCACGAATGCTCCGGTGGCCGACCTTTCTTCATCACCTGATCGTCCGCAATCGACGACTCCGCGTGGCAAGGGCGTCATTGCTGATGCGCTGGAAGCCGAGGCTTCACCGGCGGACAAGGCTGTTGCATCCGGCGACAAGTCGGCTACTGCAGCAGAGAAGGCGGCTGAGGGTGCGTCAGCGAAGTCGGGAGGTGGCGGAACGGACGATCTGTTTTCGATCGCGATGCAGGAGCAGCGTGATGACCGGCGTCGTCGCAGTGAGCGACTGGCTGAGCGGGCGAAGCGTCAGATGCTGTTGCCCTGCAAGTGCGGAGCCTGGGTTCGAGTGACGGACGACATGGCGGGCAAGGTGGTGCGTTGCCGTCAGTGTCGCCAGCCGGTGCAGGTGCCTGAAATTCGTCGTCGTGTCACGGAGAAGAAGGAAGAATCCACTGCTCCGAAGCTGGACGTCACCTGGGTGAACGATGTCTGGTTCCATGTACTGACTCCGACCAGCGTTGTACTGAAGCCCGGCAGTGCTGCGGCACAGCACACGGAAGCCGACATTGCGATTACTGACACCGGCGTACACATCATCGCCTTTGAAAGCGGTGAAAAGAAGAAGAAATCACTGCTGGGCTTTGGGTCTTCGGACAGGAAACAGGATCGGACGGCTCACCGGAAGCAGGTTCGTGATGAGATTGCTGCGAAGGGTTCGCTGAGCGGACTGACGGGCTGTGATGTACGCAGTATCAGTGTCGATGATGTGCGTTCGCTGAAACTGGTGCAGCCGATCGTGAAGGTGCAGGAATCAATGTTTGCGGGCGTACCGATTTTCGGCGAGGGCCGCATCGCTGTGTTTCTGCCCATTGCTCGCGAGCAGGGTCAGCAGGCCTACTGTTCCTGCACCATTTCCGGCTGGCGACTGCTGGCAGCCCGACTGAAGGAACTGTTTTCTCTGGAACTGCCGACGGCAGAGAACGGCGTACCAGAGGCAGAGAAATCGGATACTTACAGCTGTTTCGTCAATCAGTCGAAGGTGGAATCCATCCGCAACCTCGTGTACTACCAGCAGGATCCGGGATTTGAGCTGGAGCTGTCCGGTTTTCGCTGCACGGCCTGTGGTGCTGTGGTCAGCGAGGAAGGCCGGAAGAAGAACAAGCTGGGTGGTGCAAATGGCAGCGGAATTGCCAAAGCCAAGTGCCCGAAGTGCAGTGGCAAAATGGGTGAAGACAAGCTGTTCCGGCTGAAGAAGTCGCCTGAGAAGCCAGCGGCTGAGTGATCAGTCGGCCACAGGTCTCAAAGACTGCTCCATCACCTTGTAGCCGGCATCACGGAAACCCAGGCTCTGATAGCACTCCTGTGCCGCTGTGTTGTCGTGTTCCACATACAGCCTGAGGCACACCGGGTTGTCTTCCATCTGTGCCACTGCTGTTGCGAATTGCAGCAGTCGCTGAAAGACCTTTTGACGTCGGCAGTCAGCCTGCACGTAAACACTCTGCAGCCAGATCATCCAGCCATTCCGCCAATCGCTCCATTCGCGAGTCAGCATCAGTTGTCCGACGACGCCCGCCTCATTTTCAGCCACAAAGTACCGGACTTCAGGGTATCGGCCAAGTCCTCCCTCAACTCCGGCCAGTACCAGGTCCCGATCCAGAAGTCGGTGTTCGGTTTCCCAGGCGAGTCGGCAGTTGAAGTCGGCCAGAACTGTGGCATCGCTGAATGCAGCGGATCGGAATCGGACATCCATAATCAGGGTCCTGAGCACAGTTCGATGACGTGATTGTCGGGATCCAGCAGGAACACCTGCACGGCACCATCAGGTCTGAGTCTGGCGTCGTCCATCAGCGGAATGCCCGCAGCCTGCAGTTGAGCAGCCGCGGTTCGAGCATCCGGCACAGCAAAGGCGATGTGGTGGTTTCGCGTACTGCGCTGCAGCACTTCGACCGGGAATCCGGCAGGGCCGCTGAGATCGTGTTCCAGAATCAGATGGATCAGAGTGGCTCCGGCCTGAAACCAGCAGCCCGCGAAACTGAAGGCTGGTCGCGGCACCTCCCGCATACCCAGCACATCCACGTAAAACCGGCGACTGCTGGCAAGATCCTTCACGACGAACGTGACGTGATCAAGCTGCAGAACACTGACGACAGAGGCCGACATTGGCGGGTTCCTGTGCTGGAAGCTGAGCGATCGAAGGACAGCCCGGAGACATCACGGAGCCGAGTTCGCTCGCACATAAATGTTTGCAAACTGAGCGGGACCAGCCGCTGACAGCGAAAAGGCGGTTTGCGTCGCAGCAGCGTCCGCCACGACCGGCTTGTCGTTCACGTGAATCGTCAGGCGACCGGACGTCACCTGCATCTGAATCCGTGCCCAGTCACGGCCTCCCAGTTGCTCAAGCGACAACTGCTGCCCGGCGATCGTCACGGACTGACAACCGTCCCCCGGCCGCACGTCCACCAGAAACGTTCGCTCACCAATCGACTCCTGACTGAGCAGAACGGCGTCCGCCGCCACCGTGGCACGACCATCATAACTGAGCGTCCAGTCGTGCGACTGCCAGTGACCGGCACCCGCAGCCGTCGGCAACCAGCCACGCAGGTTCAATCCCGTATAAATGCTGCGGAATCCTCGCGCTGCCACCGCCACGTGCTCGGCTGCCACCGGAGTCTCCGGAAGCTCCTGAATCCGCATGTTGCGATACTGCACAGTACCACCTTCCGACTCAATGCAGATATAACCCTTGCGGGGACTGGCGTCGGTGCCGCGAGTCACGACTTTGCCGTTCACCGCAAGGCTGATCGCCCCGTCCCGACACTCAATCCGGTAATGATTCCACTCGGGTGACGCCTTCGCTCGCTCCTCCGTCGGAAACGCTCGACTGCCACCGCGTCCATTCACCGGAGTCATCGTTGCACCATGTATCGGGAAAATGTCCCCATGCGTGGTGTGTCCCTTGCCCTGACCATACCCATGATCCAGCACCTGCACTTCAATGCTGCGGTGAAATGGCACGCCCTTTGACGTAATGTCGTCAGCCCACACGAAAATCCCGGCGTTCCCGCCCGGCACCATGTGCCGCCACTCCACCTCCAGAATGAAGTTCTGGTACATCCGCTCCGTCCGCAGCTCGCCCGTCGGACGGCCACTGCACACCAGCATGCCCTCCCGGATACTCCACGTGTCCCGCGGAGTATTCACCAGCACCCAGCCCGACAGATCACGCCCGTTGAACAGCGGTTGAAAGTCGTCCTGAGCAACCGCCGACGACAGGATGGCACCAGACAGACAGATCAGCACCATGGAATGAAATAACGCGCGGCGGAACGTCATGGCAGGAAACTTTCGGCAGGCAGAAGTCTGTGAAGGCGAATGTCGCTGACTGGCGACCAAACGGGAAGCCGATCACTTTTTCAAATGGAAGTAGGCGTGAATATGAGGCTGGCCTCGGAAATACCAGACCATCTCAGGGCTTTCAATCTGCCACGTGTCCCAGACCTGATCATTGCCGATGTCGTAGCGACCGGCAAACCACGAAACATGCAGCTGGTCCACCAGACCGCGTTCCTGAATGGTCTGCATCGTGGCTTCGACGTCGTCGGAACGGAACATCGCCAGCATTCGCTTCATCGTGTCCAGAAACAATTGCTTCTGATCTGCACTGAGACCTGAACAGGCCAGTCCATGAACCGGTGCGGACTTTTGAATCACCTGCGCCGGATCCTCGCTGCGCGGTTCCGCACTGACCAGCCCCTGCTGCTGCTGCTGAGCCGTCAGACCCCGCACGAACTCGTTGAAAATCCGCCCCTGATACCAGTACAGATTGCCACGATGATCACTGGCCTCATTGAAATTGTCCCGCATGTTTTCCTCGGAGTGCGGGTAGTGGCCGTAGAAGATGGGAGCCCCCCCGAACCCCTGCCCGCGGTCCGTCAATCCGCTGCAGCGGCGCGTCACATGATGACCGGTGTAGATGAATTCGAAATCGGGAGAATCCGGAGTCCCGAAGAAGCCGGCAGCCGGAGCATTTTTGGCCTGACCATACTGGTCAATCCGCACCTGCTTTTTGACGTCATCGAGGTATTCGCCGCTGTGCAGCGAATCAAAGATCCGCTGAATCAGTTCCTGCTGATCCGGATTGAATGTGGCCGGAATGCGGTACTCGGGATGAATGTACCACCAGTTGCTGACGTACTGCCGTCGTGGATGATCAGCCGGCAGGCACACTTTGGCTCGCTGTTCATCACTGAGACTTTTGTAAAGCTGCAGCGGCAATGGATCGCTGGAGCATGGGGTGACCGGTGCCGCTGCGACAGGGCGGACGGCCGAGTGCGGCAGCACAAGCCCGGCCGCGGTGGTTGCTGCGGCAGCGAGGAAACTGCGACGTGGAAGTGCGTTCATGAGTTTTGGCTTCTAAGGAATCAACGCCGACAGGCAGCGGAACCGCAAATCGGTACTGCGCTCCGCGATATTACCGTTGACAGGGGCGGTGGATCAAGGCAGTCGGCTCAAGCGGTCGGAAAGGGCCGCCCGTGGCACCACGGATGATGCGAATGATGCGGCCCCTGTCCGCCCCGGAATTTGTGACTCTTCGGACAAAAGTCGTTTGGGGGTGAGAGCCACAGGGCCCGCAGTTGAAACACCGCGTGCTTTAGAAGGATAAGATCGGGCAGGAACGCCTTGTCATTACCCACAAAACGGGGCGTTCGCGATGGCTTTCCGCCGCTGATCCGCTGAGCTGATGAAACCCAAACCTGCGAAAGGGCCGTTGACCGTTTTACGAATGTTTCCGCACACTCGCGAAACACGGTGGCTTCCGCGGTCGCATGCATGATGGCGAGCCACGTTGGCAAACGACCTCGACGGGGTGCGAAAAACGTCATTCGAGGATCGAGGGTCATGACAAGGGCTGAAGCCACCGCTGCGGTTTTTGTCCTCGGCCGGGCAGGAATGACGCGGGAGACAAAAGTCGTCTTGTGGCGTCAAAACGACTTCAATTCATTGAACAACGCCGTGTTTTTCGAGGGTTGGGCCGGGCAGGAATGCTCGGGCTACCTTTTTGTCCTCGGCGTCAGGCATGCACGAGAACACCATTCTGCAGACATCGCCCCCGCCTCGCACGGCCACGAGCACTGGCCGTGAAGCTGCGACTTCGATGTTGCTCGAAGGTGATCAGGGATTTTCGGCAGCGCCAGGACCCCAGTCGCTCTGGTTTTTCAGCAGACGGGGCGGTACCGGTGTCTGCAGTCTGTCGCCTGTGTCGGTGAGCCACTGATCCAACTGCGATCGCAGTGCCTGCAACTGATCAGAATGTTCGGGCTGGGCTGCCAGATTGCGCTGCTCGCAGGGATCCGCCTGCAGGTCAAAAAGTTCTTCCGCTGGTCGCTGATGATAACGTTGCAGCAGGACTGCCGCAGTGGCATCGGTCTTCGCTGCGGCTTCCCATTCCGAAAAGAAATCGCGCTGCCCCAGCCGTCCTCCGACAAGGTCAATGTGGGTCGTGAATGCGGCATCGGGACGCAGATTGCGAATGTACTTCCAGCGCTGCGTGCGGACACACCGCATGGGATAGACATTCACGCGATTGTCGTTGACGTGGGAAGCGTAAATGGCGTCGCGGTGCTGCGCTGCTGCACGCAGCAGCACAGGCAGAAACGAACGACCATCGAGGTCGGGGCGAGGAACCCCGCCGGCCACTTCCAGCAGTGTCGGCAGCAGATCGATCCATGACACCATGGCCATGGTGCGGCCGGGAGCGATCTGCCCCGGCCAGGCGACAATCAGGGGCGTGCGAATTCCCGCGTCATACAGGTTCCACTTGGCCAGCGGCCATTGCGCTCCGTGATCCGCCGTGAACACCACAATGGCATTCGGCAGATGCTGACGGACCGCCTGCAGAATCGTGCCGAGATCCTGATCCATTTTCTTCACAGCCGCCACGTATCTTCGGCGCCAGTGCTGCGTGCGGGGCGTATCAATGCTGCCGGCTGGCAGGGGCAGCAGGTCCGACGATTCGTTATTACCGGCGTCTGCTGAAATTTCAGGCCAGGGGACATGCGGCCAGTTGCTGCCGATCATCAGACACAGTGGCCGCGTTGGTGATTCCGTTGCAGACTGCTGTCGCGATCGAAGAAAGTCCACAGACGCCTGAATTCCGCCATGATCATGAAATGTATCGTGCGCGAAGTGATCAAAACCGTAATCGGCAGTGTGCCTGTAGTGAGCAACCTTGCCAAAGGCAGCCGTTTCATAACCCAGGTCCCGAAAGTCATG
>Ga0078894_10003043_pt1 | contig 12684 bp, 13 predicted proteins | sample LauGreSu1BDMLBSD_2_FD_67506 | JGI IMG/M metagenome (GOLD analysis project Ga0078894, IMG submission 67506) | Freshwater lake microbial communities from Lake Michigan, USA - Su13.BD.MLB.SD (version 4) (version 4) | ecosystem: Environmental > Aquatic > Freshwater > Lake | place: Lake Michigan...
GCTTCGAAACCAAGCAGAGCTGCCAGCCGCTCCTCTGCAGCGGACCCGTTGTGGGCCTGGCCGTTGTCGTTGCTCAGTTGACAGGTTCCGCTAGCACCAGCAAAGCGCTTGCGCAACCGCCAGGTTCTCCCCTCTGCTTCAAAGCTGATCTCCACTTCTGGGAGACCTGCATGCAGGCGTGATCGCAGTTCATCCACGCCGCGCCCGGTCGCCGTCGCCCGCAGAAACAATGTCTTGTGGAGAGCCTCAGCGAGGGTGCTTTTCCCGCTTTCGTTGGCTCCTGCGATCAGGGTGAGTTGTCGCCCGAAGCGCAGTTCTAGCGTTCTGTGGCGGCGCACGTTCTGCAGCCGGCAGGCAATCAGACGCATCTCACAGATCCTGCGGCGCGATGTAGTTCTGCCATGGCCAGCTGTAGCAATTGACGATGGTCTCGATCTGATGAGGCGCAGGCCTGCTCCAGCTCTACTTGCAGGGTGCTTGCCACTCTGGCAATCAGAGGATCGTCGGCTTGCTGAACCAGCTGTTTTACTTCGCTGGGATCAGGGCACTGTTCGATCACGCCCCGTTGTTTGAGCCGTAGCAGTTGGGCCTCCAGACGTTCCAGCAACCGCCCATACCGTTCATGCCCTTCCAGGCTGAGGCTGCCGCTTTGTTCCAGGAGCAGCAGTTGTTGTCCCGGTTCTGCCCTGAGGAGCGGGGCAAGCTGGTTTTCCAGTTTTTGTAGGTCTTCAGCACCGTGCAGTCTCACCTGCATCTGATGCCATTCCAGCGCTGCGGTGGATTGTGGTTGAACGGTCGGCATCGTCCTGCGTTGCACCGTTACCGCCAGCACCTGGCCACCTCTGTAGTCGTTGGTGCGTGGAAATCGATCCGGTTCCGGCGTGCCGCTGTACCAGGTGAGCTGGTTGACTTGCTTCAGTCCATGCCAGTCGCCGAGGGCGACGTAATCCAGCTGGTCCAGCAGGTGTTGATTCAGTTGCAGCCGGTTGTTGCCGCTGATTTGGTTTTCGTCATCGGCGTCGTAATCAGTGGCCTCAAAGCCTTGCACGGCGCCATGGGCGAGCAGGATTCGGGGTTTGTCAGGAGGCAGATCTTCCCAGTCCAGTTGCTGCACCCAGCCTGTGGGGTCGGTGGTGTCGCTGCGGCGCAGCAGCGGAGAAGGCAGGATCAACGCTGCATCTAGCTCCATCGGTTTGCGCTCCAGCAGCACCGTCAGATTCGGGGCACGCCGCTGCTGCTCACTCTGAAAGAAAGGGGTGTGCCATACGCTGCCCGGAGCCCCATGGTCGTGGTTGCCAGGAATCACCAAAACGGGAATCTGCAGCTTTCCGATCGCTTGGCACACCGCGCTCACATCGCTGGTGCTTGGTGTGGGCGAGTCGAACAAGTCACCAGCAACTAGCAAAAAGCTTGGCTTGCAGCTGGGTATCAGCGCACCGATGCGTCCGATGACCTCAATCCGCGCCTGTCTGAGTCGGGCCCGTTTGTCGGGATCATGCACTCGTGCATAGGGTTTGCCGATCTGCCAGTCGGCGCTGTGCAGAAAGGTGACCATTCAGGTAAGCGTCAGCTTTCCTATTTCAGCGCGTCGCAGTGGGGCTGCAGAGTGGTTCCAGCTTGCGATCTGTTGATGGCTTCCTTGCTCGCTTGGTGGGGTCGTTGCGCCGCAAGGGGCTTTGGCTTTCTGCTGCTGTTGCTCATGCTCTGGCCAGCCCAGGTGTTGGCTGACGGAGGTCAACTGTTCCAACAGCACTGCGCCGGATGCCACGTGAACGGCGGCAACATCATCCGCCGAGGCAAGACCCTCAAACTGGCCGTTCTCGATCGCCAGGGCATCGGATCAGCGCAGGCGATCGCTGCCATAGCCGCGGAGGGTGTGGGTCAGATGAGCGGCTATGGCGACGTGCTCGGTCAGCAGGGCAGCGAGGAGGTGGCCGCTTGGGTGTGGGAGCAGGCCAAGGCTGGATGGCCCAGGGATCAGAAGGCCTGAATCCAGGGGTACACCTTGATCTCGGTCCAGATGCCGTTTTGCCAGTAGACATCATCGTGGAGTAGCTGTTCCACTTGATCGATCCGTTCGGCCTCGTAAATGCCGAACACATGGGTGCTTCCTTCAGTGGGGCCCAGGGTGATGAGGACACCGGCATCCTTCTGCTGCTGCAGCCCGGCTAAGTGCTCATCCCGGTAGGGAGTGCGCTTCTCCAATGCATTGGCGCAGTAGGTGCCCCAGAGAACGAAACGCATGATGGAGAAGCTGGCCGAAGGCCCGCAACTTACAGCCAGCCAGCGGCGAAGATTGGCTGACGGATTCGGGAGGGGAACAGGATGGGGCGATCGGTGGTTTTGGCGCCGGCCTTGTCACTCCAGTGCACCTTGCAGAGGAAGCTGTTGCCGCTCTTGGTGGATGTGCTGTTGGAGACAAACTCCTGCACAACGGCTTTTTCGGGCATCAGGTACTGCGCTTGATTGCAGGCGTCGACCTCGGAGATGGTGGAGCTGTACTGGCTCCAGCCTGCGCTGGCGGCCTGGGGCGCCAACGCCATGGCACCCAGCAGCAGACCGGAGGTAAGCAGGAGTCGATGAGCCATGGCTACGTACATAGAAGGTGCTCGTGGGATTCTGACGGCTTCAGCAACATTCAGCTGTCCGGCGTGTTCAGGCATCGAGCGCCACTCGCAGTTCGGCGCAGAACCGACTTGCAGCTGCTGCGATGTCACCCTGCTGGGTGTGGGCCTCGGCCATGACTTTCACCAGGGCGCTGCCGACGATGGCTCCATCGGCGCCCCAGTCGCGCACCTGTCTGGCCTGCTCAGGTCCTGAGATCCCGAAGCCCACAGCCACTGGTGTCGGGCCCATAGCTTTGAGCTGCTTCACGAGATCGGCCACGCGGCTTTCGAGATTGGTGCGTACCCCGGTCACGCCGGTCACGCTTACCAGGTAGGTGAAACCGCTGCTTGCTGCGGCGATGCGGCCCATCCGTTCGGCGGGCGTGGTGGGGGCGACTAGCAGCACCAGGTCCAGTCCATGAGAGCTGGCGATGGTTGAGAGTTTTTCTGCCTCTTCAAGCGGCAGGTCTGGCACTACCAGGCCCGCAGCGCCTACGGAGGCCGCATCGCGGCAGAACTCCTCCATGCCCCGGTTCAGCAAGGGGTTGCTGTATGTGAACAGGATCACAGGGATGTGCAGCTCTGCCTTGAGCCCGCAGAGCATCTCCAGGACGCGGCCGGGGGTAGTGCCACAGTCCAGTGCGCGGCTGGCGGCAGCCTGAATGACTGGACCATCTGCCAGCGGATCGCTGTAGGGAATGCCCAGCTCGATTAAGTCAGCCCCGGCGTCCTGCAGCGCCAAGAGCGCATCGCGAGTGATGGAGAGATCTGGATCCCCTGCCATCAGAAAAGGCATCAAGGCGCAACGGCCCTGCCGCTCAAGCTGACTGAAACGCTGCTGGATAGGGGTGCTGGTGCTCACGGCAGCGGATGATCTCACCGTGAGCCTATGGGGTCGCTGACAGATCGCGCCTACGTCTCACTCGTCTCGTCTGTCTGGCCTAGTTCCTTCAAAAGCTTCTCTTGCTCCTCGGGAGACAGTGCCTCGAACCGCTGCTGCAGCTCTTCGTCTGTGGCCGCCTCGTAGGCGGAGCGATAGCGGCGGCGCTGTTCCATGTAGGTCATGTTGCCGGTTACGACCCGAAACAGGTAGGAACCTGTCCAGATCACAACGACAGCCACGAGCACGGCCTGGGCAGCGATGCCGGCGGAGAAGCCTTCAAGCCCAGCAGCCTGAAACGCCCAGTAGCCCAGTCCTCCCAGGCTGAAGATCGCGAGCCCTGCAAGCAGGGCATTGCCTCGGGTGATGCCAACGCTCATGAAGCCTGCCCCTGACCCTGCAGGCGCAGATTCACGAAGGGAGAGAAAAGAATCAGTCCGGGAAAGAACAGAAACACCAGTCCGTAGATGCCGGTCCGCTCGATTTTGCCCATCACGGTCCACCGCTTGGCCATCCATGCCATCAGGGCCAGAGGTACCACCACCAGGTAGGCCCCGCCTAGAGCGATGTACGCGGCAATCACGAGCAGCGTTTCGTTCGACAGAGAGCTGAGGAATCCAGGCAGCGACACGGCCACGAAGCGGTTGCTACGCGAATCTAGGATGGCCAACTGGAGGCGTTGGGTCGCTTCTGGCGCCGGGAGCATGGCGGAATTGGTAGACGCAGCGGACTTAAAATCCGCAGACGGCAACGTTGTGGGGGTTCAAGTCCCCCTGCTCCCATTCACCTCTTGAGCAACAGAGCGCATTCGACTGTTGCCAGTCGTAAGGAGACATGCCGTCTCGATCAGCATGTGACGTAACAGGGGAGTTGGCAATTCATCACAGCCTTGTGCGCGCCAACGCTGTGATGGCCATGTTGTGGAAGTGTTGGCTGGTCCATCCCCATGCTTGAGCTGCTGCCGCCGCTCAACGACCACAACCTGCCCTGGATGGACACGATCCATCCCATCGTTGTCCACTTCGTGATCGCGATGGCGTTGATCGGCTATCTGTTCGACGTGATCGGCGTGGTCTGGCGGAAGCCAGCGCTGTTCGAGGCGAGCTTCTGGAACCTGCTATTTGCAACAGGGGCCATCTTTGTGGCGATCATTTTTGGTCAGGTTGAGGCTGGCCTGGCGGCTCCCTATGGGGCCGCTCGGAAGATTCTTGATATTCACACCACGATCGGTTGGTCGCTTGCTGGAGTCCTCTCCTTGCTAGCCGGTTGGCGATATGTGATCCGCAGTCGGGATCCAGAGATCTTGCCGCTTTCGTTTTTGGGAGCAGGCTCTGTCGTCAGCGCCCTGATTGTGGTTCAGGTGATTCTGGGCGACACCTTGATTTGGACCTATGGCCTGCACACCGTGAAGGTTGTCTCCGCCATGCGTGAGGGCCTGATCTGATGCCTCTCGCTCTTGCCTATGCGCCTTCCGATGCTCCGATTGATCAAATTGCCAAAGATCTTGGAGCTAATGGGCTTCCTTACAGCCTGCCGATTCATCCCAACCTTGTTCACCTCACGATCGGACTGTTCGTGATTGCTATCGCTTTCGATGTGGTCGGTGCGCTCTACCCGCTTGAGAAGAGGGTATTCCGCTTTCTGGCACTTCCGATCACCCGCGGTGGTTTTCACGATGTGGGCTGGTACAACCTTTTGGCTTGTTGTCTGATCACCTTCCTCACGGTGGCTGCAGGCTTCTATGAAATGCTTACTGCCGTGCCTTTGCCCGGAGTGAAGAGCACGTTTGGTCTCGGCAGCATGACCACCATGCTTTGGCACGGCGTGGGTGGTGTGTTGCTGTTGGCCGTGATCGTGGGCATGACGGTGTGGCGTGGCTTCCAACGGTTTCTTTGGCGTCGCGACATGGGGCGCCAGGTTCAGTGGCTTTACCTGTTAGTGGGAATTGTGATGTTTGCGTTGCTTGGCCTGCACGGAACCCTGGGTGCCCAGCTCGCTGCTGAATTCGGTGTGCACATCGCCGCCGACCAGTTGCTGCAGGCCGGCGCTGATTTGCACACGGCATTGCCTTGAGGAGACATCACAATGACGAGTCCCTCCTCTAATTCGATCAATGCTCCTGCAGTGGCTGGTGTCAGCCTTTGGGTTGGTCTGACTGTCCTTTTCAGCCATTGGATGGGACGTCAGGCCCATCATTGGCTTCCTGTCCAGGCTTCTACCGCTGCACCTTTGGTCGATGACCTGTTCAGCTTCGAAACCTCCATTGGCACCTTCGTGTTTGTGGGTGTTGTTTCAGTGATGGTGTGGGTGATGCTGTTCAACCGAGCCGAGAAATACGACGACACTGATGCGGTTCCCATAGAAGGCAACATGCGCCTTGAGGTGATCTGGACGGCTATACCCTTTTTGCTTGTGATGGCGATTGCCTTCTACACCATCCGAGCTACATCCGAGCTCGGGGTGTTGGGCCCTATGGAGCACATCCACCCTCGCAATCAACAGGAAGAGTTGGGTGGTTATCCCGGTGACCGACTGCCTGCGGAGCAAGTAGAGGTGATTGCTCGCCAGTGGTCTTGGGAGTTCCGCTATCCGGATGTGAATGTTTCATCCACAGAACTGCATCTTGCAGCGGATCAGCCGGTGACCTTCCGCCTCGTTTCGGAAGATGTCTTGCACGGCTTCTATATCCCTGCATTCCGTGTCAAGCAGGATGTGATCCCCGGTCGTGCGATCGATCTCAACATCACGCCTACGCGTGAAGGTGTGTATCGCCTCCGTGATTCCCAGTTCAGTGGCACCTGGTTTGCTGCCAATCAGTCCAATGTGGTTGTAGAGAGCGATGAGGCACACCGTGCCTGGCTCGAGCAGGCTGCTCGAGCCCCACTTCAGCCTGGGCTAACGCTCGCCGTTTCTGAATACGCAGCTCGCCAGCTCCGTTCCAATTCGGGATGGGCCACCGTGCCGCCCGCGCCACCGCCTCAGGTGAATGTGCCTGGTTCTGCCAATCAACCCCACGACGCCTGATGACCATCACCACTTTCCCTCCTGAGCCCAAGCCAGAGCCTGGCTGGAGCCGCTATTTCGGCTTCTGTACGGATGCCAAGGTGATCGGCATTCAGTACATCGTGACCGCCTTCTTCTTCTTTTTGATAGGCGGTTTGCTCGCCATGGTTATTCGTGGCGAACTAATCACGCCAGCATCCGATCTGGTTGATCGTGCCGTGTACAACGGCATCTACACGATGCACGGAACAATCATGTTGTTCCTGTTTATTTTTCCGGTTCTCAACGGCCTCAACAACTTGTTGATCCCCACCATGATCGGGGCTCCTGATATGGCTTTCCCGCGTTTAAATGCGGTTGCCTTCTGGTTGGTTCCGATCTTTGGTTCGCTGTTGATGGCCAGCTTTCTGGTGCCCGGTGGGCCGGCCTATTCGGGCTGGTGGAGCTATCCCCCCGTGAGCATTCAGAACCCTGTCGGTCATCTCCTCAATGGTCAAGGGCTCTGGATTACTGCGGTGGCACTGTCCGGTGTGTCGTCGATCATGGGTGCGATCAATTTCGTCACCACGATCCTGCGGATGCGTGCTCCTGGAATGAGCATCACTCGCATGCCTGTGTATTGCTGGACGGCTCTTGCTGCCCAGTCTTTGCAGCTGATTGGCCTGCCCGCTCTCACTGGTGGCGCAATCATGCTCCTGATGGATCTGAGCTTCGGCACTAGCTTCTATCGCCCCGAAGGTGGTGGTGACCCTGTTCTTTACCAGCACTTCTTCTGGTTTTATTCGCATCCGGCCGTGTACGTAATCATCTTGCCGGTGTTCGGTGTGTTTTCTGAGTTGTTCCCGGTTTATTCGCGAAAGCCTTTGTTTGGCTATCTCTATGTTGCCCTCGCTTCATTCATTATCGTTGGCCTCGGTCTGATCGTCTGGGTGCATCACATGTTCCCTAGTGGTGTGGCCCAATGGATGCGCAACCTGTTCATGGTTACCACAATGCTGATCGCCGTCCCCACCGGCGTAAAGGTTTTTGCATGGTTGGGAACCATCTGGGGAGGCAAGCTCCGCCTCACGACCCCGATGCTGTTCTGCCTCGGAGGGCTGTTCAACTTTGTCTTTGCCGGCATCACCGGGATCATGTTGGCCACAGTACCAGTTGATATTCATGTCTCCAACACCTACTTCGTTGTAGGGCATTTTCATTACGTGATCTATGGCGCTGCCGTGATGGGAATCTTCGCTGCGATCTATCACTGGTTTCCTAAGTTCACCGGTCGGATGCCCTACGAAGGTCTCGGCAAGCTTCATTGCCTGCTCACTTTTGTGGGAGCCAACATGAACTTTCTTCCCATGCATCCCTTGGGCCTGATGGGCATGCCTAGGCGAGTGTCAAGTTACGACCCCGAGTTCACCTTCTGGAACGTGGTCGCGAGTCTTGGGGCGTTTCTGCTCGGGGTTTCGATCATTCCTTTCCTGCTCAACATGGTGAGCTCCTGGATCCGAGGCCCTAAAGCTACCCACAACCCTTGGAATGCAATCGGTCTCGAATGGCTGTTGCCTTCCCCACCCCCGGAAGACAACTTCGGCGAGGAGGTGCCCACGGTGATCAGTCGTCCCTACGGGTATGGCACCGGTGAGCCTTTGGTGGAACACCAGGTCGAGATTGAACGCCGCCTGGAACTGTTGGAGGCTTCAGCGTGACCGCTACCACACTTCCGCAGGATGGCCAACACGAGGCTCATCCAAAGCACAACCTCACGGGATTCATCATTTTCCTTTGCTCGGAAAGTGTGATCTTTCTCGCTTTCTTCAGTGGTTACGCCCTGTTGAAGACGAGCGCTCTCAACTGGTTACCGGCTGGAGTCGATGGGCTGGAATGGCGGATGCCTCTAGTGAACACCGTCGTGCTGGTGTCCAGTTCGGGAACGATCGCTTTGGCGGAACATTTCAAGTCTCGGGAGAAGATGGCCCTCTTCCGCGGTTTTTGGATTCTCAGCATGGCGATGGGGGCTTATTTCCTCTACGGACAGGCTGTTGAGTGGAGTGGGTTGAAGTTTGGCTTGACGTCCGGAACCTTCGGGGGCACGTTCTTTTTGCTTACTGGCTTTCACGGTTTGCATGTTGCCACTGGCATTCTTTTGATGGGTTTGATGTTGATCAAATCCTTCATACCAGGCAATTACAGTGGTGGCGAGCAGGGGCTTCAGGCTACGTCGCTGTTCTGGCATTTCGTGGATGTGATCTGGATCATTCTTTTCCTGCTCATTTACGTGTGGCAGTAACTGGAGTCGAATCATGATTATTGATGACAACCATTACAACGTGATTGTGATCGGCAGCGGAGCCGGTGGCGGTACCCTGGCGGGACAGTTGTCCCGCTCAGGCAAGACCGTACTTCTCCTGGAACGTGGCGGTGCGCTACCCCTCTCGGATCAAAACCTTGCAGGTGTGGAATTATTTCGCAAGGACCGCTATCACCCAGGCGAGCAGTGGTTTGGTACAGACGGCGATCCTTTTTCGCCTCAAACCGTCTATGCGTTAGGTGGCAACACCAAGATCTGGGGTGGCGTGCTTGAGCGGATGCGAGAGCGCGAGTTCAGCGGTCTGACGCTGCAGGACGGTGTGGTTCCAAGTTGGGAACTCAGTTATGCCGATCTTGCGCCGTATTACGAGAGAGCTGAAGCTCTTTACCGCGTGCATGGCAGGGCAGGGGTAGACCCCACTGAGCCCGCTCGTACGGGAGATTACGCCTTCCAGCCCAAGCCGCTTGAGTCATTCATGCAGGAACTGCGTAGCAGCCTGCAGCGTCAGGGCATCCATCCCTACGACTTGCCATTGAGTTGGTCGGAATCTTTGGCGGATCCCAGCGGTGATGCCGAGTTGTTCGGCGTTGAGCTGGCCCGGCAGTACACGAATGTGTGCATCCGCGACCGTGCACGCGTTCGCCGGCTGCATGTGAATCCCACGGGCACTGAAGTGCGAGCCGTTGAAGCGGAGATTGACGGCATCCAGTGGTTGTTCAGCGCTGATGTGGTGGTGTTGGCCGCCGGTGCGATTAATACAGCTGAACTTCTGCTGCGTTCGGCCACCGAGCACCACAGCCGCGGCTTGTCGAATGGTTCCGATCAGGTAGGGCGCAATCTGATGAAGCCGCAGTTCACTTCAGTGATTCAGCTGGCGTCAGAACCCAATTCCGGTCGTTATGGCCGGAGCCTCGGCATCACCGATTTCTACTGGGGCGATAAGAACGTCAGCTTCCCCCTTGGCTCGATCGCCACAGGTGGTGGCGTTTTACAAGACGCTCTGTTCGCTGAGTCACCCCCGGTTCTCTCGCTGGTGACAAAGCTCATGCCCAACTTCGGCTTGGAGCAATTGGCGGCGCGCTCGGTGGCCTGGTGGGCCACGAGTGCGGTGCGCCCCGATCCTCACAACCGTGTAACCCTACGAGGTAATCATCTGCAGATTCACTACGTTCCCAACAACCGGGAAGCTCACGACCGATTGGTCTACCGCTGGATCGACACTCTCAAGCAGGTGGAGAATGATCCCGCATGCCATGTGGTGAAGCCCGCCCCCACGCATCCTCGCGGTGAAGCACCGCTCACGGTGATGGGCAGTATCTGCGGCACTTGTCGTATGGGCTCCAATCCGGCCACCTCCGTTGTTGACCTGCAGGGCCGTAGCCATGAGCTCAACAATCTCTTTATTGCCGACGCGAGCATCTTCCCAAGCTGTCCAGCTGTTGGATTCGGGCTCACGGTGATCGCTAATGCATTGCGCATCGGTGATCGCGTGCTGGAGGTTTTATGACCGCTCTCGTTGGCTCCTCACCACCAGGTGGTTCCGAACACCGTCGCATGGCGGAACGAGACCGTGAGCACATTGCCTGGAACCGTTGGGGCAGTTACCTCCCCGAACGTCAGTGGGGCACCGTTCGTGAGGACTACTCCGCAGACGGCAATGCCTGGGCTTCGTTTCCCCACGACCATGCCCGCTCCCGCGTCTATCGCTGGGGAGAGGACGGTCTTTTAGGCATTTGCGACGACCAGTGCCGCTTGTGTTTTTCTGTTGCTCTCTGGAATGGCCAGGATCCCATCCTCAAGGAGCGGCCTTTTGGCCTCGCCAATGAAGAAGGCAACCATGGCGAAGATATCAAGGACTATTACTACCATCTCGCCAATACTCCGACGCATAGCTTCATGCGTGGTTTGTATAAATACCCCCAGCAGCGCTTTCCTTATCAACAGCTGATTGACGAGAACCGGGAGCGTGGCCGCACACAGCCAGAATATGAACTTGTTGATACAGGCATCTTTAACCAGAGCCGCTACTTCGATGTGTTCATCGAGTACGCCAAGGCCTCCCCCGACGACATCGCAATTCGTATTCGGGCGATTAACCGCGGCCCCGACCCTGCGCCGCTCACGGTGTTGCCAACCCTGTGGCTGCGTAACACCTGGAGCTGGGGTTATCCCGATGAGCATGAGCAACCAATGCACCTCGATGGTGACAGTGTGATTGCTTCAGTGGGAGGCGGTCTCGGTGACTACCGTTTCTATGCTTGCGCCCCTGGCGAGTGGATTTTCACCGATAACGAAACCAACACGGAGAGGCTCTATCTGGAGCCCAACCTGAAGCCTTATCAGAAAGACGGCTTCCATCGCTATCTATGTGACGGTGAGACTGGATCCATTAACCCTCTCCAAAAGGGAACCAAAGTGGCTCGCCTGCTGCAACACACGCTGGCGCCCGGGGAGGAATGGCAGATGGAGCTGCGCCTTGTAGGACCGGAAAGCTCACTGCCCGCTGAGCCTTTTGGGGCCCATTTTGAGGCGCTGTTTCGAGCGCGGGAGCAGGAGTGCCATGAGTTTTTTGAAAGTATCGTTCCCAATCTGTCGGCTGATGACCGCCTGATTCACTCCAGCGGTCTGGCAGGTTTGTTGTGGTGTAAGAAGTATTACGGCTGGAGCGTGTTGCGTTGGTTGGACGGCGACCCCAGTGCTCCAACGCCTCCTAGTCAGCGCTTGCATACCCAGAACGCGGCTTGGCAGAGGCTGCATGCCCATGACGTGATTTCAATGCCGGATGCATGGGAATACCCCTATTTCTGCCAATGGGATCTGATGTTCCATGCGGTGGCATTCGCGATCGTTGATCCCGCCACAGCCAAGGAGCAGTGCATGTTGTTGCGCACGCCGCATTACACGGCTCCCAATGCCCAGACGCCTGCTTATGAGTGGGCTCTCTCGGATCCCAATCCACCTATTGGTGCTTGGGCGGCTATGCGTGTTTTTCAGATCGAGCGAAAGGCCACAGATGAGCCTGATCTTGGTTTTCTGCGAGCTGCGTTGCGCAAACTGATTCTTGAATATGGCTGGTGGGCTAATCGTAACGATCGCTCCGGTGACAATGTGTTCGAAGGTGGCTTCCTTGGCCTCGACAATATTGCTGTGTTTGATCGACGCTTTCCCCTCGCGGATGGCAGTCGGATCGAGCAGTGTGATGGTACGGCTTGGATGGCATCCCTCAGTCTGAATCTGCTCAATATCAGTGTTGAGCTCAGTCGAGAAGAGCCTGAATACGCGGATATTTGTCAACGCTTTGTTTATGACTTTGTTCAACTTGCTCTTACTTTGAACACGGCGGGTAACCGCGGCTTTCTCAATTGGGATGAAGAGGATGGTTTCTATTATGACGTGATTAAGCGTCCTGATGGCAGCAGCACTTATCTGCGCACCCGCTCCGTCTCGGGTCTGGTTCCACTGCTTGCTGTTGCCAGTTTTGACGTTGATACTGTTAAGAGGCTACCGGTGCTGAACGTGTCGGAGAGCCTGAAGTGGTTCTTGCGTGAACGTGCTAATCCGTCCTGGCTGATTAAGAACTTTTGTCAGTGGCGCAACGACCGGTTGTTGTTCTCCCTGGTTCCTGAGGATCGTCTGCGTCGGATCTGTGAGCGGTTGTTTGATGAGGATGAGTTTCTTTCCCCCTATGGCATTCGCGCGCTCTCCAAGGTGTATGGAGATCATCCCTATACCTTTACTGAGGGAGGTGACAGCCAGACCCTGGCCTACAGTCCTGCCGATAGCCCCGTTGCGATGTTCGGGGGTAATTCCAACTGGCGTGGTCCGGTTTGGATGCCAATCAACCATTTGTTGATCGAGGCACTGCAGAAATTCGGTCATTACTATGGTGATACATT
>Ga0078894_10003044_pt1 | contig 12683 bp, 2 predicted proteins | sample LauGreSu1BDMLBSD_2_FD_67506 | JGI IMG/M metagenome (GOLD analysis project Ga0078894, IMG submission 67506) | Freshwater lake microbial communities from Lake Michigan, USA - Su13.BD.MLB.SD (version 4) (version 4) | ecosystem: Environmental > Aquatic > Freshwater > Lake | place: Lake Michigan, USA...
GCTATTTTCATATTTATATTATTGGTTATTTTTTAAATAATTTTCTCTTTCTTTACACCATCCGTCTTCGTGTTTTCCGGTAAAGAGGTGTTGTATAATATTATTATGAAAATCATAATATTTGAATACATATAACAGATCATCATTGTAACTTTCGTAGGATTTTTTATTTTCATAAGTTACTAAATCAAGTGTTTTTAGGAATTTTTCAATTCCTTTTGTAAAAACAGCTGGGCCTGTTATTTTATGTATAAAATCATTTCCAATTGAAGAAAAATTGTCTGTATTTAATATCATATTAACACTTTCATCTATAATTGATTTTAACACTGGAGATAAAGGAGGTGCCGCAAAAGTCCAATTACATAAATGAGTATCATTTTCAGGGGCAAGAACGAGTAAAGATTTTTTAAGTAATATATTTGGATCATCTAAACATATGGCATCCATATCTGCGTATATTCCTCCATTTATATATATAACACAGTATCTCCATAAATCTGCTTTCATTACATTTAATGGCAATTTCATATAAGCTTTATATACATTTTCTTCAAAATTTTCTTTTATAAATTTTTCACAATCATTATTATTAAAAAAATGATGTTCAAAATCTTTATTATTTTTCCATGATAAATAACTAGATTTTGTTTCAAATTTTGACATTATATATTCAATTGATTTATGGGTTTGATATATTTTTTTAGGAATATTTAAATTAATATCTTTTAGGGCATATCTACTATAAAAATTTCCATTAATATTTTCATATTCGTAATCAGGGTTAAATTTTAATTTATTATATATCCATTTTCCTTGTGAATTTTTAAGATAACAAGAAACTTCATTCTTTGAAAAAACGATATCTCTGGCACTTAATTTCCATGATCCTTTTAGTACATGATCACTTTTTAATATAGTAGAACTTGTATCGATCATAATTTTTTTACCTGTTAATGTTTTTATTTTTATTTGAAACAAAATATGTTCACATAAAGCAAAATTAAAATATTCTATATTTATTGTTTCATAATTTACATTTTTTGATAAAAAACATTCTGATTTTAATACAGATAATCCATTATAACAAGTATTTACTTCTAGTAAAGAACCATTTATCTCGTATTCAGTATTTTTACAAGTATTACAATTTAATAAAGAACAATAAGGCCATGTTAGTTTACTGTTATTATATATTAAAGCGTATGTATCATAATTGTGACCATTATCTTCTATTTGAAGGGGGCTTATAACTGCTACATCATCATTTTCTTTTAATTTCATTATTAAATTATTTATAATTTTAGTATCAAAAAACATATCAGCATCTAACATTATTACAAAATCTTTTTTTATAATTATATCTCTTGTTTGATCTAATAAATAATTACGTAAAAATACCATTTTTTTTATTCTATCATATGAATAATCAATTTGAAAATTATGCTTTTCAACGTTTTCTAATTTTATAAATTTACCTTTTACAGTTTCTTTTTTAAAAAAAGATTCAAGTAAAATAGCAGTATCATCAGTTGAATTATCTTCTAGAAAAAAGAATTCAAAAGTATATTTATTACAATATTGTTTTTGAATCAAATCTAATTGATTTAATAAGAAGTTGTCTAAATAATTCTCGCAATTATTAAATAGAGCTAATACTATAATTGATTCCATTTATTTTATAAGTATCTTTTAAAAGATATTTATAACCATTCTGTATTATTTAATTTACTAAAGAAATATTCTGAATATCTAGACCCAAATATTTTTTTTCTATTAAATGTGACATATGCATTAGTTATATTATTCCAATCAGGCACTTGTTCTTGAAAGAACATCAATTCTTGATTTTCAATGCCAGTTTTTATTTTAATATAAACCGTATAATCATTATCCCAACCACATTCTTTATCTATTCTTTCAATATATATATATTTTTTATTGAAAGATATTTTGAATTCTTCGTCAAACCTATTTCTTTCTATAGATATAGTTGAATTTTCTGGAATATCAAAAAAATTATAAAAAATTTTTAAATGCATTTTACTCTTTCCAATATTTATTGGGATTGTCATATAATTTGTATTTATTTTGTATAACAAATTGCTTTTTAGCGGAAACTTGTTTAACTTTGATATATAATTATACATGTCATATGTAGGCCCGTTTATAATTGCTCTATTTGTATAAGGTTTATTCATTATAAAAGATGCTATTAATCCTAAAACTATTGGATTTCTAGGAATAGTTATTATTATTGCTTGAAAAATTGAAGATCTATCTGCAGCTATGGAACTGTAAAAGTCATATTTGTCTTTTATTATATCGTCAATAGAACAAAAAGGAACTAAATCAATATCGGCATATACACCTCCATCTATATATAACTTGCATAATCTCCAAAAATCACATTTGTAAGGACCATAATCTATACTTTCAAATAAGTTTGCAAAATGATCATTATAATTATCTCTTAAAAATTTAACACAATCTTCATCTAGACTAAAATCTATTCTATAATCCGGATTTAATTCTTTCCATTTATCAAATATATAAGAGGGGGGGATACTTTTATATGACATGTTAATTATCTTTGGTATTTTTTTGTTATCTGACATAAAGTTTTATTATTATATATTTTTTAGATTGTTATTATTCATTTATTAAAATTGTTATTCAATTTTAATAATATATAATTTTAAATCTATTCTAAACAATCTAAATATTTTTCAATAGGCTTAAAATCAAAAGAGTCTACAGGTAAATTATGACAAACAAGTTTATCATTAACATATTCAGGTAGTCCTATGTGATAATAAGTAAAATTCTTATCTATTAGACTATCATCTCTACTTAAACCTCTTGTTTTACTTGGAAGTCTCCAACCATTATAAAAATATGCATGATTATAAGATAAATATATATCTTGGTTTGGTATTCCTTCTTCAAAGAAGTCTTTGGGAATTCTGAATGGAACATTTTTGTAGTTTCCAAGAACAGTATTATGGAATATCTTTTGAATAGGAATTATTCTTCCCATAATATCAATTATTTCATCTCCTTCTTTTAGATCTTCTACTGGTTTTTCTGTTCCGTCCTTCATTCTTATTTTCATACCTTTTAGAAGACATGGAACAGTTCCTAATACAATCTCTGAATGAGGGCTTTCTCCTACTTCGTTAATAGCTCTAATTCTTATTTGGTTAAATGATCTAACTTTTACAGTAGGATGGACAAGAACTACAGGGCTCTTTATCTGTATAGGATCGCAGTTTTGAAATGGACCTCCATTTAAAGAAAATTGATAATTTGTTATTGGTCTATCTCCATCATTTTGTTGTGCAAAAGAAATATTTAATTGTAAAGGTTGTGGAACTACGCTTAGATTTATTGGTTTGCTTGGAACATTATAAGTAGTTTGGCTTGTTGCAGATGATATTAATCCATCTCCTGCTTCATTTACTGCTAATAGTTTAATTTGATATGTTACTCCATTTTGTAAGTTTTGTATATTAAACAAATTGTTGTTATTAGTGTTTGTAATTGATGTCAAACTTAATTGGGTATTTGGTGATTGTCCATTTATACTGTATTTGTAACTTGATATAGTAGATCCATTTCCACTTGGAGTTGTAAAATTAACGATTAAACTTCGTATTCCTCTTTCAATTGAATTTATTGTTGGCGCACTCGCAAAAGTATAAGGTCTTGTATTTAGCCATTCGCGAACTTCGCTATTTCCTACAATATTAACAGAATAAATATTTATAGTATATATTTGCCCGTTTATCAAATTTGATATTGAAAAAGAATTGTTAGATCCAGATGTAGTTATATTTTGTAATGGTAAATTTATGAAAGATCCACCGTCTATATTATAATAATATTCTGTTATTGGAGTTCCTCCTTCGTCTGGATTTGTAAAATTAACGGTTAGAGTTTTATCAGATGGTAATACAGAAGTTATTAAAGGTTTAACTGGGAAATTAAAGGTCATTTGTTTCATAAAACTTTCTGAACTTTCTCCCACATCATTTACAGCCTTTAATACAACAACATAAACTGTTCCGTTTAACAAATCAGAATTTTCATAAGTTTTTGTTATTGTAAAAGTATTATTTTCTTTAGATATAGTTGTAAAATTAGTTCCATAGTTAACTATTGGTGGAATAAAAGTTGTTATATTTGTAAAAGTATTAGAACCTTGGCCTCCGCTTCCATTACTTCCTCCGGTTTGGCCAACAGACTGAACGCCTCCTGTTCCTCCTTTAGAAGATCCGTCTTGTAAATTTCCACCTTCTGCAACATATGTAGTTGTTCCAATAGATACTGTTGTATTTTGGCCTGAAGAATTATAACCTACACCTCCTGATCCTACTGATATTGATATTACAGATCCGGATGTCGATTGAAAAGAATATGTTCTTATATATCCGGCACCTCCTCCATAACCTCCTCTTGAAGATGCAAGACCTCCTGAAGAACCTCCTCCCATTAATAGTATTTTACACGTGCCACTTTCTGGAATAATATAGGAAGAAGATGATTGCGTGAAATATTCACTATTTCCAACTCTGATATAAGCGAAACCGTTAGCTCCAACACCTGGGTCTAATGGTCCTACTGCGAACCAATAACCGCCTCCACCTCCTCCTGAACCGAATCCTTGTCCTCCATATCCACCGGTTCCTCCGTTAGCTCCTCCGCCTTGTGCTGATTGTATATTAGGTGTTATGATTTGATTATTATATCTAACAATCAACCCTCCTGCACCTCCTCCTCCTGATAAATATCCGGAACCTCCAGTTCCGCCTGAACCTGCCGTAAATGTATAACTAAATATTTGACCATCTATACTGTATTTATAAGATCTTATAGGAGTTCCTCCATCATCTGTAGGTTGTGTAAAACTAACTGTTAAACTTCTTAATCCTCTTTGTACAGATGTTATAGTGGGAGGAGATGAAACACTAAATGTTTTTTGGCTTAATTGAGATATTAGACCATCGCCAGCATTATTTACTGCTAACAATTTGACTTGATATGTAGTTGCGTCTAGTAGATTTGATATATTAAACGAACCGTTTACTGGATTTATATTTATAGATGGATTAGATCCGTCGATGCTGTATTTATAACCAGTAATGCTTAGACCTCCGTTATTAGTTGGAGTATTAAAAAATACATCTAAATTACGTAATCCTCTTGTAATAGATGTTATAGAAGGAGATGACGGAACTCCATATGTGGATTGTATTGAAGATGATATTACACCATCACCGGCATCATTTACTGCTGCTAATTTAACTTGATAAAACGTTCCATTAGCTAAAGATGATATAGTAAAAGAACCATTATTTCCGTCAAAATTAGGTGTTAGTGAAATTGATGGGTTAGTTCCATTAATACTATATTTATATCCTGTTAAATTTAGACCTCCGTTATTAACTGGAATTGTAAAGAATACATCTAGAGCTCTTATTCCTTTATTTATTGATGTTATAATTGGTTCAGATGGAACTCCATATGTACTTTGAGATACGGGTGTAGACATTGGACCATTTCCAGCATCATTTACCGCAAGAATCTTAACGTTATAAGTTGTTCCATTTGAAAGATTTGGTATAGTAAATTTATTTAAATTATAGTCAATAGAAGAAGGTGTTCCTATGTCGTTTTGGTCTACTTGATATTTATAAGATGTTATTGGAGAACCACCGTTATTCGAAGGATGGTTGAAATAAACAATAAGACTACGTATTCCTGTTTCAATAGAAGTTATACTAGGGCTAGATGGCAAATCGTAAGTTGTTTGTTGTAAAAATTTAGCTGAACTATCACTATCTCCTGCAATGTTTGTAGCAACAATATCAACTGTGTATTCTGTATTATCTGCCAATGGAGAACCATTTAATAGTCTTGATATATATATTTTATCAATAGGAATAGTATTATATACTGGGAATGTAACTAATGTGTTTTGCACACACTTAAAAGTTTGAGTTACTCCATTATGAATATATGTCATGTAAAAGTTTTTGGTTATTCCAAACTGAGGATCTCCAAATAGTGAATCTCCAGCTATAAAAGTTTGTGTATTTGAGTTTACAAGATTTCTAACTATATTTAGAACATTCAATCCATTTACTCCGTTGAGATTTCCATACCAAGCTGATACTATAGTAAGATTTACATAATTTATTAGAGGACCATTATCAATTGAATATTTATATCCAGTGATAGCAGACCCTCCATTAAAAGATGGTGTAAAGTTTACAATAAGAGATTTTCCTCCTTTATCTACAGATGAAACATTAGGAGCATCTGGTTTTGTGTATGGAATTGTAGTGTATGAATTTGATAATATACTGTTTCCAGCTTGATTTACTGAACGTAATTTAACAGTATAGCTTGTTCCATTAGTCAATCCTGTAATTGTAGATAAGTTTAGAGGCTGTTTATTAACAAACACATAATTATTGAAATTATTTGTAATTCCTATTCCTGGACCAGAGAACGAAACAATGCAGTTATCTCCTCCTCCATCTTCTCCAAATTGTATTCTAATTGGATAATAATTTCCAGAAATTAGACTAATAGATCCACTTGCTTGAATCATTCCGTGTAGACCGCCATTATTAACGGTAGCATTTCCACTGTTATAATTATTAGCTACATCTCCTATCCACAAATAAGATGCATCATCAGAATTGGTATAGAATGTATAAGTTCCTGTAGTAGGAGCATAAAAATATCCTGTCCATTCTACTGAATAAAGTGACCATGAATTATCAAGAGGAACTATTCCATTTGTTGCAGTATTAATATTAGACATATTTGTAACATATCCAGAGTGTTGAGGTGTTTTTCCAATGAACCAATTTGCGGCATCGTAAAAATATCCGCTATATATTTTGTATGTAAATCCATTCATATATTCTGATGTTTGTGTATGTTGTACAGAGTTGAAAGTTAATCCGTTGTCTAAAGTGTATTCATAAGTAATATTTTGGTCTCTTCCATTATCAGATGGAGATAAATAGTATAAAGTTAGTGTTTGATTTCCAGGGTAAGATTTGTAATCTAATATAAAAGGCTCTGTTGGAATTCCATATGTATATTGTCCAAGTTGATTAGATGCTAAACTATCTCCTGCTTGGTTTGTTGCTATAATTTTAACTGTATAATATGAAGAATCTTGAAGATTTGATATTGTAAACGAACCTTTATTTACACTATTAACAATGCTAAAAGTTGGAGATGTCAAAACATATGCTTGATTATTTAAACTATATTTATAAGATGTTATGTTAGAACCTTGATTATATGGAACAGTAAATATTACATTTAAGGACTGAGCTCCGATATTAACACTTGTTATCACAGGTGAATCTGGTTTATTATAAGGCGTTGCTTCTGATATTTCGGAAGCTAAACTATCTACACCATTATAAGCTTTTAGTGTGATATTATATAGTGTTCCATTTACTAAGGAAGAGCCATTTGATTGGTTTGATATAGTAAAAGAACCAGTATTATTGTTAAAATTAATATTTGATAATAAAACTTCTGAATATGTTGATCCATTTGTAGAATATTTATAAGAAGATATTGTTCGTCCTCCATTGTAAAGTGGAACAGTAAAATTTATCGTCAACGTACTGTCTCCGTTTGATATTACATTTAGATTTGTTGGAGAATCAGAATTAACATAAGGAGTTCCTGATAATGCATCTGATGGCAAACTGTCTAATCCGTTATAAGCTTTTAGTGTCATATTATATAGTGTTCCATTTGCCAAGGACGAACCATTTGATTGATTTGATATAACAAAAGAACCATTGTTTCCATTAAAAGTAATATTTGACAATAAGACTTCGGAGTATGTGGATTCTGAATCTGAAGAATATTTATAAGAAGAGATAGTTTCTCCACCATTTTCACTTGGAGCTACAAAATTTATTATTAAGGTTCCGTTTCCGTTTGATATTATTGAAGATATAATAGGTTTTGTAGATGCTTTATATGGATTTTCAGTTATAATATTTGACCAATCGCCATAACCAACATCATTTACAGCTCTGACTTTTATAGAATAATTTGTTCCATTTGTAAGATTTGTAATTAATAATTGTGATATGCTATTAAAACTTAAAATTTGTGGCGAATTGTCAATTGTATAATCATAGTTTGTAATAGGAGGATTGTCTATGTTTGAAATACTTATAATTGTAACTGCTAATTGACTATCACCTGGTTGAATTGATATAAATGGGGCTCCTGGAACACCATATGTAGTTCCATTTGTTTCTGTTATTGAACTTTCTCCAACATCATTGATAGCTTTTAATTCTACATTATAATTTGTAAAATTTTGAAGACTAGATATCTCAAAAGAATTGACAGTTGGCAAAAGTAAAACTTCTTCGTTAAATGTTTGTTGTGAAGAATCTTTGTATCTATATTTATAATTTGTTATAGGCATTCCTCCATTATCAATAGGTGATGAAAAATTTATTGTTAGTTTTCTGATTCCACGTGTAACAGAATTTATAATTGGAATAGATGGAATATTAAAAGTACTTTGACTTGATAAAGATTCTAAACCATCTCCTGCATCGTTTATAGCCCAAAGTTCTATATTATAATCAGTTCCGTTTAATAGATTTGTTATTTCAAAAAAAGATATTTGAGATGATAGCAAAGTTCCTTCTGTAAAATTACTTTCTGAAGTTTTCTTATAATTATATTTATATCCTGTAATGGGAATACCTCCATTATCAATAGGAATACTAAAATTAACAGTAATTTTTCTAATTCCTCGTATAATAGAAGTTATAGAAGGAGCGGATGGCACATTAAAAGTACTCTGGCTTAAAGATGATTGTAAACTTTCTCCTGCTTGGTTCAGTGCTGAAAGTTTTATTGTATAGTTTACCCCGCTTGCTAAATTTTCTATATCGAAAGAGGATATTTCAGACGATAATAATGGTCCTTCTGTGAAATTTATATCTGAATCTGATTTATATCTATATTTATATCCTGTAATGGGAACACCTCCGTTATCAGTAGGTTGAGAAAAATTTACTGTTAATTTTTTTACTCCTTTTATGATCGATGTAATAGGAGGTGTAGAAGATATAGTATAAGGAGTAGATTGTATTATATTGGACCATTCACCTGGACCTGCTATATTTATAGCTCTTATTTGTATATTGTATAATGTTCCATTAGAAAGTCCATATATAATATTTGCTGATAGATTAAATAAAGTTAATCCGTTGTCGAGAGTATATTGATAATTTGTAATATCACTTCCTCCTGAAAATGGAATAGAATAATTAATTGTAATACTTTTATCAGAAGGAGTAAAACTATTTATTAATGGTTTTCCGGGAATAGTATATGGAGTGCCTGTTACGGATGTAGATTGACTTCCTTGTCCGGTTGGATTTATGGCCCGTATTACTATTTGATAGGAAGTTCCGTTTGACAGGGAGGATATTGTTAACGGACTTGATGTTTGGGATGGGTTAAAAGCTGTGAATATAGATCCATTATCAATTGAATATTCATAATTAGTAATTCCAATAGAGCTTCCTTGAGTAAAGTATACGTCCAACGAGGAATCTTTAGAAGTGATAGAGGTGATAGTTGGAGAACCAGGAAGGGCGTATGGAGTTCCTGTTAGAGAAACAGATTGACTTCCTGTTCCGATCGGATTTATCGCTCTTATTATGATTTGATAGGATGTATCATTTGTAAGAGAAGAAATTGTTAATGGACTTGATGTTTGGGATGGGCTAAAAGCGGTAAATGTTGTGCCATTATCAATTGAATATTCATAGTTAGTAATTCCAAGATTAGGGTTTCCTTGAATAAAGTAGACATCCAATGAGGAATCTTTAGAAGTGATAGAGTTTATAGTTGGAGCATCAGGAAGAGAATATGGTGTTCCAGTAAAAGAATTAGATTGACTTCCTGCTCCATATTGATTTACTGCTCGTATTACTATGTGATATGGCGTTCCGTTTGATAGAGAGGATATTGTTAACGGACTTGATGTTTGCATCGGATTAAAAGATGTGAATGTAGTGCCATTATCAATAGAATATTCATAATTTGTAATTCCAAGATCAAGATATGATTGAGAAAAGTGTATATCTAACGAAGAATCTTTAGGAGTAATAGAGGTAATAATTGGAGATTTAGGCAGAGGATAAATGGATTCTGTAGTTCCAGTAGTTCCAGTAGTGTCTATAGTTCCAGTTGCTCCAGTAGTTCCAGTAGTTCCAGTAGATCCAGTAGCCCCAGTAGTTCCATTTGAATTATTATTTTGAGATATATAAGTGTTATAATTAATGGTTATTACTGTTGACCTGTTAAACGTATTATCGAAACCTAGGGTATAAGACGTACTTTCAGACTCGTTCATAAAATTCTTTGATACTTCTCCATAAACCCCAACACCACTTAACACTATGCCTAAATTTAACCAATTTATTCCATCATATGATATAGATATATAATTATTTGTTCCCTTTCCTAATATTACAAACATATTATTTGTCCACGACACTGAATACGCTCCGTAATTGTCAAATGGTGAGGGCGTAACATAGTTCCAGGTAGAGGGAGACGATATATCAAACGGATCGTTATTGTTCCAGGCAATACTATTTGTTCCTGTAATATCATAACCACATATCACCCATCTATTTAATACGTCACTATATGCAAGAGAGAATGATTTAAAAGTCAGAGTTATCTCCTCATCTGTTGTAGAGTTTTTAGTAATATATATGGTATAAGTGCCGTTTGATAATATTGATTTATAAATTTCAGCGTTTTTATACTCAATATTCAAACTCTTAGTAAGATTGTTTTGAATATTTTTGTTGATAACTATTTGGTTATTATCCCATCCTTGATATTTTATAGTGTTATTATCAAAAGATAAATAGGAAATTCCTGATTTATTTCTATAAGAAACATTTGTGAGAATATCAGGTGAGTTGTATCCGATAAAATTTTGAAAGTTTTCGGTAGATATAAATGCTATTTCTCCATCTCCTTCTCCAGACAGATACCATTTTTTACCAGTCCAAGAAATAGAGAGAATATTTTTCATTGAAAATAGAATTTTAGAATTCCATTCGATGCCATGATAAGAGTAAGCTAATATTGCGTTTGTTCCATCGGTACCACCAGCTACAAAAACATTTCCGTTATAAGATGCCGAATTAAAAATAAAATTATCAGAGAAAGAAACAGGAGTATATAGACGATTACTTGCAGAGTAATAGATGTTATTTGTTCCGGGTGATATTATCGTTTGAACTGCCCCATACTCTCCAATTCCAAAGTTTTTTGTTTCGTAAATATAAGAAAAAAATTCTCCGTCGGATGATAATGATATATGATTTATATTTTGAATCGTATTTTTGAAAATAAAATTAGCACCAAAATCAGTAGAGATATATAGGCCGTTGTTTGAAGCAAAAAATTGAGTAGAACCAGTTGAAGAAACTGAAATTGATGATATATTTTTTCCATCAAAAAAGGTTATTTTATTCCAAGTGTTTCCGTAATCATCAGATTTATAACAAGAACCTGACCGGTCAGTTATGAATTGAAATTGACCATCAATCGACATGGAGATTATAACCGAATAAAGACTGCTTGGAACAGAATATGTTTGAGCTATTGTCCAAGAGTTTCCGTAATTATTAGAAATAGCTATTTGAAAATAAGAAGATAATGCATTGATAACAGTTTGATACTGACCAGAATCTGACATTTTTAAATATTGTTCATAACTCGTATTCGCAAATGGGATAATTGAACTTGTCCATGTGGTCCCATAATCAGAAGATACGTATGCAACATTATCTCTGGTTGATAATCGATATTGTCCTGAAGATGATATACTTATATTATTTGGTTCAATAGGAAAAGATGTAGACTTAAAAGAAACGCCATAATCATTAGATAAATAATATCTTTTAAAACTTATCATAAAATCATTAGACGGATCTATATAAATATCGTTATCGATAAAAGATTGGTATTTACCATCTGAAGATATTGCTGTTGTATAATTTCCAAAATATAAATTTGTTACATTATAACTTCTCCATGTAGACCCAAAATCTGATGAAAGATATAATATATTGGAATTTGGCGCCCACATAATATATTGTCCTGTTGAAGAAGAACTAAAATAATTTGCATATGCATAATTAAAAAAATTTGATAATTTATAAGATAGTACAAAATTTTTTGGAATTGAAGATACAGAATCGGATTGACTTCCTGTTCCTGTTGGATTTATTGCTCTTATTCTGATTTGATAGGAAGTACCATTTGTGAGTGAGGAAATCGTTAATGGACTTGATGTTTTAGCTGGGCTAAAAGCGGTGAATGTAGTGCCATTATCAGTTGAATATTCATAATTGGTAATTCCAAGATTAGGAGTTTCTTGAGTAAAATAGACATTCAATGAGGAATCGTTAGGGATAATAGATGTGATAGTTGGTGTACCGGGAAGAGCGTATGGAGTACCTGTTATAGAAAGAGATTGACTTCCTGTTCCTGTTGGATTTATTGCTCTTAGTCTGATTTGATAGGAAGTTCCATTTGTAAGTGAGGAAATTGTTAATGGACTAGATGTACTAAAAGCG
>Ga0078894_10003046_pt1 | contig 12680 bp, 18 predicted proteins | sample LauGreSu1BDMLBSD_2_FD_67506 | JGI IMG/M metagenome (GOLD analysis project Ga0078894, IMG submission 67506) | Freshwater lake microbial communities from Lake Michigan, USA - Su13.BD.MLB.SD (version 4) (version 4) | ecosystem: Environmental > Aquatic > Freshwater > Lake | place: Lake Michigan...
GATTTATCTGAATATCTTTATGGAAGACCCATCTTCATAAATTTCAAATACTAGACCTTTATATCCAGGACCAACATCTTGACCTAAAGCGTTTACGTGTTTGATTATTTTTTTAGAAGATATTCCTCTAAATACTGATATAGGTCCGAATATTTCAAATTTTCCGTCAAAATCGTATTGTACCAATCTATAATATAATAGATTCTTATTAATATAATGTGTATATGAATAATGAATAGACGTATTGCTGTTTCCTGCAGCTTGTTTTTTATCTATGTTAGACCAATTAAATCCGTCCTCGCTATACTCTAATTCAAAACTCATTGAATTATGTTCTGATGCAGTTGCCCATTTTAAAACATTCCATTGAGAATAAGGAAATCCTTCGAAATAATATAATTCAACAGGAAGAGGAGTTACAATAGTAGCCTCTATATAAAAACCTCCCCAAGCTCCTATATTAGATACATCGGTTGTCCATCTTATAGTTAATTCACCTGTTGAATTGGTAGCAATTATATCTGAAGGTATAACTGTTCCTGTGATAGTACTAATAAGTGGAGAAGAAGTATTAGGTCCATCATAGATGTATAAATAGTCATAGTCTATTTCAAGATCCATCTGAGTAAAATATAAATTTACTTTCTTTGTGTTATCTGATGGTGTTATAGTGATAGTTCTATCTACGTTGTTAGAGTAACCAGTCGATATTGGTCCAGCAGGTCCTCCGTTATCAGTTATATTATACGAATCACTCGTGTTGATACTCTGTGAACAGCTTGCAATAAATGGTATAAGTATATTTTGTGCGGAACTAGTTGACGTGATTCCTAAATCATCAATATATCTTTCATGAGCTCCTGAAGCTCTAGCGTCTAACAATCTGATATAAACATTGGTTAATCCTAAAGCTCCTATATTTAATGTGTATTGTTGGTATGTTGTAGTTACTGCTGTAATAGATCCTCGGTTAGTCCAAGTAGTTCCATCAGGGGATGTTTGTATTCTTAGAGTCCATGCTGTGGTATTTGAGCTTCTTCTATACCAGAAAGACAATACTCCAGGATTTGTAATTAATGGAGTCCTAATCCAATCTCCAGTTCCATTAAATCCTATTGAATTTGTACCTGTTCTAACTGGGGTTGTTAGTGAAATCATGGAGTTAGCAGTCCAAGTTCCCCCTTGTGTAGGTAGTGTACTTGTAAAACTTTCATAAATCTGATATTTTTCACACTGTGAAAACAAAAATGCAGGGTTGACCGCTATCAATAAAATTAAAACCGCTAAAATTCTCATTAGTTATCCTTATCTCCATTATTATATATCATAAAATAGATATTTCTATGGGTATTTTAACGTTAAATGAACAAAATGATATTAATAATTATCAAATAGACCTTACTGGTCTGAGACACAATAATTCGCTCTTCGGAATTCCTCCTCTTCTTCCTGGATGTCCCTTTCCGCCGAAGTAATATCCTATGGACCAATCCTCAGAAGTTTCATTAGATAGTACCTCGTCATATATCCAATATGCTGATCGATTTGAAAAGGATAATAGATTTAGAGATTTATATTCTTGATCAAGAAATAGAATTTCATTTAGGGATGGTATTCTCCAATCCCCTGAATTTTTAATACTATTTAAAAAATCCTCCGCTTCATACCATGTAAGATATGGATAAGCTTTATTAGATTTAGGATTTTTATAATATACATCATTAGCAAATATCTCTATAGCTCCAAGATTGTAAGTTTTATTTATCATCGTTTAAATCTTCCTAGAATATTATATCCTCCTTCCAATGATTTTAGATTTTTATACTCTTCCGGAGATAATTTAGATAAAAGTATATCGTTTAATTCCGAATAATTTTCTAGGGATGAAAAACTTTTAAAAAGTTTAGCTGCTTTACTTTTATTCCCGTTTCTAAACTCATCTACTATAATTTTGTCTATTACCAAATCAAAAGGATTCGAAACATAATTAGGATTTGATGTATCGCTATATTCTTTATTTAAAACAAATTCATTTAATTTGCCAATTGATCCAAATAAAATAATAGATGGATTTTTCAATACCTCCTTTATAAATCCTTTAGCAACCTCACCATTAATCCATGGATTATCCTCTGGAGAAAAAGCATCGGATGCTGCCAGTAAATCTTCCCTATATGAAAATTCGTCAAAATTCATGGTATTAGCTTCAGATACAATCTGGTTAATATCAGATTCATTAATTTCGTCTCCGTAAATAGCTATAAATAGATTCTCATAGTAATTATTATATGAATACATCATAAATAATTCCATACCAGTATGAGGATGATCTTCGAAATCCCCCATCGTAATTGCTGTGCAATCTGCACTCTCATAAAATTCAAGGAGTTCTTCCATAGAATATGCTTCTCTTGAATTTGTATTTAATTCCAATTCAGGATATGCGTAATGGTCGTCAGGTCTAAAAATGTATGTTGATATTTTCATTTTACTATCTTATTATAGATAAAGCATCAGATATATTATTTCCCATCGACTTTCCGTTAAGAATAAATTGGCCCTTGCTCTTTACTATTTTATATCTACCAGATTTGGATTTTAGATTAACCTCTCCACAGAGGTCACCTCCTTGAGTGTAAAATTCTCTAATTGAATCATTTAATCCTCTTCCTCTTTCGTCACCAAAGTAATTATCATATCCTTTTTTACTTGATTCGAATATAAAAGGTATACCTATAGATTTTGCAACATCTCTTATTTCTATTATCTCTTCTCTTGTAAACCAATTGGCCTTTCCTTCAGATCTCTTTACTGATAAAGGATTTCTTATATTGCTATTTGGATTATAACTTGTGGTATACTCATATATTTTATGAGAGAATTCTTCGAAAAGCTTTAAATATTTCATTTGCTTTATTAATTTTACTAAATATATATCTCGATGATCTTAGAAAGAAATATAAATTATAAATATTTGGGTGGATTAGATGTAAGTAATATATCTAATAAAATATACATCAATAATCTGGATTGGGAGGATTATAAGTTTAGACAGGAAAGATATAAGGATCATTCAGAAACAAGAACAATTCCTATAATTTGGTCCGAGAAGTTTGAAGAATTTAAAACATGGGAGCCTTATTATTCAATTTTCAGGGAAGATTTAGGATTAGTAGAGAAATTTATCAATAGTCATTTATGTAGCACTGGTAAAATGATGAGTGCTATATTAATAAATCTACCAGCAGGAAAGTCTATAGGAAGACACAGAGACTCGAATCCTGTTGGGAATAGATTTAACAGATGTCACAGAATACACATACCCATAATAACTAACAATGAATGCTTCTTTGAGATAGATAAGGAATTAAAAGTCATGAAAGAGGGAGAAGCCTGGGAAATAAACAATGTTAGAAAACTACACAGTGTTTATAATAATGGAGAAACCGATAGAATTCATCTGCTTATTGATTGGGATCCTATCTAAATCTGTTTAAAATACTATGTGATTTATATGATTTTTCTAATGAATAATATTCATCGGGTGTTATTTGCGATTTAATATAATCTTCTAGCCCTTCTATCCTTAATAGCGAAGACATAAATTTACCTGCGGGGGAAATTTTTTCATCGTTAACATATTTAATTATAATATTACCTAAGAAATTAACCAAGAAATTCTTTTTTTCGTCTTCTAAATTTGGTAAGTCATCTATTTTAACATCTTGTTCTACTTGTTCTGCTTGTATAAATTTGCCATCATTATAAATGATAGTATCAGAATCAACCCTTACGGATTTAGCATCACTAATTGCAGAAAAAACAAATTTGATACCTGGTACTTCCCCTAGTTCTTTGATTAGATCCATAATTATTGCAGTTCCATTTCCCATGTTCCATTCAATAAAATCTTGTACCCATTCTGCTATGTCAATTTCTATATCGTCTGTATATAATACGAAAAATATTCTTTCATAAACATCGTAATTTCCCCATTCATGAAAATATTCTTCCTTGACATCTTTTTCCATTTCTTCATACCATTCATCATATGCTGCATCATATTCATCCTCACTATTGAAGTCTTCCTCTTTAGGCTTATCTGTTTCGTCCAAATCATAATCTATAACAGAATAAGGTGCCTCAACATATGCAGACAAAACCTCTTCCCTATCCGCTACGTACAAATCCTTAATGTTTTCTGTTATTGAATTTATTTCTGGATAAGCATAGTGATTATCGGGAGAAAAGCTAAAAAATTTTATTGCCATTGTATTTTATTTTAATTATATATCCAAATTATCATAAAGCATAAATGATAAAAATTCTGGGAATTCCGGTATTTCTTCTATGGATTCTAGATCAAATATAGATCTATCAAATGTGGTATATTTCTTTTCATTAAAGAAAGATGGGACGGTAAATGATTTACCATTAAAAAGTAAATCAAAATGTACGTTTTTATTGACTTTTTTGTATTGATTTTTTGATTTTTTATCCATAGGGATTCTAAAATACAGATGGAGTCCTCCGTTCATAGTGGTTTCCCCGAATAGATCACTCATTTTCACGGAATTTTTATCTAGGATTCTGTGAAATTCCTCAATAGATTCATACTCATTCTCTATATCTAGACACATAATAGGTGATCCACTAAGAATTACCCCCAGAAAATTAGATCCCTCTGGTATTTTTTCAGGGTTTTGGCGTATTTCATCAGTGATTTTAATGGAAAATCTGTGCAATTTTCTAATGCCCATTATTTTTTCAACCCTACATATACATGTATGGATACCTATTTTTTCCCATCCTCTCGAGTATCTTAATATCTCTGATATTTCATTTCCCATATAAGGTTTTATAGGCTTTATTACGATAAAAATTCCAATAAAAAAGCCCCTAAAAAGGGGCTAGCTGTAAATCGGGTCTTCTCTACCCTTGTCCTGAGACAATATTTATTAGTTATTTCTAGGATTTGCTAAGAAATCCTTTGCTATTTTTTGTATTGATATCCTTTTAATTAGCTCGTTTTTATCAATTAAGCTTTCTGAAGAATCTAGGATGTTTTTTTCTATTTGAGAATTTATAAATTCTTTATCCTCTTCTGAAATATCATATCCTTGGAATATTTTTTCAATTCTATCTAAAAATTCTCCGCCCTCTAGAGTGGCTATTAAAATACTATGTGCTAGTATAAAGAAATATTTAGTGTGGTCTGGAAAGGAGGGATCATTTTTAGAAATATCCCCTGCTATTTTAAAAGCTTCATCAGATTCAGGATTTCTTAAATAAAGTATCAATTTCTGAAGTTCCTCAAATACCTCTTTATTAAGCCCATTGAAGTATTTTCCTAGATCATATTTATTAACATCGTATTTAGGCATGGGTTCTTTTTTCCCGTCATTCATTATATGTACAGGATTATTCATAACCACATTAAATATGTGTTCCGTGTACCACCCTTGATATTCCCCTAGTGCATTATCTCCTACATTTTGTAACATATCTTCATATTGCTTACCTCCAGAAAGATAGATCATACAAGCTTTTTTAATCAAATTTGATGCTCTCTCGTTTCTTTTGTCTGGTTCTTTTACAGCATCCAAATTAAGGGAAAGCAGCATAACATCAAAACCAAACATAAGACGAATATTAGATTTTTTTCCCATATCTTTTTATATTTAATATTTTTTCAAATGTAGTTAAATAGAACCAATTAAAAAAATGATTCATGGATTTAATTTTTATTAATGCGAGAGATTGTTTTATTTAAAACCCTGGAGATTGATATTCTCTCAATACCCATTCTTTCACTTATACTGCTAGCAGTGTCCTTAGCCAAAGGATTATAACTACCCATTCTTTCTAGTATTCCATCCAGAAGATCTCCTTCCTTATACATCTCCGCGATGTTACTCCCTATATTCAAGAACCTAATATGAACTTTATCCTCGTTCATGAATAAAACATTCTCACCTATACTTTTTATGTACTCCATGAATACATGCCCCTCGTTTCTAAATTCTGTATTGGAAGGTATCTTATAAATGTCTGGGATTATTAGATTTCCATTGTTTTTAAAAATAACCCCATCCGGTATAGAATAGATCATAGAAAAATCTATATTATAGTTCTCGTCCGTTATTACTATATTCTTAATATTTTTTAGATTGTAATAAGGATCTTTATATTCATCAAGATCCCCTTTTAACTTATTTAATTTCTTGGAATTTTTATGAAGCCTTTTGTATCTTTCTTCGTTATCATCCTCATCATAATAAGAATAGGGATCGTGCTTATTTGTGTCAAAAATCGGAAGGATTGAAATTTCATTATCCTCATCTAATTCCCTATCAATATCTTCCTCCTGATTATTTTCCATAAATTCACGAAGGTCGTAGAATAGAGAACAATCACCCTCCTCTTTATCATCCTTCATTATAAATTTAAAGTGATAGTGATTTTCTAAAAGATATTTAATAAACTGTTCTTTTTTTCTAAGATGCTTTTTTTCCATGAAGCAAAGGTAGTAAATACAGTTCTTAATAAAAAACGATTTCTGATTTATCACCGAACGAGGAATTTTAAAATTAAACAAAAGTTAATATTGTATCTGCGATTTATATCCCTATAAATTAATATATAATTTGTGAGCAATGATAAAGATATAGACATAATAATACCTTGTAAAAACGAAGGATTAGGATTAATAGAAACGATAAAGTCAATAAGAAAAAATAATCCTAATAAAATCATAGTCTCAGATTCTTCCACCGATAACACAAGGGATTTACTAAAAGAGAATTATCCTGATGTTATTATTATAGATGGAGGACTTCCATCAATAGCCAGAAACAACGGTGCAAGAATATCAGAAAGCGAATACATTCTTTTCATAGATGCTGACATGGATATCTCATCTGTTGATTTGGGATTTATTAAAGGGGATATAATTAAAAATGACATACATCTAGCTACATGTAAAATAGGAGTTAGAAATGCCTGGTACAATATACCATATTTAATATTTGAATTTGTTCAGAAATTGGTATCAATAAAAACCCCATTTGCAGTTGGTGGTTTTATGCTTTTTAAAAAATCGGAGTTTGAAAGGCTAGGAGGATTTAAAGATGATGACATATTCGCAGAAGACTATCACCTTTCGATGAAGGTGAGCCCTAAAAAATTTAAGATCTATAAATACAAAGCATTAACATCAGACAGAAGACTAAGAAAGAAGTCTTTTTTCTATATGTCCAAGCTAATGATAAAGTGCTGGCTAAATAGAAACAACGACGAATTTTACAAAAAAGATTATAACTATTGGAAATGAAAAAAGTAGAAGCAATATTTATATCCGATGTTCATATAGGATCAAGAGGATGTAATTCAAAAGAACTTATTAAAACCCTAAAGAAGTATCAGCCTGAGAACGTTTTCATAGTGGGAGACTTTATAGATGGATGGCTCTTAAAAAGAAGACACTATTGGACACAAGATTACACCAATCTAATAAGAAAGATATTATCGTATTCCAAGAAGGGAACCAAAGTTATATACATAACAGGTAACCACGATGAATTCATAAGAAATTATGTTCCACTATCTCTAGACTCCAATATAGAAATAGTAAACGAATATCAATGGAACAACTATTACATAGTACATGGTGATCTTTATGACGGAATAGTAAGTATGAGATGGCTAGGTATACTAGGATCTATTGGTTATGAAATGGCAATAAAAGTAGATAGACTAATAAAAAGATTAGGGTACAAATGGTCTCTATCTAAATGGGCAAAGAGCAGTGTCAAGAATGCAGTAAAGTTCATAACATCATTCGAAAATCAGCTAGTTTACCAAACAAAGAAAAGAGGATGTAAAGGCGTAATATGTGGACACATACACAAACCAGAAAATAAAATGATCGATGGAATACACTATCTAAACTGTGGAGATTGGATAGAGAATAACTCTTATATAATTTTCAATGACGGAGAGTTTAAATTGTTATATCACTAATAAAAAACGATTCTCGTGTCATCTTTCAAATAGTCCTTTATTTATCATAAAATTAAATAACCTTTTTGAATCTATAAACTCTTTTCTAGTCACTCTGTATATACCTTTTTTTGGATATATAAATATATGTCAAGAATACTAAATTTTAAGGATTTCATAATATTAGAATCCAACGAACAAGGAAAGATCTATACAAAGCCTGGGGATCCTTATGAATATAAGGTTGTAAACAATGTATGGATGACCAGAGGTAAAGGAATAAGAGACTGGACATCCCTAGAGAATAATAAAGCGGCAACAGAAAAACTAGATGCTAGACATCCAGAAGCAAGAATAAAAACAGCAGGATCTAATCCCACAATGAGCAATACTTCAGCTAGCTCTTCCCCTATACAAAATCAAAATTCTTCCGCTCCAGTAAGTGGTTCAACTATGATATGTTCTCACGCAGGAATGTGGGATGGACCAGGAGCATCAAGAGCAGAGAATTGCTTAAAGAACATAGAAGAAAATATCAAAGCCAAAATAGACATGGTGGAGATAGACATACAAATAACTGCAGACGGGGTTCCTGTACTTTTCCATGATAACACACTAGATGCAAAAACTAATTCAAGAGGAAAAATACAAAACATGAATTGGAACGATGTTAAAAGCATCTCTTATAAAGCTGATCCCTCCCAAAGAATATGCTCACTACAGGAAGTGGTTAATCTCATCAAGAAATACTCGTCCAAGACAATGATACAACTTGACAAGTGTGACGCTAAAGAATTAGCCATTATTAATAGGATAGGGATGTTAAAGGGAATAGAGAATCAAATAGTAGCTAAGGGACAAACATATGAACCACCTTCTATAGTTAGGACAATGGGCATTAAATGGATGCCTATCCTTCCTACATCTAATGTTGGGAGTATGTCTAGTAAACAATTAGTCGACACAATAATATCTAAAGCAACACCAGGATTCTTTGAATACCAATTCAGCGATTCTGATACCTATGTTGTTAATGGATATATTTCAGATACTCTAAGGAACAAAGGTGTTTATCCTATGGTTGTTGCAGTTGGAGGAACTAAAAATACAAACGGGGCTTCTTATAGGGGAGATTCCAGAACATCTTGGGAAAAGATAATCAAAAATATAAACCCAAGTCTAATAATGACCAACAAACCAAACCAGCTCAAATCTTATCTTTCTAGATAAACACTCCCTGTTTAATCATCAAGTTCAGTAGACTCTTATTATGTATACGATATATGCTACCACTCCAATCACAAGCCCATCCTCCAAGTAGGGAATTCAAATATACAGAATAACCTCTGTTATTGAACTCCACCCCAGGAGGAATTATCTTTATAGAATCCAAAAAGACAGTCCCTCCATTTCTGAACTCAACACCAGGGGGTAAACTCGTGATGAAAAACAATTTGATATCTCCTTTACTGAGAATCACTATCTTATCTCCTTGAATCTCGTAGGAGTATCGTTGCTTCTTTAATACCTTGATAAATTCTTTCTGTGTCATATAAATACTCCGTCTTTAATCATCTTGTTCAGTAATCTCTTACTATCCACTCCTTCTATATTACCTCGCCAGTCACTAAATCGTACACCTATTAGAGAATTCAAATAGACAGTCCCTCCATTCTTAAACACCACACCAGGAGGAAGAGAAGTGAGATCACCCAAATCGACATACCCTTCGTTATTAAACACCACCCCAGGAGAAATAGAAGTGAGTGATCTCAATTCGACACCACCTTTGTTATTAAACACCACCTCAGGAGAAATAGAAGTGAGTGATCTCAATTCGACACCACCTTTGTTATTAAACACCACCCCAGGAGGAATTATCTTTAGAGAATCCAACCAGACAGTCCCTCCATTCTTAAACACCACACCAGGAGGAAGAGAAGTGAGAGAACTCAAATAGACATGCTCTTCGTAAGTAACAACTATATTATCCCCTTCTATCTTGTAGGAGTATCTTTTCTTGTCTAATACCTTGATAAATTCTTTCTGTGTCATATAAATACTCCGTCTTTAATCATCTTGTTCAGTAGTCTCTTGCTATTTATACCTTCTATATTACCTTTCCAATCTGCAAACATACCGCCTACTAAAGATTTCAAACGGATATTCCGACCCACATTCCCTCCATTCTTAAACTCCACACCAGGAGAAATGGAAGTGAGTGATCTCAAATCGACACCACCTTTGTTCTTAAACTCCACACCAGGAGGAAGAGAAGTTAGAGAATCTAAATCGACATACCCTTCGTTATTAAACACCACACCAGAAGGAAGACTAGTGAGAGATTCCAAATGGACACCTCCTTTATTATTGAATACCACGCCAGGAGGAAGACTAGTGAGAGATTCTAAATTGACATACCCTTCATTCTTAAATATCACATCGGAAGGAAGGAAAGTTAGCGATTTTAAATCGACACCTCCCTTATCCTTCTCCGTTCCTCCTTTATTATTAAATACCACACCAGGAGGAAGAGAAGTAAGGGATCTTAAAGAGACCTCAAATCTATTCTTAAACTCCACGCCAGGGGGAAGAGAAGTGATATAATCCAATTTTACACTCCATTCGTTAGTAACAACCACCTTATCTCCTTCAATCCCATAGGAGTATTTCTCTCTATTTAATATCTCTATAAAAGCTTCTCTAGTCATCTTTCAAATACTCCTTGTTTAATCATCGAGTTCAATAGTCTCTTACTTGATATGCCTTCTATAGATCCATCCCATGATTCATCACGATCTCCAGATGTATTAAACATATAACGTCCACCTCGGTTATACCCAATCATAATCTTACTCTTTCCGTTATTGAACACAGTGGAGGGATGTATCTTAATACCCCGAGTGGCTACCCCTAAAACAATATTACCCCCATTGTTAAACTGAACACCCTCTGGAATCTCATGTAGATCAGCAATATGAACATTACCCTTGTTATTAAAAATAACACCGGGAGGAAGCTTCTTTATATGATGAATTTGCACGTTCCACTTGTAACCAAGCCCATTGGATCCAGTGATCTCAACAACATCCCCTGCTAAATTATAAATGATCTTGTCCTTATCTAATTTCTCTATAAACTCTTCTCTTGTCATCTTTCAAATATCCCGTCTTTAATCATCTTGTTTAGTAATCTCTTTGAATCTATACCTTTTATGTTACCATTCCATTTAGTAAAATATCCCCCTATTAGAGAATCCAACCAGATATTTCCCTCATTATTAAACTCCACACCAGGAGAAATAGAAGTGAGAGATTTCAAATGGACCTTTCCCTTATTATTAAACACAACACCAGGTGGAAGAGAAGTGAGTGATTTCAAATAAACAGCCGCTTTATTATTGAATTCAAAACCCCCCGGAAGAGAAGTGAGACCATTCAAAATGACATCCCCTTTATTATTGAACTCCACATCATGAGGAATAGAAGTGAGAGCACTCAAAAAGACATACTCTCTATTCTTAAACTCCACACCAGGGGGAAGAGAAGTGAGATCCTTCATCATGGCACCACCCCCTACATAAGTATGAGTAATAATTATCTTACCCCCTACTATCTCATAGGTGTAACCTCTACTATCTAATACCTTTATAAATTCTTCTTTTGTCATCTTTCAAATACCCCTTGTTTAATCATCGCATTTAATAATCTCTTTTCGTCTATCCCTTCTATATTACCTTTCCAATCATCAAAATATCCACCTATTAAATATTTCAAATAGACATCTCCCCTATTCTCAAACACCGCACCAGGAGGAATAGAAGTAAGGGAACCTAAAAAGACGTGATCTCTATTCATAAACACCACACCAGGGGGAAGAGAAGTGAGTTCCTTCAAACTGACTTGCCCTTTATTTCTAAATTCCACACCAGGAGGAAGAGAAGTAAGAGCCCTCAAATCGACCCCCAATTTATGTGTAACAACTATCCGATCCCCTTCTATCTCGTAGGAGTAACCTTTCTTGTCTAATATACTGATAAATTCTTCCTGTGTCATTACACTATATATCTCTATTCACATCGCCTCATTACCCCGAGGCAGGCACATATAAACTTGCCCCGTTTTGCCCCGATTTCTCGCCTCCTTCCATCATTTTCCTCAGCTCGCCCCGATTACCTTAAGCTACCACACCAAAAAGCGAGGAATAGAAAATTCCCTATTTAGTCCCCCGATTTTTCTACTCTTTTATCGAGAATTTTCTACCCTTTCGAAGGGGGGACAAAACACCAAAAAACCCCAAACTAGCCCCCGCCCTAATAACTAGTAATAAGTGCTAATAGCTAATAATAACACCAACACAATCATCATCTCTATACGTATACATGTAACACCCGCTATACTATACATAAACACACTATCAAAATCTCCAATCCTTAATAGAAATATAAAAAAACAAAAGATCACATAGTATAGCACTCCACCTATACGTATAGACACACCCACACATAGTATAGTAAACACCTATCCACATAGTATACCAAAAGGGGTCGAGATAAGGACCCCGCGCATACACGTATACGCATAGTATAGAGATAGACATATAGAGAGTTTACATAGTGTCCCGTGCATCCAAAATACCATAGAGAATAACCCCAATACAATCCCATAGGTATCCCATAG
>Ga0078894_10003047_pt1 | contig 12677 bp, 11 predicted proteins | sample LauGreSu1BDMLBSD_2_FD_67506 | JGI IMG/M metagenome (GOLD analysis project Ga0078894, IMG submission 67506) | Freshwater lake microbial communities from Lake Michigan, USA - Su13.BD.MLB.SD (version 4) (version 4) | ecosystem: Environmental > Aquatic > Freshwater > Lake | place: Lake Michigan...
ATGTATATCAATGGTCGCGCGCATGGTCCTGAAACAGGAACTACGACGTGTCAATTGCACATGCGTTCATTCAAAGACGGCGACACTGTCTACGTTGAGCCTTGGAGAGCAAAAGCTTTTCCAGTGATCAAAGATCTTGTTGTTGACAGAAGTGCATTTGATCGCATTCAACAGGCGGGAGGATTCGTGTCTGTTAACACCTCAGGAAGAACAATGGATGCCAATGCAATTCCTATTCCGAAAGACGATGCTGACAAAGCCTTTGAGGCGGCAGCATGTATCGGTTGCGGTGCTTGCGTTGCAACCTGCAAAAATAGCTCTGCTATGTTGTTCGTAGGTGCAAAAGTTTCTCAGTATGCTTTATTGCCACAAGGAAAAGTTGAGGCGAAAGATCGCGTTTTAAACATGGTGCGCCAAATGGATGAAGAAGGATTCGGAAATTGCACGAATACTGGCGCTTGTGAAGTGGAATGTCCGAAGGGCATTTCCTTGGAAAACATCGCACGCATGAACAGAGAATTCTTGAAAGCAGCACTTTCCGCAGAATAAGAAAAAGTTACATTTCATTAGAAGGCGCCTACTGTTTAGTAGGCGCCTTTTTAATTTTCCAACGAAAAGTGATTTTTTTTCGTTCAACTGTTTGATTCACTTTTAATAAAGTATTAATTTTAACCTCATTAAAAATTAACAACATGAAGAAAACTTTACTATTTATCGCGGCAATCGTGAGTGGCTTTGCAGCCTATTCACAATCTGTCGTTTTGGGGATTTCCCCTGCTGCTGTTGAAGGCAGCTATGACCACACTTGGGCTGATCCTGCCGGCGGTTGGGCAACACCTGATTTCAACATTCCTAACACTTTTGTACAAGGAGAACTAATGTTGGTAGAAGACGGTTCTGCTGGAACAAATGCTCAAGGACATCCTATTTCACAAGAGGGATGTAATCCCTTAACCAATGATTTAACTGGTAAAATTGCGGTTATTTATCGTAACACTTGTAATTTCAGTGTAAAAGCTTTCAATGCTCAAACTGCTGGAGCAATTGGTGTAATTATTGTCAACAGAGACCCTGAAGTGATTGCAATGGGCGCTGGAACTGATGGAGCAAACGTAACGATTCCTACGGTTATGTTAACTGCCTTGGACGGTGCTGCTTTAGTTAATGAAATGGCAAACGGCGCAGTTGTTGTCTTTATTGGTAACAAAGTTGGTCAATTTGCAAACGATGCTGCTATCTATTCAGATGGAGCAATGATTTCTAAGTCAACTGGTGTTCTTTCTCAATTGGCACAAAACGGTTCTGAATTTGGCTTTGATATCGGTGTTCAATTGTTCAATGACGGTTCGGCTGCTCAAAACAACATTACTGTAAATGCTAAAGTAACAAATCCTGCAGGTACTGAGGTTTACAACAACACCATTACAGTTGCATCATTAGCTGCTGCTGACAGTGTTTATCTTTATCCTGGTGAAACGCAGTCTTTCCCTGCTTTTTCTTTAAATAGCTATCCTGCTGGGCGTTATACATTGACTTATACTGTAGGTTTAGAGGTGAATGATGAATTCCCAACGGACAACGTAATTACTTCAGACTTCGTAGTAAATGATTCATTGTTCTCATACAGCGCGCTTAATTCTGTGAACAACCTTCCTTCTGGAACGGGTGGATACCAGCCTGGAACTCTCAATGCTAGTTATGCTGTATGTAGTGTGATTTCAGATGCTAACGCAAGCCGTATTGGCGCTGAAGGGATCTACTTTGCGCTTGTTACAAACGCTGCAGATAGTATCGATCTTACAGGTGAGGAAATTGCTTTGAACCTTTATGAGTGGGGTGATGTATTTACAGATTTGAACGATGCTAACCTTGCATTTAACGTTCTTACACCTGTTGCCTTTGGTTACTATTACTATCCTTCAAACTTAGCAGATAGCATGGTTTATGGTGCGTTTGAAACACCAGTGCTTCTTGAGAACAATAAAAGATATTTAGCGTGTGCTCAAACGGTAAACTTAGATGTTTTCTTCCGTTATGACACAGATATCGATTATACAAGAAACGTAAACAACTATTTACAACCGTTGTTCCCAGTTGACGCAGATGGAACATATTCTGCAGGTGGTTTTGGATCTGACAATGCTCCGGCAATGGCTATAAAAGTTTTCAACGCTGCTGAATTAGGCGTTTCTGAAGCGACAATGATTGAAGGTGTAGCATATCCTAACCCTGCTGTTGAAAACGTAACTATTTCAATGAAAGCAGAAGGTAATGCTAACATCACAATGACAGATGTAGCTGGAAGAGTTGTTCTTTCAAAAGCAGCAAACCTTGTTAATGGAAAAACAGATCTAAACATCGCTGCATTGAATGCAGGTGTTTATATTGTTAACGTTGTTCTTGAGAACGGTAAAACGGCTCAATTCAATGTTGTGAAGAAATAATTGAACTTCATATAACAAAGAAAGGCTGCTCTTACGGGCAGCCTTTTTTTGTATTTAACACTTCTGGATTAAAAATTCAATGTTAGCCCTACAGTCAAAGGATAAACCGCAACTGTTTTACTTGTTTCGAATAGCGGTAATAAATTATAGGTGGCAAAGGCACCCCAGCCATCGTATCCCGTTCGAATAGTGGCGTCAAGCCTGAATGAATTCAGACCATAAACACCCTTTACATTTTGTCTAAATTCTTTGCCATCCAATTCGCCTATTCTTTTGATACGAGAAGCTATTCGCACCCCCCCAACTAGACCAGCAGCCAAATAAAATCCGTCGCCACCATTTTTTACTGAACATATATCTAATAAAAGTGGAACCGTCAAATAGGTGCTTCTTAGCTTGTTTTTTGAATAGGTGTTCACAGTGTCAATCTCTGCATATAAAGTGTCTGCAGAATAAACTAAAAGGTAGTTGTCCTTGAAGGCGGTTTGTGTAAAACTTAAACCAAGACCTGTGGTAAATCCGACCGTTCGTCCAAACTTGTGCTCAAAAAAATTAAGATTCCATGTCATGGATTTTCCGGGATCATTTTCCCAATAAGGCGTCGTATTAAAATTGGTATTGAACTGATTATTCATCAGCACGCCAAAACCAAAATCAACACCAGCCCAATGGCCATTAATTTCTATTTTTTCGTCTTCCGAAGGAGCTGCATCTACCGTGTCCAATTTGATGTTATCCTTGTCGACGGTAATAATAATTACTTCTTTTTCCCCAAAATTTACGCGTATCGTGTCTTTTTCTTGCGCAATCATCAAGCTGCTCATTGACAATGCTACCATTAATGCTCTTGTTTTCATATTCATCTATTTATATTTAGTCACAAGACGAACTCGCCCATGAATTGTTACAACTATTCTAAAGATTTGCTTTTTTTCGTTCGACACTAATTGCGCCAAGTTTGAAATAAAAGCCAGATTCATCAACTTTTTCATTTCTTAAATACGCAATGTCTAGCCCTGTTTGATGATTGATTTTTTGAGTAATCATCGTTAATTGCTCCTGATTATCTATTTCTTCATTGCCAAAGACTACTTTTTTAAGCTTTTTAATTACTAAATCACCAAGCGATGCATATTCCTTAGAATGGGATTCTATCCTATAAATAGGTGATGTAATGATTGTATGTTTCTGAGCCGTTTCTATTTTTACCTCTTCGCGAATGCAGATGATGTTTTTCAATTGAACGGTTTCTAATCGGGAAATTAGAACTGAATTCTCTGGCTTTTCGATGATTTCTTTTGGTATATATACCGTATACTCCTCCTTCTTTTCTTTGGGTGTTCTTACTGTGAACTTTTTCGTTTCTTGATATGGTTTAACACTTGATTTTAATTGCGTTTTTTTGGTATATATACCATCATTATTTTGAGCCAATTTGGTTTTGTTATATGCTACGTTTAAGCCCGAAAAATAGAACAAAAACCCAACCGCTGCCGCTCCCATTGAGAGCCATAAATAACGCAAGGAATTAAACCTTGGTTCTGTATGGAGCAATTGTTTTTTATTCTTGTAAACAATGCTTTTGTCTTTTTGAAGCCTTGTTGCTAAATAAGCGTTCTGCATTGCAATAAAATCATCTGATTTCATTTTTAACCGAAAGAAGGTTGCTTCATTGTCTGTCAATAAGCCCTCCATGTCTCCAATTATTAACTTTTCATCCAATGAATCGTTTAATGACGCATATGCACTAACATCGTTTATCTCATTTTTAAAGAGTGCTTTTTTGTTTGGGTAATCAACGTTGTCTTGCACTAAAAACGGTAAATCTTCCAAATAATGAGAAAACTGGGGGTTTTCAGCAATGAATTCGTACAGCAACACCTGTTGCGACGGACTTAAATTACCTTCCGTGGCATCTACAATCATTACTATTAGTTGTTCTTCGGTCCACCTCATACCAATACCTCTATATTGCCAATAAACGATTTTAAGAACTTTCTAGCGCGAAAAATATTGACCTTCACCTGGTCTTCAGATATGGCTAATATTTCCGCTATTTCCTGATAAGAATACCCTTCATAATCACGTAAGAGCAAGCAATTTTTTTGAACGTCACTTAATTGACGAATTCCCTCGTCCAGTTTTATCTTTAGGTCAAATGGGGCGCCCTGCTCGACGATTGGGCTAGATGTTGATGAAACATGTGTATTTCTTAATTTCATCCGTCTAACAGCGTCTATTTGAAGATTTACGACTGTTTTAAATAAATAAGACTTTGCTTTTATGAACTCTATGTTGTCCACTTTTTTCCATAATCGCTCATATGCATCTTGCACAAAATCATCAGCTACAGCTTTGTTTCCTGTGGTTTTCACAGCAAATCTGTACAAACTATCGGCCAATTCATGGACACAGCTATTGTATTCCTCTACAGTCATTCCTTATTGCAAAGACGGATACAAAAGCAAATTGTTACAGCAAACTTTTTTATTTTTTAAAAATCATTCCCAGTCTGACAAGAAATCATCGATTTCTCTCCGATCCTTTTTGTTGGGTTTACCTGTTCCATAAGAACGATAAGCGCTTTGCGCTAATTGATAATCGTCAAATTTCTTTTTTTCTTCGGGAGTAGTAAGGTCAATTAAATAGTCGATTACTAATTTTGGGCCTATTCTATTTTCAAGTAATTGAATTACACGATAGGTAAACACCGCACCATTTTTTTGCACCTGTATCACATCTCCGACTTTGGGTTCTCTGGATGGTTTGATTTCTTTATCGTTGATTTTAATTCTTCCTTTTGACAAGGCTTCTGAAGCCTGGGAGCGGGTTTTTGCTAACCGAACGGACCAGATGTATTTATCCCAACGCAAGCTCATCTCGACGTTTTTTAGGTAAGCTTTGAAAAACGAGATTGTAGGAATGGTCGACTAATTCTAACAACATTTTCTGTTCAACATCTGAATATACTGAAACAGAATTCCAGTGTTTTTTATTCATGTGGTAGGCTGGACGAATCGCGTGATATTGCTCACGCAATTCTATTGATCGTTCCGGATCACATTTAAGATTTACAAACTGAAAACTATTGATGTTAACCAACGCAAATATTTTTCCGGAGACCTTAAAAACAAGGGTTTCATTGTCAAATGGAAAATGCTCCGTGACGTGTAGCTTTTGAATACAATATTCCCTGAACTGCTCCAGGTTCATAACCAATTAATGAATTGCCGGCGCGTTGTCGAAATTCCCTAAACGATACAACTGCTTCGTGTGCTCAGCCAAAGCGCGGTAAAACGTTTTGTAAGAATGATAGGGTAAGTTGAACTCATGTGCAGTGCTCTTCACTATTTCTGAGATTTTGCGATAGTGAATGTGGCAAATATTTGGGAACAAATGGTGTTCTACTTGATAATTCAATCCTCCAACATACCATGAGAAAAGTCTTGCCCCCGGCGCAAAATTAGCCGTATTGTATAATTGATTCACTGCCCAGTCTGCATCGATAACACCAGAATCATCCGGCATCGGAAAATCAGAGGTTGGCACTACATGCGCTGGTTGAAAAATAGCAGCCAATGTAAGTCCAGCAACAAAATGCATCGCCAAAAACCCAATAATCGTAAACCACCATGGGGATGGTGACAACCACAATGGAAGGGCTAAAGTCAAAAATGCATAACAAGACTTAGAAATTATCAAGGTTATGATTTGTTTACGGTAAGTTGTGTTTTGTGTTCCCGTTAAGCCCATCTTTTCATAGCGATAGCTTTGTTTGTAATCTTTCGACACAAACCACATAAGGGTCATTAATCCATAAAAGAACCATGCATAAAAATGCTGGAATCGGTGCATAACTCTTCTTTTTTCATGAGGAGAAAAACGCATTACAGCTCCAGGATTAATGTCTTCGTCTAGACCTGTTACATTCGTGTACGTGTGATGAAGAACATTGTGTTGAATTCTCCAATTCACATCGCTTCCGCCCAAAAAGAACAATACATAACCAACCCATTGATTCACTCTTTCATTCTTTGAATAAGCTCCGTGGTTGGCATCATGCATGACCGAAAGACCGATTCCTGCCATTCCAAAACCCATTACAATCCAACAGATGAATTCAACAAGTTTGGTTTCAGCAAAAAACAACAACGTTATTAATGGCGTGAAATACAGCAACAACATACAAATCGTTTTAACAACCATTGCTGTGTTTGCGTGGCGTGAAATGTTATTGATCTTAAAGTATTCGTTTACTCTTTGTCTAAGGACCTTGTAAAACTCTTCGTTGTGGTCTTTAGCGAATTTAACTGATGTAAAATTCATAGGTTTGGAATTATAATAGTTGCACAAAGGTAGGCTTATTTTCTATGTCAACTGCACAAAATGTGTGAAGCCCCTAATTTAATAGCTTTTAAAAAACGCCAAATCAAGTATAAAACATTATATTATCTACTTTTGTTTAGAAAGTATATTATTTAATTTATGATTCATATAGAGCCCAAAGATCCCTATTGTGTTGATCCTCTAAATAGAAAACGATTTCCGACAATAGAAGTTAATGTTGGAGGATTGCTAATCGGTGGAGACCAACCTATTCGTTTACAATCAATGACAACGGTAGACACGATGGACACATTGGGTTCAGTAGAACAATCGATACGCATGATTGATGCTGGTTGTGAGCTCGTTAGATTAACTGCCCCAAGTAAAAAAGAAGCTGAAAACCTCGAGAACATTAAAAAAGAATTATTGATGAGAGGTTACGACACTCCTCTTGTTGCTGATATACACTTCACGCCAAATGCAGCTGAAATAGCCGCCAAAATTGTTGAAAAGGTCCGGGTGAATCCTGGAAACTATGCCGACAAAAAGAAATTTGAAGAAATCGATTACACGGATGAAAGTTACCAAGCCGAAATCATTCGCATTGAAGAAAAATTTACACCGTTAATTACCCTATGCAAAGAACACGGCACGGCAATGCGCATCGGTACAAACCACGGATCTTTATCAGATCGTATATTGAGCAGATATGGTGACACTCCGGAGGGCATGGTAGAGTCAGCCATGGAATTCATTCGTATTTGCGAAAAGAATGCTTTTTACAATTTAGTCATCTCTATGAAGGCGAGCAATGCTCTCGTTATGGTGCAAGCTTATCGTTTGCTCGCTGCAACAATGCTAAAAAATGGTCGTTCATATCCATTGCACCTTGGGGTAACAGAAGCCGGTGACGGAGAAGATGGAAGAATAAAATCCGCTGTTGGAATAGGTGCGCTATTGGAGGATGGACTAGGTGACACAATCCGTGTTTCCTTAACAGAGGAGCCTGAAAAAGAAATTCCTGTTGCCGCTAAACTCGCTCAGAAATTTGAAAATCTATCCAATTTAAAGAAAATTGACGTAAATAAATCGTTACTGCCTTATTCCCCCTTCTCCTATGAGCGAAGATCAACAGCACAAGTGGCTAATATAGGAAGCAAAAATGTACCTGTTGTTGTAGCTGATTTATCTGACAAGCAAGAAATTAAACCTTCAAACTTTTATAGCTTAGGCTACAACTATTCCATTGAACTCGATAAATGGACACTTCAAGAGCAAGCCGCTGATTATGTATTCATTGGCGACAATCTAATAAACTTTGAAAAACCAGGATCGCTTGGACTAATTTGCAACTACGACAATTGGAAAACCAATTATTCTTCGAAGCCCGGGTGCTATCCTCTTGTGCATTCTAACCAATTAAATAGAATTGAATCAGCCGTTCAAACGTTTGTATTAATTGATGACGAAAGTACAGATGATGTTTATCTTAACCCACAGCCGAATTATATTTATGTATTACAGACAAACTACTCCAATCGCGTAGCCGTTTTTCGAGAACAGGTTGTAAAACTGACTCAAGCAGTTGTTAATCAGCCTATTATACTTAATATTAATAGCTCAACCACAGACCAAGAGCAATTTCAGATTAACGTTTCAAGTGAAGCCGGAGCGCTGCTTATTGATGGTCTTGGCGACGGATTATGGATTTGTGGAACAGCGCCAAAAACACTGATAAACTCAACTGCTTTTGGTATTCTGCAAGCAACACGCACACGTATTTCCAAAACAGAATATATATCCTGTCCATCTTGTGGAAGAACTTTGTTCGATTTACAAGAAACAACGGCTAAAATCCGAAAAGAAACAGCCCATTTGAAGGGGCTGAAAATCGGAATAATGGGTTGTATAGTGAACGGGCCAGGTGAAATGGCAGATGCAGACTATGGTTATGTAGGAACGGGGCCGGGTAAGATTACTTTATACAAAGAAAAAACTGTTGTAAAGAAAAATGTCCAAGAGGACGAAGCGGTTCGAGAGCTCATCAACTTGATTAAAGAAAACGGTGATTGGGTAGATCAGAAGTAACTAGTTTAAATAAAAAAGAAAGGTCCAATAATAAATATTGGACCTTTCTTTTTTTCACAATGTTTCACGTGAAACTAGCGACCTAAATGTATCAGCAACACAGAAATATCACTCGGCGACACACCGCTCACCCTAGCAGCCTGACCAATGGTTACAGGCTTTATCTGCGAAAGCTTTTCCTTTGCCTCAATACTCAAGCTTTTAATCAGGGTGTAATCTAAGCTCGCTGGAATTGATACTTCTTCAAGTCTATTCTGTTTATTCACCTGTTCTTCTTCACGCTGTATATATCCCTCATATTTAATCTGAATTTCTGCTTGTTCCACAATTTCTTCATGGTCCAATAATAAGTTTTGGGCCTTTGCATTCGCTTCTTCAGACATTTCCAAGACATCCCAAATAGACAATTGTGGTCTAGACACTAAACCATTCAACTTGACCTGCTGGGTTAACTCTGTAGAGTCTTTGCGCACAAGAATAGGATTCGCTTTCTCTGGGGAAACACCAATACTCTTCAATTCTTGAATTATAGACTTGGTTCCAGCAACCTTTCTTTCCACTCGTTTCAACAAATCATCACTAACAAGACCAAGTTGGTGGCCGATAGGCGTGAGTCGAATATCTGCATTGTCTTGTCTTAATAGAATTCTAAACTCAGCTCGACTCGTAAACATTCTATAAGGCTCCTTTGTGCCCTTTGTAATTAAGTCATCAATCAAAACACCGATATAAGCATCGCTTCTACTCAAAACAAACTCAGGTTGATCTTTAACTTTTAGATGTGCATTGATCCCGGCCATTAAGCCTTGACAAGCGGCTTCTTCATAACCAGTGGTACCATTAATTTGACCAGCGAAATATAGATTTTCCACCAACTTCGTCTCAAGCGTATGTTTTAACTGCGTAGGAGGAAAGTAATCGTATTCTATTGCATAACCCGGGCGAAACATTTTTACATTTTCAAATCCAGGAATTGTTTTCATTGCTGCATATTGTATGTCTTCTGGCAAAGACGTGCTAAAACCATTCACGTAAATCTCAACAGTCTTCCAGCCTTCCGGTTCTACAAAAACCTGATGTCTATCTCTATCAGCGAATCGATTTATCTTGTCCTCAATGCTTGGACAATATCTCGGGCCACTAGACTTAATAGCACCGTTAAACATAGGGGACCTATCAAAGCCTGTTCTTAACAAATCATGCGTCACATCATTCGTGTAAGTAATGTGACAGGCCCGCTGAACACTCAGTGCCTTTGTATCAGTAAAACTGAACTTAGAAGGGTTCACATCTCCTTCTTGAATTTCCATTTTCGAATAATCCAGAGAGCGTCCATCTACACGTGGAGGAGTACCAGTTTTCATTCTTCCCGCCTCAAAACCGTGATTCACTAAATCCTCTGTTATTCCAGTCGCAGCTTTTTCACCAACCCTTCCACCGCCGAACTGTTTTTCTCCCAAATGAATTAAACCATTTAAAAAAGTTCCATTCGTAAGCACAACAGCATCTCCATATATATCGACTCCCATAGAAGTTCGTACACCTAACACACGGCCTCTTTCAATGATTAATCCATTGCACATGTCTTGCCAAAAATCCACATTGGGATTAGACTCCAGCAACAAGCGCCACTCCTCAGCAAACAACATTCTGTCATTTTGAGTCCTTGGTGACCACATTGCGGGACCTTTTGATCTGTTCAGCATTCTAAACTGAATAGCACTTTTATCACTCACAATACCACTTCCGCCACCTAACGCATCTATTTCACGAACAATTTGGCCTTTCGCAACCCCGCCCATCGCTGGATTACAACTCATTTGAGCAATCGTATTCATGTTCATTGTAACCAACAAAACCGAGCTACCCATCTTAGCAGCAGCGTTTGCAGCTTCACAACCTGCATGCCCACCACCCACAACAATCACATTATATTTATCTAACATCACAGAAATGTTTCACGTGAAACAAAATTACCAAAACGCCTATGTTTCACGTGAAACATATTTATCCAAGTGAAAATTCTCACGAGACCTCATCTTGGCCTCTTCTTCACTATTCTTGTCTTTATATCCGCATAAATGCAGTATTCCGTGTACGCATACACGTCTTAATTCTACATCCGCAGGCTCATTTAAAAGACCAGCATTGTCCAATACCCTATCGATCGAGATGTATAAATCACCACTAATCACCTCGTCTTCAGTATAATCGAAGGTTATAATATCTGTATAATAATCATGTTCCAAATGTGCTTGATTCATACCCAAAAGGTGATCATCATCACAAAACACAAGATTAATCTCACCTAACGATTTACCCTCTCTCTCTACGCTTTCGTTAAGCCATAAAACAAGAAGTTCCGAGTTTATACCCGGAACTTCAACATCAATATAATGGATTTGTATCACTTATTAAAATATATATTCACACTGCTTCCACCATCCTCAAACACCACCTCATCAGCAAGGTTCTTCATTAAGAAAATCCCCCTTCCATTCTCCTTCATTAAGTTTTCTGGAGCAGTTGGATCTGGTAAATTAACAAAGTCGAAGCCATTCCCTTGGTCTTTTACATTAAAACAAAACTCCATAGGGTTGTTCCCCACAGCAACATTTACCTCGGCAGAATGATCTTGATCGTTTCCATGCTCTATTGCATTGTTGACGGCTTCAGTTACGGCAATCAAAACATTACCGTAAAATTCTTCATTTACACCCAACTCATTACACACTGAATCGACCAACATTTCAACCTGACCCAAGGCCTCAAAATCGGAGGGTATAGCTAGTTTATTTATAATTGTAAAACCTTCTCTCATAACGAACAATTAACATTCATCGTTTACAAGCCACGGTTGAAATATTCATTTGCCTTATCCTTATAATACTTCTTATAGACAGGGTCAACGGATCGTAATAATTCAATTTGCCGAAGCTTTTGTCGGTTATACTCATCAAACCGTATTTGGTTACTGTAATTTTGATTTTTTCCAGATTCTGATTCTCTTTTCTCTTCAAAGCCTCTTTCCATAATTGCTTTTTCCGACTCTAACAACCTCGTTAAGATGTCCTTCTGACGTTTTATTGTTTCATTCGAAAACTTCTTATTTATGATTTCTTTTTCTTGTTCTTCTAGTTCTTTTATCAAGGGATTTAACTTGTTTCCTTTTCCTTGGCCCTCTTTATTCATTTCATTCCGTAATTGCTCTAATCGTTGTCTAATTGCTGTTTGCTCTGCAGCCATTTTTGCAATCTCTTTATTACCCAAACCGGGCATTCCAATTCCTCCCTCTCCTTGTTTTTCACCGGGTTTATCACCGGGTTTATTTCCGTTTGGATTAGGTCCCTTCTGCATCTGCTCTAATTGCTTTTTCAACATCTGTTTCATATCACCTGACGACATTGAGGGACCCGGCTTTGGTTGGCCTTTACCCCCAGGCTTATTACAACTTCCTTGTCCTGGTTTACTATTCTGCATTTGTTGCTGCATACTTTGAAGGCTTTCATTCAGTAAAAGAGCAAGGTTGTTATATGCAGTCATTACTTTTTGCTGATGAACCCCGAGGTCGCGTTTTCTGTGTTCGTCAATGTCCTCCACACAAAGTGCATGGTTGTTTTTAATATCATTCAACTCCTTATCCACAAAAGAAGCGATTTTAGGCTGTCTCTTTGCCAAAGCCAATAAACTATCCCGAACAACAGTCGTTTCATCAATTAACATGCGTTGCTTGCGTCCATAACGTCTATAAGCAGGGTCTGAATCCGCCACCTTCGTAAAACGCTGCATCACCTCTTCCTGATCAAAACTCAAAGTCAT
>Ga0078894_10003048_pt1 | contig 12674 bp, 21 predicted proteins | sample LauGreSu1BDMLBSD_2_FD_67506 | JGI IMG/M metagenome (GOLD analysis project Ga0078894, IMG submission 67506) | Freshwater lake microbial communities from Lake Michigan, USA - Su13.BD.MLB.SD (version 4) (version 4) | ecosystem: Environmental > Aquatic > Freshwater > Lake | place: Lake Michigan...
ACCCCATTCTTATTGGTATCAGGCAGTTAAATATAATAAATAGTCGTAACGACGATATGGGGAGGTCCCCGCATAAGATTTAATTTATTTATATTGGCAGCTCTTAGTTTATCACTTTTAAATAAAAGTTTAAGAAAATAACTTACTCCAATGAATACTTAGTAGAAGAAGTAGAACATTGGGACTTAATCTCCTGTCAGAGACGGGCAGACAGGCAAAGGAGGTACGTCTATCAGCATCTTAAATCAAACTATAATTGAAAGATCTCTAACTGTTAATAAATAGGCTTAGTGCTTCAGAAGCAGTTGCCGGCATCTGCCATCCCAAGATTTAACCCCCACGGACCCTAACCGCCACCTGTGTTGAAGGAACCAGAGTACCAGTCTCCCAAGAAGGTATCTTAGAACTATTAACTAACTGACTTTCTAGACTATGACAAAGGCGAAGTCGGGCTTATCCAAGGCTGAATCTGAAGATTTCACCAAATACAACATTGAGGAGCTCCTTCTCGCCGAGGTGAGTACTACCTATATTCTTAATTCAAATTAATATTTAAATAGGGCATCGAATTCAGAAACCCATAAAAGGCTGTTGGCGGCTGGCTACCTCTCGAGGCCTACGATGACAAAGATTTTGATCCCCGCAGACCTGGGGATTGGCTTAAGAAGGCCAAGAACATCGACCCCGTAACTTAGAGCGTTGGTGGTCAGGGTCTCTGGAGAGACAAAGATGGACTGTGCTATTGGCGCAAACTCCGTATTCAGAAGTATCTCCCTAAAAGCGAGAGATTTGAAGGGTTCTGGGAAAATACCAAAGAAAAATGTCGTCTATTCAGAATATTCCTCCTCTTTGATGAAGAAGACCCCAGAGAATTCACAAAGAGATTCAAGAAGGCCTATGAGTCAAGATGCTATGCAGACTCAATCATTAGATACAACTACTACATTGAGAATATGCCAACTCACCAAATCCCTGAAATCGACAACGAGCAAGTCAACCGAGTACTTAGTTTGACCTAAAATACTAAAGCATTGAGGGGCAAATCCTCATCTGATACCACTACCCTTCTCTCTGAAGTCAATTTTGATTTCGCAAAGAGTATGAACAAAATAATCTTTGATAAGCACATGAAGGAAAAGGGTAGCGAAATTATCACGAGCAACCTTACTCTCCCCCCTGAGAATACAAAGAAAGAGGCTCCTCTATATGCTTTAGTAAACATTCCTCCCCATAACTTCCCTGAGCAGTTCTCTCAGTTCTGCTTCAATACTCTTATGAATAAAGACGAAGTTATTAGAGCTATGCAAATCATTAGGAAAGAATGCAATGACGCAAATTTGAGAAATATCTATAACACTAACATAACTCATACAATGAGTGTTAGAGATTTTGAGGGTTCTCAGAATGGCTCTATTACATCAACAACTAACTACCTCAAAAATTAATGGGGAGAGGCCATTAAACAAACTATTTAAGAAAATTTCAGAGAGGCTCCTGGCGGCCCTAAATCATGGTTTAATCTCAATGAAACTAACCGTGATGTCTATGAGAATGGCAAGCTTAAGAAATTCCTTACTTAAGTCAAAATGATGATGCAAGACACTCTTCTGAATATTACTTAAAGATCTGTTAAGCAGTTTGTCGATGTTATGCTTAAATTTCTTCCTAAATCAGTGACTGTTATCGATTCATTCACTGTTAAAAACGTTTTCTTTACAGATGAAGAACTTAAGAATGATGATTAACTCAAGGATCCTTCTCCTCTATTCCAAATTGATTTAACCCTTGATACTGAAAGTAACCCACGCTATAGCAGCACACCTGCTGAGATTTCATAAGTTGTTCAACATATCTTTGACAAAGGTATCAACAATCTAAAGGACATTCCTTCACCAGAGCAGAAATTGCTGCCTCATTTCTTCAAATCTAATGTTAAGTCTTATTTGAAGTCAACATCAAGACCTTTGTACAAGCCTGAAGACCCAGATGTTAAGGATAAGCGGCAACTTCCTGACGAAAATGCCTGGATTTATGACCTTTATTAGATTTTGACTAGTCGCTTTGACGAATCAGTTGAACCCTTGAATGCATACATCAAGACCTATAGCAAATATGATAAAGAATACAAGCTTGATCCAGTTGCTGTCATCAAAAAGCTTGATGATGACGATAATCCTCCCGAAATTGAGTTCCTCAGAAAAGATGTTGTTTTCCATTAGAAAGAAGCCGATAGACTCAAGTCTGAAATTCCTGATGACATCGTGATTTCTATATTCAGAGTCAGCTGCAAGGAAATTAGAAACAGACTCGCCTAAAAACACATTCAAATCGCAAACGACGAAATTGAACTTATTGCTAAAAGAGCTAAGATACAGGCTCAAGAATTGATTGCGACCTTTGAAAAAATAAACATGAAAATTGAAAGCCATCCTAAAGATATTGAGGAGCTTACTGCCCTAAAAGACTACATGACTGGAGTCCCTAATGAAATCGAAAAACTCCAGAAGGACATCAAGGAAACCCTAAATATCTATGCTATCCTTGATATCTTCAATTACAAATTTAATGATGACGAAGATTATGGCAGAAAATGGAAGGTTTTCGGATCTCCTCTTGATACCGTATCCCGCATTGACAAGTAAATGAACATCTTGCAGGTTCTCCAAGATAAATACTTAAATCAGATGAATGGAAGCATGGAAGAGTTTGAGAAGACTATCAATGAGATTACAGATCAAGTCACTCAATTCCAAAAGTATCAGGATATCAACCAATATGAAGAAGTTTCATCTGTTGCTAAATAGATCTATTCAAAAATTCAACAGGCTCAAGAGCAGGCTAAGGTTTTCAACAACAGATAAATGTTGACTAACCAAGATCCCACAGATTATACTAAAATCACTGAGGAGTTTAAGAAATTCCAACCTTTCTATAATCTCTGGACAACCTTAGATAATTGGAAAGTATCTTATAAGTCATGGCTTCATGATCCCTTTGAAGACTTGAATGCCTAGAAACTTGAAGAAACTGTTGACACAAGCAATAAGACTATGGCTCAAGTTATCAGATACTTCAGAGATAAGGAAATCCCAGGCATCATGAAAATCGCTGAATAAACTAAAAACGATATTGAGGAATTCAAGCCATTAGTTCCTTTAGCTCTTGCCCTCAGGACTGATGGTATGAAAGAGCGCCATTGGAATGTTATCTCTGAGAAAGTTGGGTTTGAAGTTAAACCATATGAAGGATTCACTTTCCACAACTGCATCCAGATGGATCTTCAAAAACACACTGAAATCTGTGTAGACATCGGTGAGAGAGCAGGAAAGGAATACAATATTGAAACAAGCATGATAAAAATGAAGAAAGATTGGGAAGCTGTAGAATTCAGACTGATTCCATTCAAAAATACTGGAACCTATTCAGTTGCTGGTTTCGATGATGCTATGGCTATGCTCGATGAGCACATTGTATTGACTTAAACCATGCAATTCTCTCCCTTCAAAAAACCTTTTGAGGCAGATATTGAAGCTTGGAACGCCTCTCTTCTTTATGTTTCAGAATGTATTGATGAATGGCTTAAATGTCAGGGTCAATGGATGTATCTCCAACCCATTTTCGATTCTCCAGATATCATGAAGTAACTTCCTTCTGAAAATAAGAAGTTTAAGAATGTGGATAAGAACTGGAGAGAAATTATTAATGGAACAAAATAGAACCCAAACATTCTCAAGTCTTGCACAAGAGAAGGTCTTCTAGAAAAGTTCCAGGATGCAAACAGAAACCTCGATCTTGTCCAAAGAGGTCTGAGAGAGTATTTAGAAGCAAAGAGATCTATATTCGCTAGATTCTACTTCCTTTCTAATGATGAGCTTCTTGAAATCCTCTCACAAACTAAGGAAGTTGAGAATGTGAGACCTCATTTGAGAAAGGTGTTTGAGAACATGGCTGATTTAGAGTTTAAGCCAGACAAAACTATCATCGCCATGTACTCTGGTGAGAAAGAGAAGATTAACTTCTTCGAGACTGTTGACCCTAGAGATAAGGGAGTCGAATATTGGATGGGAGAAATTGAACGCATGATGTTCAAGTCTGTTCGCGCAGTACTTCTATACTCCATTCAAGACTACCTTAAGAAGGCTAGAACAGAGTGGATCCTGGTCCATCCTGGTCAATGTGTCCTTAATGGATCTCAAGTTCATTGGACTACTGAAGTTGAGGAAGGTATTGTTAAAGAAGGTGTTGAGGGTCTCAATAAATATTTCAAGAGACTAGATGATTAACTATAAGAGACTGTCCAGCTTGTGAGAAGAAAGCTAACAAAGCTTCAGAGCACAACTCTCGGTGCTCTTATCGTTATTGATGTCCACGCCAAGGATGTTATTGATAACCTTAGAGCTGCCAAAATTGATGATATTAACTCCTTCGAGTGGATTTCTCAACTCAGATATTATTGGGAAAATGATAATTGCAGAGTCAAGTGTATTCAAACTGACTTCCCCTATGGCTATGAGTATCTTGGTAACACACTAAGACTTGTGATTACACCATTGACTGATAAATGCTATATGACTTTGATGGGAGCCCTTAAACTTAACTTGGGTGGTGCTCCAGCCGGTCCTGCAGGAACAGGAAAAACAGAGTCAACAAAGGATCTCGCTAAGGCTCTTGCCATGCAGTGCGTCGTGTTCAACTGCTCTGACAGCATGGACTATATTATGATCGGCAAGTTCTTTAAGGGACTCTCTGCTGCTGGTGCTTGGGCTTGTTTCGATGAGTTCAACAGAATTAATATTGAAGTGCTCTCTGTTATTGCCTAGCAGCTTTTGATTCTCTTTGGCGCAAAAGGAAGAGGTGAAACTGAATTGATGTTCGAGGAGAGTCAAATAAAAATGAAGCAAACTTTCTGTGTCTTCATCACTATGAATCCAGGTTACGCTGGTAGATCTGAGCTCCCAGACAACCTGAAAGCTCTTTTCAGACCTGTGGCAATGATGGTACCAGACTACTCCCTTATCGGTTAAATCAGACTTTATTCCTTTGGTTATACCAAGGCTACAATTCTTGCGAAGAAGATGGTTACGACCTTTAAGCTGTCATCAGAGCAGCTTTCATCATAAGATCATTATGATTATGGCATGAGAGCCGTTACATCAGTTATCAATGCTGCTGGTCTCCTTAAGAGAGCTGATCCTGACATGAATGAAGATCAGCTTCTTCTAAGAGCTCTCAGAGATGTTAATGTCCCTAAATTCCTTAAGGACGATCTTCCTTTGTTTGAGAACATTATTTCTGATCTCTTCCCTGGTGTTTAGAAGCCTAATATTGACTATGGAGCTCTTCTAGATTAAATTAAAAAGTCTGCTCTTTCGAAGAACTTGCAGCCAACTCAACCATTTGTGGACAAAATTATACAATTGTATGATACCATTCAAGTTAGACATGGTCTCATGCTTGTCGGTCCCACTGGTGGTGGTAAAACATGCAATTATAAAACTTTAGCTCATGCCATTACTCAACTTCAACATATGGAGAAGTTTGCTATTGTCCATTACCATATCTTGAACCCTAAATCAATTAAGATGAGTCAGCTTTATGGTGATTTTGATCCTCAAACAACAGAGTGGGTCGATGGTGTATTGGCTAAAATGGTGCAGGAATCTGCTAAGGATGAGTCAAGAGATAAGCATTGGATTATGTTCGATGGTCCAGTCGACGCTATTTGGATCGAAAACATGAACACTGTCCTTGATGATAATAAGAAACTGTGTCTTAACTCTGGTCAGATTATTCCTTTAACTGACAGAATGACAATGATGTTCGAGGTAGAGGATTTGGCTGTTGCTTCCCCTGCCACAGTGTCAAGATGTGGTATGGTTTATATGGAACCAGGTGCACTTGGCCTTGACCCTCTAATAAAATCATGGTTAAATACCACTCCTCCTGGATTCAAAGCAAAGAAGACTTTCTTGCCAACAATGGAAGGTTTATTCAAAAAATACTTAGAGTCAGGTATTTATTTCATGAGAAAGAACTGCGTTGAGCCCGTTCAAACTGTCAATAACAATATTGCCTAAAGCTTAATGCGCATTCTCGACTGCTACTTTGCTGATTACTTTGATACTGAAGTCAAAAAAGTATCACCAGAAGAAATTGAAGAAATGGAGCAAGTAATAGAAGCTTATTTCGTCTTTGCCTTTGTATGGTCAGTTGGGTGCACCACAAATCTTGAAGGCAGAGATAGATTCAGCAACAAAGTTAGAGAAATGATGGGTAAAGATCATAAATTCAGATTCCCTGCGGACGGCACAGTATATGATTATTAATTCAATAAAGAAAAGAAGGAATGGACATATTGGATTAATACTGTCCCTCAATATGTCGTCGACAATAAAATGGGTTATGGAGAAATCGTCGTTCCAACTCTTGATTCAATCAGAATGAAATATCTCAAGAAAATCCTTGTTATGAATAAAAAGCATGTACTATGCCCCGGACCAACTGGTACAGGAAAGACTGTAAACATTAATCAGCTTTTAACTACAGATCTTAATGAGGATTATCAGACTATTCCATTGACATTCTCAGCCTAAACTTCGGCTAACCAAACCTAAGACGCTCTAGATGAGAAATTCGATAAGAGAAGAAAGGGAGTCTATGGACCCCCTCCAGGAAAGAGATTTGTTATTTTCATCGATGATCTTAACATGCCCAAGAAAGAGGAATACGGTGCTCAGCCCCCTATTGAACTTGTTAGACAATGGCTCGATCATCAGGGTTGGTATGATAGAAAATCAAAAGAAAAGCCTTTCATGAAAATTGAGGATATTATCTTGATTTGTGCTATGGGCCCTCCAGGTGGTGGCAGAAGCCATCTGACAAAGAGATTGGAGAGACACTTCAATATTATTACTTATACTAACCTTGGCAAAGATAGTATCACTCAAATCTTCTCAAAGATCTTGTTTGCCTTTTTGGGTGGATTCTCAGAAGCAATTAATAAGTCTCTTGATGAAGTCGTTCAGGCAACTCAGCGTGTATATGATGCAGTTGCAGCCACTTTGAGGCCCACTCCCTCAAAATCTCACTACACCTTCAACTTGAGAGATATGTCTAAGATTTTCCAGGGACTTTGCTCATCCCAACAAAAGTCAACTACTCAAGTAGTTGAGCTTATAAGAATGTGGATCCATGAAAACAAGAGAGTTTTCGGAGACAGAATGATCTCATAAGAGGATAGAGACACTCTTGAGAGACTTCTAATGGAAGAAGCTTAAACAAATTTCAAGCTTACAAGAGAGCAGATATTTGTCACTGAGAGAATTATTTTCGGAGACTACATCAATGGAATTGATGGAGAAAACAGACCATATATCTGGATATAAGATCTCAAGGATCTGGTCAAAAAGATTGAAGGCTACCTTGAAGATTTCAACTCTGGCCAAAAGAATCCTATGAGACTTATTCTCTTCTTGGACGCTTGCGATCATGTTTCAAGAATTTGTAGAATTCTGAGAGCTCCTCAAGGAAATGCATTCCTTCTCGGTGTTGGTGGTTCAGGTAGACAGAGTCTTGCTAAATTGGCATCATACATGAGTGGTCAAAAGTGTTTCTAAATCGAAGTCGTTAAAGGTTATTCCATGACTAACTGGAGAGATAACCTTAAGACTTGTTTGATGCAGGCTGGTGTTGAAGGAAAGCCAACAACCTTCCTTTTCTGTGACACATAAATCATTAACGAACAAATGGTTGAGGATATAAACAACGTCCTAAATTCCGGTGATGTTGCTGGTCTTTATAAAAATGAAGATTTTGAAGGAATCTTCCAAGTAGGAAAGGGTGAATGCCTCAGAAAGAATATTCCCTTGAACAAAATGAATATGTTCTAATGTTACCTTGGCAGAGTAAAGCAAAATATACATATCGTTCTTGCATTCTCTCCTTTGGGAGAAGTTTTCAGAACAAGACTAAGAATGTTCCCCTCTCTTGTAAACTGCTGCACAATTGATTGGTTCACAGAGTGGCCAGAGGAGGCTCTAATGAATGTGGCTAAGGGTATTGTAGGAAGTGGTGAACTTGAACTTGGCTCTGATGAAGATTTGTGTGTTGACATGTTTAAGATTATGCATCAGAGTGTTGAGCACAAATCCAAAAAGTTCCTCGATGAGTTGAGACGTAGAAATTATGTCACACCTACTTCTTATCTCGAACTTCTCAATACATACAAAAATGTACTTCAAGAGAGAAAGAAGTTCTTCGGAGATGCGAGAAGGAGACTTGAGAAGGGTCTTAATGTCCTCTATGAGGCTGCCATTGAAGTTGCAAACCTAAGACTTATGCTAGAAAAGAAAGGGCCTGAACTACAAAAGACATAGATTGAGGTCGCAAACACTAAGGTTATCATTGAGAAAGAAACCAACGATGCGAATGAAATCAAGGTTGTTGTGTCAGCTGAAGAAATAGAAGCAGCAGCACAAGAAGCTGAAGTCTCAAAGATCAAGGGAGACGCTGATGCTGATCTCGCAGTTGCCCTGCCTGCTCTTGAAAATGCTGTCAAAAAAGTCAGAGAAATCAATGTCAACGATTTCTACGAACTTAAGGCTGTAAATACACCAGGACCTACTATTGTTGCATGCTTCCAGGTCGTGTGTTTCCTTCTTCTAAAGGGTGAGAAACCCAAGAAGCCAAATGATCCTAAAAAGCTTCAATATGACCCTGAGGGATGGTTCGAACTGTCCAAGGGTAGACTTCTTTCTGAGCCCAAAAAGTTCTTGAATGATATGATCGGTTACGACAAGGATAACATTCCTGATGCTTTGATATCAAAGATTAAACCGATGATGGAAAAAGAAGAAATGTCTGAGGCTAAAGTTAAGAGCGCCTCAGGTGCCCTCGTGGCCGTCAGAGTTTGGATCCTGGCTATGATCACATATCACGAAGTACTCAAAATTGTTAATCCCAAGAGAGAAATTGCAGCTACTATGGGTGCCAAACTAGCTATTGTGCAATCAAATCTTGCTGAGAAGTAAGCTAAAGTCAGAGAGATCAATGCCAAGCTCGAGAAACTTCAAAATGAAATGGACCGTCTCGTTCAACAAGAAAAAGATTTGGCCGCTGATATCGAAGATTGCAACAAGAAATTGGTAAGAGCCGAAAAAATGATTGGTGGTCTCGAAGGAGAAAAAGTCAGATGGACTGACACTGTCAAGACACTTGGTGAGAAAATATCTCTCCTAATTGGTGATTGTCTTGTTGCAGCAGGCATGGTTTCATATGCTGGTCCTTTTACTGCTCAATATAGAGCTGAACTTGAAGAAGAGTGGAGAATGAATATTAAAAAGCTTGGTATTAAGCACACTCCTCAAATTTCAATGAGAAATGTTCTCGGTGATGATGTTATTATCAGAATGTGGTCAATAGCTGGTCTTCCCAGTGATAATCTCTCTGTAGAGAACGGTATCATTCTGTTCAAATCAAGAAGATGGCCACTCATGATTGACCCACAGACTCAAGCAAATAAGTTTATAAAGAATATGGGCAAGGGTGTTGAGACTGGTCTTGATGTTTTTAAGCCCTCTGAGGGTAACTTACTTAGAAATCTCGAACTTGCTATCCAGTTTGGTAAATGGGTCCTTCTAGAAAACATTGGAGAAGATCTTGACCCTGCTCTTGAGCCTATTCTACTTCAGCAAAAGGTGAAGTCAGGTAGTGGCTACGTAATCAAGATGGGTGAGAAGACCATCGCTTACAACGAGTCATTTAAGTTCTTCCTGACAACAACCCTTCCAAACCCTCATTACTCACCAGAAACCTCAGTCAAGGTGACTATTCTTAACTTCGCCATTACTCCAGCAGGTCTTGAGGAGTAGATGCTTAACTTGCTTGTGTAATTGGAGCTTCCAGAATTGCAAGAGAAAAAGAATCAAATCGTGGAGCAAAATGCTCAGTCTGCTAAGATCCTCAGAGATATTGAAGACATGATTCTATAAGAGCTTGATGCTAATACTGTCGCTCAACTTCTTGAAACTGACAAACTTATTGACATTCTTGCTGAGTCTAAGAAGACATCTGAATAAATCAATATCAGAATGAAGGAGTCTGAGATCACTGAGAAAGAAATTGATTCTACAAGAGAAAGCTTCAGACCTGTTGCTTACAGAGCATCACTCTTGTTCTTCTGTATTTTCGATTTGGCAGGTATTGATCCAATGTATCAGTACTCTCTGTAATGGTTCTAGAACTTGTTCGGTAACTCAGTGTAGAACTCGAACCCCTCAACAGATGTGTAGGAGCGTATAGCCATTCTTAATGACTTCTTTACTTATTCTTTGTATCAAAATGTGTGTAGATCTCTTTTCGAGAAGGATAAGTTGTTGTTCTCCTTCCTGCTGACAATGAAGATCTTGTTCGGAGACAACTAAATTGATTTGGAAGAGTGGAGATACTTCCTTGCAGGCCCCAGTGGATCAATTGATGTCCCTCCCAATCCCACTGACTGGCTTGATGACCTCGAGTGGCAACAAGTCTACAAACAGCTATTCTGCATGGGCAAACTGCCTGCATTCGATGGGATAGACACTTACTTCATGGAATTCAGCAAGAAGTTCAAGAAGATATTCGATTCACAGGATGCTCATGAGGAACCACTTCCTGGCGAGTGGAATGATAAACTCAATTCTTTCCAGAAGATGCTCGTACTCAAAGCCATCAGAGCTGACAAGATCTGTCATGCCATTTAGAACTATGTTATTGAAAAGATTGGCAAGAAATTCGTTGATCCTCCCACATTCAAAATTCAACCTTGCTACAAGGATTCAACAAACATTTCTCCTCTTATTTTCGTGTTGAGCGCAGGTACTGATCCAGTGAAAGACTTTAAGACATTTGCTGAAGAAGAAGGCATGTGGAATAAGACTGAGATGATTTCCCTCGGCCAGGGTTAGGGTAAGAAAGCTGAAAGACTTATTGAAGATGCCAAAGTCAAGGGCGGCTGGGTTCTTCTACAAAATTGTCACTTGTCACTGTCTTGGATGCCCAGACTCGAATCCATTGTTGAAGGTTTCACTAAGTCTATTCATTAAGAATTCAGACTATGGCTCACCAGTATGCCAAGTGAGAGTTTCCCTGTGTCAACACTCCAAAACTCAGTTAAAATGACTTTGGAGCCACCTCAAGGTCTCCGTTCAAATCTCTTGAGAACTTATGATGTTCTTGATAACAAACTTCTCAATGATTGTAACAAGCCTAAAGAGTACAAGATGCTCCTCTTAGGATTTGCCTTCTTCCATGCCATCGTTCAAGATAGAAGAAAGTTCGGACCTATCGGGTGGAATATTCCATATGCATTCACTTTTGAAGACTTTGATGTGTGTCAGAAGTAATTAAAGCTCTTCTTAGATGACTACGAAGTTATTCCATTCAAGGTGCTTAATTATCTTGGCGCTGAAATTAACTATGGTGGTCGTGTTACTGACGACAAGGACGTCAGACTCATTAAGGCAATATTGAAGAGATATATTAGTCCAGGCATTGTTGAGGTTGGCTACAAGTTCTCAAAGAGTGGTCTATATTATTCAGTAGATGCCAACTCTCAAGAAGACTATCTAGCATATATCAGAGAATTGCCATTGAACCCTAACCCAGAGGTCTTCGGTCTGCATGAAAATGCTGAGATTACAAATAACCAATCAATGACAATCTAAATATTGTCAAGTATTATATCTATTCAGCCAAAGTCCTCATCCGCAGGTGGAAAATCAAGAGATCAGATTATTACAGAGATTTCTTAGGACATAGCAGCAAAGACTCCTAAACCATTTGATCTAGAAATGGTTACTAATAAATTCCCCACTGAGTACACTGAGTCCATGAACACTGTCCTTACTCAAGAGGTTATTAGATACAACAAACTCCTCGTTGTTATGGCTGAAATGCTCGTCAATGTCCAGAAAGCCGTCAAGGGTGAGGTCGTTATGAGTGAAGAACTTGATAAGATGGCAACATCTCTTTTCAACAATTAGGTTCCAGCTAAATGGGCAGGTGTAGGTTTCCTGTCTCTTAAGCCCCTGGCATCTTGGACTCAAGATCTGAATGATAGAATCGACTTCATGAGAAAGTGGATTGAAAATGGCACTCCTATAGTTTTCTGGATCAGTGGTCTCTTCTTCCCTCAGGCTTTCTTCACAGGTTGTCTTCAAAATTATGCCAGAAAGCATGTTATTGCTATCGATGAGCTTGATCTTGATGTTAAGATTTATGATGAAATTAACTGGTCTGAAGTAACTGAGAAGCCAGAGGATGGCTGCTACACATATGGCCTCTATCTTGAAGGTGCCAGATGGAACAACACTACTCACTTCCTGGATGAATCAAAGCCTAAGCAGCTTTACACAGAACTTCCCATGATATGGTATCTCCCTAAGAAGAACAGAAAGAAGCCGGAGACAGGAATTTATAACTGCCCCGTATACAAAGTATTGAGCAGAGCAGGAACACTCTCAACTACAGGGCACTCAACTAACTTCGTTATGATGTTAGAACTCCCATCGAAGGAAGAAGAAGATGTGTGGATCAATGCTGGAGTTGCAGCTTTCCTTGCACTCCGCTACTGAAGATATAATCTAAACACCGTAGCTACACTCTTTATCTACTTCGATATATAATATATGTTATTC
>Ga0078894_10003049_pt1 | contig 12672 bp, 10 predicted proteins | sample LauGreSu1BDMLBSD_2_FD_67506 | JGI IMG/M metagenome (GOLD analysis project Ga0078894, IMG submission 67506) | Freshwater lake microbial communities from Lake Michigan, USA - Su13.BD.MLB.SD (version 4) (version 4) | ecosystem: Environmental > Aquatic > Freshwater > Lake | place: Lake Michigan...
AACCCCTGTGCATGCTTAAACCCCGTCATGCTTAAACCCCTGTGCATGCTTGAATACCGGTGCATGCTTGAACCCCATCCATCCAGTATTTTAGCATCAACTTCTCCATCTTGAATTCCCTATTTCGAAACTCCACAATTGTTTTGTCGAGAAGCTCTTGAGACAAATCGGACCAAGAAGAAACAATCAAAACAGGCAAATCTTCAAACATCTCATCGAGAGGAGAACTCAACAGAATTGGTATGCAGCCCAAACAAAGTGCTTCCCACGTTCGGTGGCAATCAAGCCCTTTTCCAGGCGGACTGACTACAAAAGCATATCTCGTCTGATTTCGCCAAGAGGCCATTCTTAGTACCCGCTTCGGTTCATAATACACCAGGTCGGACGGTATTTCTTCGACCGCTTCTTCACGGTTGCCTCGGTTCAATTCAAAATGAAACGTGGTGTAAGCCATCGGCTTGCGCTCCCAGAATGGCACGGCCTTTGAAGCAATGGCCTTTAGCAATGCTTCCTGCTTTTTTGGAGAGGACATCGGCCCCCATACATGCGCTCGTTCCGAAAGCGTGTGGTAATCGAGCCCAATCGGCAAATAATGGAGTTTAGGATAGTCTTTAGGCGAAAACACAAGATTCTGTGAATACCAGGCAACCAAAAACTCGCTGTTGTACAACCTCTCGAATGCTTTGGGGCCGAGTGACCCTACGGGGACCGGATTATCCGCGTCGCCACTGACGAGTATGAACGGCACAGTTATATCGGGAAGATGGGTTTTTACAAAATCCTGTAGGGCAGAGGCGCAAATATAGACTTTTGTGTATGGGTCGAGATTGGCAAAATCGTACTGGAAAACCTTGCGAATGCTCGATTTTGGCCACATACTGCGACAATCGCAGCTCTTCAGGATGCCTCTCGAACCCACGTATTCACAGAATTGTTCTTCGTCCATTCCTGCGTTTATAGATGCCATATCTTACCGTAATGAGTTTATATTATTCTAGTGGCATTGGAATAACATAAATATACGAGAGGATGGAATTCTAATCCATGGACTCGACATCTTCCTTTGTCGTTAAATATTCGCCGGTTTATTTGCGCGATTTCGCCAACGGTTCTGCGTCGTCAGATTTGTCTAAAAGCGCGTCTTCTCGATGCATTTACGTTCTAAAGACGTTGATGGATATGGATGACATGAATGTTCTGTTGATTGGTGGTTCGAATTCGGGCAAAACGGCCATGTTGCAAGCCCTGATGCGCGAATACTATGGACTCGCCAAGGGGGTCAACGCGTCCGAAATCAATGTGTTGTCCATCAATAATTTGAAAGAACAGGGCATCCAATTCTTCCGCCATGAAATGAAGACGTTTTGCCAGACACATTGTACGGTAGAAGGTAAAAAGAAGGTTATCATGATTGACGATATTGACGGGATTAACAAACAGAGCCAACAGGTATTCCGCAATTACATCGATAAATACAAGGCGCACGTGTGTGTCATCGCATCTTGCACGAATTCGCAGAAAGTGGTGGAGAGCCTGCAATCCAGGTTACACATCATTCAGATACAGGCTCCTACTTTTACACACATCAAAAACGTCATGGAACACATTATTCGAGAGGAAGTCATTTTGGTCGATGATACGTGTCGCGACTATTTAATCGAGAGGTCGAATGGCAATATAAGGAATGTGATGACGAATCTGGAAAAACTCGCCATTTTTAGCAGCGATGGTGTCATCATTTCCAGGTCGGTATGTGAGAAGTTGTGCTCCACTATATCGTTTCATCAATTTGAATTGTATGTTGCTGCGCTTAAAACGGGCAATTTAAGAGAGGCGATTCGCGTCATTTATGCGATTTATGATTACGGCTATTCAGTCATTGATATTTTGGAATACTTTTTCGAATTTGTCAAGACGACCAAGCTGATTGACGAAGAACGGCGATACCGGATTGCTCCACACATATGTGATTATATATCCGTGTTTCACAATATACATGAAAACAGCGTCGAATTAGCACTATTTACTCGGAATGTGATGAGCGTTTTTCGTGAGGAGGGAATAATAATTCCTAAGTGAAAATGAAATAAATTGTTCTTTTATGATAAGCGCATAATGTCGAGGCAGATATTTCGACGGCTAGTTCCGCCGAAAATATTGTACGATTTACTAGAGAAAATATGCTTGAAAACGGACAAATATTATTTAGTGGATAATAATGCTTACCGGAAGTTCATGTACTTGGGGCTAGACTTGGACTTCGCGGTGACGATTTTGGATTATTACCACGAATCAAAACAATTCTATGTGACGAGGGACATGGACTACAATTCCTTTGTGAATCTGGTGCGACAAATATCAAAGTCGAACCAGCTTATGTATACCAGTCGTATCAAATACATGGAATCGAAATATAGCATCGAATATTTGGTGTTTCATCCTTGATAAGAGAGGTGAAATCTCGCTCCAACATAAATAATGTGCCGCGAATACCCGGGGTACGTAAAATGGCAGGAGAAATATGCGGTTATGTTATATCTTTTACATTGAAAATGTTTGATTTGAAACACGCGAAAAATATGTATTTTTATCTTATCGCATTGTTGCTCGTGGCGGTCGCGTCTTATGTGGGAAACAAATTCAAGTCGCAGTTTGTCGACAAAGATGAATACGATTTAGTGCGACAATATCTTCTCAACGATTCGCCGCTCTATGGATACAACAAACCGAAAATCTGGATTCATTCCAAATATGAGTACAACAGTCGAGTCTGGAAGAGTTTCCAGAGCCGGTCATCCACCGATTTGAACCAGCCTTACATTCACATGACCATCAAGTCGATTGTGGACCATTGTGGCGACGATTTCCACATTTGTCTGATTGACGACGATACCTTTAGTAAGCTGATTCCTTCGTGGGACATTGATTTGACGACAATGGCCGAACCCTTCCGGTCAAGAGCGCGACAGATTGGTTTGGCGGAATTGGTCTATTACTACGGAGGTATGGTGTTGCCCAATTCGTTCTTGTGTTTGTCGAATTTGCGCGATTTCTACTTGGATGCGACGACCAATGACCGGCCATTTGTGTGCCAGACGGTCAATCGAACCGCGAATTTGGAGCGTCAGGGGACCCGTAAAAGGCTCGCGTTTTTGCCGGATTTGTATATCATGGGCTCCAATAAAAACGACGCGACGGTCAAAGAGATGATTGTGTATTTGAAGGAGGAGATTCAATCGCCCCACTTCTCGAATGAATACGAACTTTTAGGGAAAGACGGGTTTTGGTGTCTGGATGCGATTGAAGCCGGAAAGATGAATTTAGTGGGAGGCGAAGCGGTCGGCGTAAAAACGAAGAAGGGCAAGCCGATATTGATGGAGGATTTGCTAGAGGAGGAATATCTGGATTTGAGCCCTAATTGCGTCGGAATCGCTATACCGGGCGAAGATATTCTGTTGAGGAACAAATTCCAATGGTTTGCGGTTATGGACACCCGGACGATTCTAGAGTCGAACTTTATTCTGTCGAAATATGCTCGTGTGGCGATTATGTCGGGGAACCGAGAACATATTCCGGAGAAGGCTTGCCGGGCAATTGCGATTTAGAAAAATAATAAAGTGCAGCATGTTGTTTTATTATTTTTGCGGGGTTATTGTTTTCGAGTTCGGGTGTTGCGTTTCTTGCGCAGAGTCCCGCGCTTAGCGGTTCGTTTGAATCCGCCGTATTCTCCGAATAATCCACGGTCCTCTCTGAAAAACCGTCGTCTGGTGTTTTTATTTACAGGGGTTGGCATCCTTTGTTCCAATGCGACGCTGGAACTGATATCTATGCGCGGCCTCTTTGATAAAAACGCCGCACCGGGAGGACTTCTAATTGTTCTTCTTGGTGATTTCGCCGCACCGGGAGGACTTGCAAATGGATTGTTGTTTCTCCAAGTGAATCTTACCCCGGGCATCATTGGATTCAAAATATTGCGTTTCGATGGCCCGTAATCAGACAAGTTAGTAGTATTACTGCGAAGACTATCAGTTGAACTTTCGTATCCAATATTTTCAAAATCATCCGGCTGGCTCTCCGCGTCTATTAATTTTAATGGACCGGGAGTCTTATATGAAATTATTGGTAATTCCATGGGCATTTCTCGGTTCGAGACGGGGGAAGGCGGCGTTGTCCGAAGCGATTGCACGAGAGGAGAATACGTGTAATCACGAACGGACGCGGATTTTGCATGCGAAAAATAGCCAAGGTCAATATCATTTTCAATAATCTCTTCTATTAACTCTCTCAACTCGCTGCCGTACAATACTTCATTTTTCAAATAAAAATTGTACAACAACTCACTTTTAATGGTTATGTTTATGATTTCGTTTATTTTGTCTGGATCTAAACCGACGACAGTACTCATACTCAACACATTCTTGGATTCTCGGTCGATTTCTTGCAGTAGATGAGCGTATAATCCGATTTGTTTAGCGCCGGCATCATCCGAGTCATCATCAACGAATTCAAATTCCGAATCATCAAATTCTACATATTTAAGCACTTTATGTGGAGAGTGAGGTTTACGAGAAGCGGCGCGCATTGCGCCACCAGTCTTATCCAAAACACCATGTTCAAATATGGATTTTGACCCAAACCCGTTTAATTCCGGTCTTTTTTTGCGAAACTCTGCATGATTTGCTTTCGTAAATTTTTTGGCCAACCCGAATATGATATTGGACCCTTGTTTTCGAATGAACGGATTTATTGTAAAGTGTTCTTTAAACTGGTTCATTTTTGAGTCTATTTCGGCCGGCGTACGCAGTTCTTTTATTTTACTTGCCGCTTGGTCCAAATCCGCGTTTATTTTGGTCAATTCTTCCACGATTTTATCGTAAAACCGTTTGTTAAAGACGCGCGGGTTGTTGTCTCCTGACACCATAACCTCCTGGGTCGAAGAATGTTCGCTTAAATAACGAAACACGCCTATTATTTTTGTGTTGTGCGCGTTTATTTTCGACTTTTCTGCGTCAATGTCTTGTTTTGCATGTTCGAGAGTTCTTGGAACCGGGTCGTAATATTCAATACAACGTAGTTTTTTCCCGGCACTTTTGTCGGCCGAAGTCAAAAAACATTTTAGTCCTAATATCATGCATAGTAAAAACACGACTTTGTCGCAAGTGGATATTGCGGAGTTTTGATTGTGCGGATTCATATTACAGAAAACCAATAACAATAATACCTGTAGAGCATCACCCGCAGTTTTCAACATAAAAAGAGCGCGAATAATGTCTTTTCCTGAACATGTTATTCCGGTTATAGCATCGGTATATTTTACAGAAGCATTTATTCCCTCGTTAATTAGTTTATTTTTAACATTATTTCCCGAAAACCACGGAACTTTTACTTTTTGGTTGTTTCCATAAGTGAACGCTGTCTGTTTATCTGTTATTTTAATGATTGGTTGATTGTTTTCATCCCAAATTACAAATTCAAACGCATATCCTTTCGCACCTCTTCTGGTTGCAGATAAACTTACACCCGGCATGCCAAATAACGTAAAAAAACTATTATCGATATTGAATGTTTTGTTGTTGTCGAATAATAATATGACTGGCTTGGTCGCAGAATCTGCGGATTCTCTTCCGGCCGGGTCCAAAACTTCATTCGCGAAATTCATCAACAAGGATTGGTAATTCACATAATATTGAGGGTGTAAACCGGATTCTTGAGACATGACGCTTATTGGTATTTTAGGCGTTAACTCGCTGTCTTTCGACACTTTCGTCCAAGCATATTTCTTCGTGTTTCGTTTGAACGTTGGATTTTCTTCAAATGCGGATTCCAACTCACCTAGTTTTGAAAATGCTAGATCAACTAACTTTGGATATACATTGGGAACTACTTTTTCATGCACTCGGGTTCCAACCATTCCGTCTTTCATACAATCCAATGCTCTCAATTCGTGTTGTTCATCTGTAAACTCGTCAACATTCTGGGTTTTAGAACCAATCTGAGAAGTTGAATAAAACATGGTAACCGGAACGGATTTTGTGTGTATTTTTACATTGGCTCCATCGAAGCGAATGTCATACGTTGACATTTATATATTACGTGTCGACATAATTGCATTCACTGTGTTGACAATTTATTCGCGTCGTATTATAAACAATGCCGGGCCGTGGTAATGGCAGTCGTAGCAATAAACCTCGCAGTCGTAGCAATAAACCTCGTAGCAATCTTCCGCTTCCGCAACCGCCATCGCCACCACAACCAACCGATGTACTTCCTCCACCTCCTCCACAAATAAACCCGCAACTACAAATCGACGCAAACGCGGAAGTTTATAATCCCAACGCCAAAATAACTGGTACCAAAACACCTCGTGATACCGGTGCCGAACCCGTGTCTAACAAGGCACAACGCAGCGCATTCACTTTTGATGATTACGCTTTGTCACCTTTTGACGAATCGGTGGTAGCCACACAAGAAATGCCAGAACTTGAACAGTCAAGTTCGCCCATGGATGTAGTAGATTACCCATCGCAAAGTCAAATTCCACCCGCAGTCATAACACAATCCAAAGCTTTAACGCCACCCCCACCCCCAACCAGTCAAATCAATTCTGAGGTTTCCGAACTGACTGACGTTGTTCAGATTCCCCCGCCATCTTCCGATTCCGAATCCCAACTCAAAACCCCAATAAAAGGATACACGGAAGTGGAAATGAGCAGCACTCCAGTGAATGTAATATTCGCAGACTCTCAAGTGCCAAATTATGGCACAGGTGCATCTTATCAATTTAATCTGCCAGAAGGTCAACCGGAATTAGGGCACGCCACTATTCAAAGTTATCGGGGGGAATTTTCAGGGTTGCAATTAACCGCCAAATCTTATGCAGACCAGCTTAAAGAGAAATTAGGGGCATCATGGGTTGAGGTAGATGGGCGGGCCCACAAATTAATCGAAACCGGTGCTCCGGTAGATGAGGGAATGGCAAGGTTTAGAACGGATTTTGAACGTATTAAAACACTAATGAGTTTATTGTCTGATTATATCGACGGAGTTCATGACATCACGCTGTGTTTTAAATTTTTGGAAGACGTGATTGCAAGGTCCAATAACGTTGTGTTAGAAACAAGATTGAGGGATTTGAAAAAACGACTTTGTGCGAGCTTGGGCGATGGAAGAATTAACGTCGCGGCTTCTCACGAATTGCACATAGGTGTAATAAATGAATACATTGGATTGTTGAGGGAAAATGGGTTTATTTTACCGGATTTTGACGACCCGGTTTCGCTTAACAGCAAGAATGCAGCCACGTTGTTTGGTGAAATGAAATTGATGGGTAAACCTGTGGCAAGAGAATCGGGTAGAGATATTTATGGATATTTTTCATCCCAAGACCTTGGAATACAAGTCGTCAATTTACCAAGAAGGATTCCTCATAACGTAATTGGAGCCATTGATGGGTGTAAGGGTGATTGCGACACCAACAATGGACCTTTGACATGGAAATGTCGACTCTATGGAATTATGGAGGCAACCATAACTTCAAGCCGGAGCGGTAAACAATTAAATTCTGAAGTTGTCATAAAGTATGACGCACCATACGGCGGCGATACATACGAATTTACGGTTGTAAATGAAATCGTGTTGGATGCAGTTATTGATAAATTGGGAGCAAATTTTCCAACTCGAAACCAAACGGGAAATGACTATAGCAAAGTAATTACACCCAAAAACCCCTACAAGGAAGACTCAAAATATCATATGGCTGTCGTTGCATTAAAGACACTTTGCGACAAGAGGCTTTTTCAGAGATTTACAACAGACCATTATTCTGATAAAATCGCAGCAGTTTCAACTACCGATTGGTATGTTACAATTGGACATTTGTTGGCTTATTTAAATGGTGAAATACCGTATTTCCCGAAAATATTTTTTTCCGGTGGAAATTCGGATGGATATCTTGTTTACAGTTTTGATGATAACGGCTCCGATGAATTACTCAAGCGATACGCTTACTACAAGGAATATTGCGATGCGACGGGTAGTCCAAACGGCCTATTAAGACAATCTATGAACAAATATACCGGTGAATGGATTAAACGCGCGTGTGAAACTTACGAAAACACCGATTTTGAATATCGAGATTTTTGGGATTTTATACAAACTCTCGCAATATGCAAACAAACCCAAGGTTGGGAAGAAATTTGCAGAAATTTGGACGATAATTTGAACCGTGTCACCGAGCAATTGCAAAACCCAACACCAACACCAAAAGACGAATTAATTAAAAGTCTAATGAAAGTCCCGATTGTTGTTCCGAATTTGGCTGAGTTTTTTGAACAATTGTCAGAGGAAGAAGATATCACTTTCGCAGGTGAACAACATTTTTCCAGAGCATTCACTTTTGGAATATTCGCAGATTCTCTTAGTGCGTCAGACCCGGTCGTCGCACATCAAACAGCCACCGCTGCATTTGAAGAACTATCCAAAACTGAGTCTGTCCACAATCAGCGCCAACTACGCGAGTTTTTATCTAAAAAGGGGCTTTTGAACGCAAAAGTGTTTAAACTCATCGGTGCGATTGAAATGCCAGAGTTTACAACGAAAGGGTCGGGCAACAAACAAGAGTTTTCTATCGATATTGACGACAGATACGTGAGTTTTACGTATGCGGCGAAAGCACAACTACCGAACGTGAAAGACTACAACGATGCGGAAACGGATAACCCAGAACGCCAAATTCAAATAAACGATTCGTCTATTAAAGTCCCTATATGCGCAGAATTATTGATTAAGATTGCATTCAATCAAGACCTGATTGATAAATCGAAAGCGAAAGAGGACGCATCATCGCGAAAATCATCACGTTCTAAGCCGGTGCCAATCGCTGCATCCGAATTGTTAACAAAAGTGCGTGAAAGGATTTTTGATATAGTAAAAGGCTGGCTTGCATTGGATGAAGATAAGAAGGGTGCATTCTGTGAACTGTGCGAAGAAGCTGCTGCTAATACGGAAAACACTCAATACAATGCGATGTGGAGACAGTATCCGGGATTAGCGGGGGCAGACGCGGTGGCACAAGCGGCAGCTTCTTCAACTTCATTCGCACAAAAATTAGCCGCGGTGGCGGATTCCATGGATGAAGAAACGGGAGGAAGGCGTCGTCGCGTTCCAAAAACCCGCGCCAACAAAAAAAATAGACGCCTAACCAGAAAGAAACGTTAATATCCGATTTTCAATATCCCAGTTATATTGAATATCCCAGTCGAATTCCGACAGTCCCAATACCATCCTCTCGAACCGGCCAACACAACTCGCTGTCCCAAACATTAGTTGCCAACTATTGTCTGTCGTCGATATATCCAACACACTAGCTCTTTCGTCCATAAACACCACATTCGTTAATGTAGCCCCTTCCACAGTAACAAACGCGCCACATTCCATAAACATTCGCACCTGGTCCGCAAAGGAATACGCCGACATATTGTGTACCACCTCATTAAATCTGTAATTGAGTTCTCCCTTGTACCCCTGCATTCGTCTTCTCGATGCATCGTCGCGGAAATACAACACGCGATAATTCGGGTCGTATTGGACATCCGGGAATTCCGCCTTCGCCGCATTGCGCACCAGTTTCAAAATTTCGCGGAAGTTCGGCGTCTCGTTTATTCTTAAATCCGCCGCATTTCGATGCCCCGTTAAATCCGCGCACTCGCATTCTATACCCAAGTACTTTGCACACATATCTGTTATTCCTTGCTCCCATTCCGTCAAATGATTGTGTAGAATCCACCGCGTTCGTTTGTCGCCGAGCCATGCGTCGATGGCGTAAAAAAGGGTCTCGTGGAAAAAATGGCCGATGTTGTTTATCGTCCCGATTTTAAACACCGGAACAGAGCCATCCATTTTTTTTGGGGTTTTGTATATTCTAAATTCGTAGTTTTTTCGATTTTATGTGGACGAATCTTTGGTCGGTGGCAAAGGAACCAATTTCCCGTACTTCTCGACCACCGATGCGAAATAGCGGAACCCGAATGTCTCGTCTGTCTCTTCGAAAAACACCTGGTACGCTTTTCCCGCATGTCCGTCCGTCATGTCATACACCGCATCTGGCGCATATACTATCTTGAAAATAACCAACGTCTTACCCGAATCGTCCATTAATGTACGCCCTTCCAAATGCTTGTATTCGTCGTTGCCGTAGTGAGTCATATTTCGAATGAAAGAATGATGTGTGGAGGTGGAGGAAGTATACCATCTATGAATCATTTGTTGAAACGGTTTTCAATTTTTACACAAATAATAATGATTTGTGTAAAGCGCATAAAGACCTCGTCTTGAGCCAATCCAACGATTCTTTTTTAAGAAAAAATGGAAAGAAAGCCCGCGGATTTGGCCAAGCAGGTCCTAGACGACCTTTACGCGAAATATTCGGACGACCTTCATATCTTCTCGAAAATGCACAATTATATCTGTTTCAAATTGCCGGCGGTGGTCGACGAAATGAAACGGGCGGATACAGAACGGCGCGAGAGGAACGACGCGTTGGCCGCCGAGCAAGACTCCTTCATTCATTCGTTTTTGGGGAAACACCAGTATTTCTATTGTCCGCAAACCGAGAGGTTCTTTTATTACGACGGCGCACATTACCGGACAAGTAAAGAGGATGATGTGTTACATCACGTCCTCTCGACAATAACCAAAGACAACGCGATTCTCATGCCACGAAAACCCCAGACGAAAGTCTATGTCATGAAACGCGTCAAAGAATCGAATCCTCTGAAATCCATACCCGAATCCGAGACCATACAATCTGTGTTGGATTCCATGTGTCCTTCGATTTTCCAGACGAAAACCGCGGCGAAATATTTCCTTTGTGTTGTCGGCGACCATCTTCTCAAGAAGACGGACGAAACCACACATGTTTATTTTGCCACGCCTAAAGCGAAAGAGTATTTGAAAGAACTCGGAACACTCGGCCAAATCTATTTCGGCGTCCATGCCACCGCGTCATTCAAACACAAATACCACGGACACTCTTACAAAACCATTCGCCTCTTGAAAATGTCGGATGCGGCGGCGGCGTGGCGGTCCATCCTTCTCGCAAACGCCCTCGACGTATTTTGTGTTGCGGCCCATTACAGCCACCGATACGAATCCGCGGACAATTATCTGGAACAACATTCCGATGACGCGGATTTGAATGAGTATACCATGTATTTTCGCGGGAAGACCGCCGAATGCGTCGTCGGCGATTTCACAAAACAATTCTTCCGCGTTTGTAATAAGTCAGATGCGAACTCTGAAATAACTACCGCCACAATGGAATATATGTGGCGCAAATACCTGAAAGAACGACAATATCCCACCGTTTTAAGTCAGGCGGTCTTTTTAACCGCGCTAAAGTCGATATTCGAATTTTATTATGATGCGGAGAAAGAGGTTTTTATGGGGATAACAAACCCCTCGATTCAAACTGTCGAGAAGTTCCAACGGTTCTGGGGCGAACACTTGACAGTCGATTTGTCGGCGTCGTATCCATTGATGGAATACGAAATCGGAGAGCTGACCGCATTATATCGAGAGGAGACGAAGGACAAGCGAATGAATGAGTCGCAAATGTTCGATTTAATCCGGTTTTATTATCCGGATGTGCAAATTACCGACAACAAATATATTCAGGGGGTTTGTTGCGACTCGTGGAATAAACAGGAAGAACTCGCCACGTTCTTTACGCAGTTTTGTAGAGAGGGAGTCGTTTCGTTCTATGATGCTTACACCATCTATTTGAGAGAGAAGAGAAGACGCGTTGTCAGCAAAGCCTATTTCGAAAAGTATATCTGTTGCGAATTGGCCGAGTTTGTTTCCACCGACGGATGCTTGATATGGAGTCGCGGCGAACAATATAAAGACTACACAAAGACCTTACCAAATGAACCCGAATCTGCTGACGGTTTACAGCTCGCCCTTCCCTAAAAAACGGATTGGGCGACAGTGCGATGGTGGATATGTCATTGCGGATATACCCGACATGAAATATGATGTGTTGATTGCTGGCGGTGTTTGCGATGATATCAGTTTTGAAGAGGATTTTATCCGGTTTCAAGGCCAAGACTCGAATTTGTCCGTTCACGCGTATGACGGAACGGTTGCGGATATACCCGCGTCCCCATTTCGCGACAGATTCATTTTTACCAAGAAGAACATTGGCAACGAGGAAACGGACACACTAACCAACCTTCATTCTCTTCTCGAACTTTATTCCGACAAAAAGGTATTTGTCAAGATGGACATTGAAGGCGGCGAGATTCCGTGGATTTTGTCGCTCAACGAAGCCCATATGAATACCATGCAACAGATTGTCATGGAATTTCATTTCCCCTTTGGCGAGGATGAAGCCCGAGTATTCGAGAAGATAAACCGGACGCATTTATTAGTGCATTTCCATCCCAACAATGGCTGCGACCATCGCATTCATAACGGGGTTTATATGCCGAATGTATTCGAATGCACTTATTTACACAAACGGCATTTTATTAACGGAGAAGCCGTTCTTAACACAGATTACATACCGAATGATTCTGTGGATGCGCGCAATATTCGGTGGAAAGAAGAGATTTACATGGGACATCCCCCGTTCGTCCATTTCGAGAAGTTTATAAGGAAATTATGAAACCACCA
>Ga0078894_10003050_pt1 | contig 12672 bp, 10 predicted proteins | sample LauGreSu1BDMLBSD_2_FD_67506 | JGI IMG/M metagenome (GOLD analysis project Ga0078894, IMG submission 67506) | Freshwater lake microbial communities from Lake Michigan, USA - Su13.BD.MLB.SD (version 4) (version 4) | ecosystem: Environmental > Aquatic > Freshwater > Lake | place: Lake Michigan...
CACCATTGTCAATGACGCCAGTGTTCGTGACATCCAGCGAGAGGAGATGAAGACCGGGCGCGGTCCATCCAAAGGCAAGGACTTTGATTCGGGTAACGGCATGGGGCCCTGGCTGGTGACACGCGATGAAATCGGCGACCCCCGGGGACTGCATCTGTCGCTCCATATCAACGGCAAGCAGGTATCGGAATCCTCGGCGCAGGGAATGGTCTGGACCTTCCCGGAAATGCTGTCCTATCTGTCGATGGGGCAATCGGTCCTGCCGGGACAGGTCATCAGCGCAGGCTGCTACGCAGGCGGCTCGGCCATGGACCTGGGGCTGCGTCTGTCGCCGGGCGACCGGGTGGAGTTCCGCATCTCGGGTATCGGATCGCTCCGCTGCACGATTGGTCAGCCGCCCGCGCGTCCGTGGCGCGGCAACTGAAAGGGCTCCTGCATGAACATTGCACCACACGAGGGCCTTCTGGGCGCAACGGTCACCGGTGTCGATCTGTCGGTGCCGCTCACTGATCGACAGTTTGCCCGCTTGTTCCATACCTTGGGTGATCGGGGCGTCCTTCACTTTCCCAATCAGCCGATCGATGCGAAGGCGCTCAGCGCGTTTTCGGAGCGGTTCGGTTCGCTCCAGGTCATCAAGGGCGTGCCTTACCACGAACCGGGCCAACCCGAGGTCACGATTCTGTCGAACATTGTGGACAACGGCCAGCCCATCGGCCTTGCCGACGCGGGCCAGTCCTGGCACACCGATATGACCTACAACGCAACCGTGGGTTTCGTGAACGTACTGGTGGCGCATCGTGTGCCGATTCGGGATGGGCAGGTGCTGGGCGCAACAGAGTTCGTAAGCACCCAGGCTGCGTTTGATGCGCTCGCGCCGTCGGTGGTCAGTCGCCTGGAGGGACTGAACGCGGTTCACGATCTGAATTTCTACTGGGAATTCATGCGGCGCGAGAAGGGTTCGACGCGACCACCTCTTACCGAGGCACAACGCCTGGCACGCCCGCCTGTACGGCACCCGGTCTGGCTCACGCACCCCATCACCGGACGTCGCGTGATCTATGTGAATCCGGGCTTTACCGAACGAATCGAGGGTGTGCCGTCGCACGAGAGCGATGAATTACTTGCGCAACTTTATGATCATGTCCTGCAGCCACAGTTTCGCTACACGCATCGGTGGCAGGTGGGCGATGTGCTGATGTGGGATCACCTGGGCACCTGGCACAACGCAGTGGCCGACTACGCGGCTCACGAGCCGCGGCTCATGAAACGGTGTCAGGTACTGGCCGACAAAGTGTTCGATCCCGCGTTTACCTCAGGCGTGCTGTCGGCTGCCTGAGCGCATCAGCGCAGGATGCTCAAACAGATGCGGGCCCAGCTCGCTCAGTTTGGCGCACCCCAGCTGGCCCATGGCGATCAGCAGTTCCCGCCGCAGGATCCCCAGCACATGTTCGGCGCCAGGTTGGCCGGCCAGTGAAAGGCCGAGGAGCCCAGGTCGGCCGCTGAGCACACCCTGCGCGCCAAACGACACGGCTTTCGCAATGTCGGTGCCGCGGCGAACCCCGCTATCCATCAGCACGGAGGCGCGATGACCGACCGCGTCGACGATTTGCGGCAGCACATCGATCGGTGCGGCAGCCACATCGAGGCAGCGTCCGCCGTGGTTGGACACGACGATACCGTCGGCGCCGCAATCGACCGCCTTGATCGCGTCATCTGCTCGCAAAATACCCTTCACCAACAGCTGGCCCGGCCAGCGGCGGCGCAGCTCACGAATGTCTTCAAAGGTGAGGTTCTCAGCGTATTCAGGCATTTTTTCGTACTGGGGAATGCCGGTGGTGCGCTGATATTTCCCAATCACCTCGATCAGCCAGCGCGGATGGCACAGCATGTCAATCACCGAGTGCGGCGTGGCCTTGAAAGGGAAGGTGTAGCCGTTACGGCGGTTGAATTCGCGGTTCGGTTGAACGGGCACGTCGGCCGTAACCAGCAGTGCCTTGGCACCCGAACGCGCCACCCGATCGATGAGCTTCCAGGTCTGGGCGCGGTCTGTAAACACATATAGCTGATACCAGAGCGTGCCACCCAGCGCGACGATCTCCTCCAGGCTGCTCATTGAGCGGGTGGCGATCGTAAAGGGAATGCCCGTGGCCGCGGCCGCTTTGGCGAGTTCCATTTCCCCTTGATACCAGACAAGCCCGGCAGCGCCCGTGGGGGCGATCGCCAGGGGCATGGCGAAGCGCTCGCCAAGCATGGTGGCTTCGCAGTTGCGCTGGCTGACATCGATGAGCGCTTGCGGCCGGGCCTTGATCCGGCGAAACGCTTCGCGGTTGTGCGCAAGCGCTTCGTCATCTTCCGCACCACGGTCGATGAATTCAAAGATTCCCTTGGGCAGGCGCTTTCGCGCTGCTTCCCGGACGTCGGCGAGGTTGTACAAGCGGTCGAGGTTCATGGCGAGATCATGTTGTCTTTGATGATGTGCGTCAAACCGATGGCGCACCGCACGCGAGCATGACCGCGCGCCTCGGTTGCAGCGATCCCGATCAAACCAATCGCGATACAACCCCGTCAACATGCGGGGTCGTTTTTTAGGCCCTCCTTCATGAGCCGTCGCCCGCAGCCTTCGTTACCCCTGGCAGTTGCTCGCCGCCGACCACGCACAGTACCCGTGCCCGCCTTGGTCCCGGTGAATGGCGCTTCGATGCCGAAACCGTCTTCCGGGGGCAGCGCCGATGTGGATGCTCCTGCCCTGGTGGCACGACAGACTGATCAGTTGGCGCAGGCCCTCCTTGCGGGCTGGACTCATGGTGTGTCGCCCGTGGCCATTTCGCTCGCGTTCAGTGACTGGTTGCTTCATCTTCACTCCTCGCCCGGCAAGCAGGTTGAACTGATCCGAAAGCTCTCCAGAAAATCGCTGCGGTACGGCTGGTATTTGGCGCTTCTTTTGCAGCAGCATGAATGTCCGACCTGTATCGAACCCCTGCCTGGTGATCGCCGTTTCCGAGGGGAGGCCTGGAGCCGATGGCCTTTCAACGCGATGCATCAGGCGTTTCTGATGCAGCAACAGTGGTGGCACAACGCGACGACCGATGTCCACGGCGTATCACCCCATCATCTGCAGGTGGTCAATTTCTGCGTTCGGCAGATGCTGGATGCGTGTGCGCCCGCCAACTTTCCGCTGACCAATCCGGAGGTGCTCGATGAAACGGCGCGCAGCGGCGCGGGGAACCTGATGCGCGGCGCCTTGAATTGTGTCGATGACCTGCGGCGGGGTGTGCTGGGCGAACCGCCGGCGGGCGCCGAGGCGTTCACCCCTGGCGAGACTGTCGCGATCACGCCCGGCGTGGTGGTGTTTCGAAACCGGCTGATCGAGTTGATCCAGTATCTGCCGCAGACCCCCTCGGTGCACCCGGAGCCGGTCCTGATCGTGTCGGCCTGGATCATGAAGTACTACATCCTGGATCTGTCGCCCGACCGGTCGCTTATCCGTCACCTGGTGAAAGCGGGGTTCACCGTGTTCGCCATCTCATGGGTCAATCCCGGACCAGACGAACGTGACCTGTCCATGGAGGACTATCTGCAGATGGGGATCCTGGATGCAATGGCGGTGATCGAGGCGATCGTGCCGCGTACCAGGATTCATGCAACCGGCTATTGCCTGGGCGGAACCTTGCTTGCAATGGCGGGTGCTGCGCTGGCGCGCGAGCGTGCGCACAACCTCGCCAGCATCACACTGTTTGCCGCGCAGGTGGATTTCGAGGAGGCGGGCGAACTGACACTCTTCATCGACCATAGTCAGGTGGCGCTGATGGAAGACATGATGGCGGCGCAGGGATTTCTAGAAACCCGGCAGATGGCGGGTGCCTTTCAGATGCTGCGCTCGAACGATCTGATCTGGTCCAGGACACTTCGCGACTATCTTCTTGGCCGTCGTGCGCCCATGACTGACCTGATGGCGTGGAATGCCGATGCCACCCGCATGCCGTATCGGATGCACAGCGACTATCTGCGCCGGCTATTTTTGGGCAATGACCTCACGGCCGGGCGTTGTCAGGTGGGAGGCCGGGCGGTGAGTCTCGGCGACATTGATGTCGACCTGTTTGCGGTGTCCACCCACGATGATCATGTTGCACCCTGGCGCTCGGTCTACAAGCTTCATCTCTTCACCGAGAGCGAGCTGTGTTTTGTTCTTGCGAGCGGCGGTCACAATGTAGGGGTGATCAATCCCCCGGAGAGCGGGTTTGCGTCATCAAGCTTCCAGTGCGCCTCCCGCCGTCGGGGCGCGCACTACCTCGACGCCGCCACCTGGGCGGACCGCGCACCGACCCAGTCCGGATCGTGGTGGCCCACCTGGGTGGCTTGGCTGTTGGCGCGCTCCGGCCGGCGCCGCCGCCCGCCGCCCGTTGGAAATCCGGCCCGGGGTTTTCCTGTGCTTGGGAAGGCGCCTGGCACCTACGTGCATCAGCGCTGAAGCGTGTTGCTGTTGCGGGTTTGACGCGAATTAAGGCGCACTCTCGCGCTTCCGCGTACACTCTCTGGCTCGATTCGGCAACGGAGTGTCATATGCCCGGTCTTCTGCCCAACGTCGATCCCGACGGTCTGCTTGAATATTCGGTGGTCTACACCGATCGCGCGCTCAACCACATGTCCCGGCGTTTCCAGGGGGTCATGGGCGACATCTCGGCCATTCTGAAAGAGGCCTACGGTGCCCGGTCGTCCGTGGTGGTCCCGGGAAGCGGCAGTTTCGGCATGGAAGCGGTCGCCCGTCAGTTCGCCACCGGCCAGCGAGTCATGGTGCTTCGCAACGGCTGGTTCAGCTACCGCTGGTCCCAGATCTTCGAAGCGGGCGGCTTCTCAAGCCAATGCACCGTGTTGAAGGCGCGACGGGTCAAGGCCGGCAGCCGCGAGCCCTTTGTGCCCGCGCCGCTTGATGAGGTCGTGAGTGCCATTCGTGCCGAGCGTCCGGCTGTCGTGTTCGCGCCTCATGTCGAAACCTCCTGTGGCCTGGTGCTGCCCGATGACTACCTCAGGGCAGTCGCGGCGGCGGTGCACGAGGTGGGCGGGTTGTTTGTCCTCGACTGCATCGCATCGGGCGCGCTCTGGGTTGACATGCGGGCCTGTGGGGTTGACGTGCTTGTGAGCGCCCCCCAGAAGGGCTGGACCGGTTCGCCCTGCTGCGCCTTTGTCATGCTGTCGGAGCTTGCCCGCGAGCGCATTGATAGCACCACCAGTTCAAGTTTCGCTCTGGATCTCAAGAAGTGGCTGCAGGTGATGGAGGTCTATGAGTCGGGTTCCCACGTTTATCACACCACCATGCCCACCGACGCGCTTGCCATCACCCGCGGCGCCATGATTGAAACCCGAGGGCGGGGGTTTGAGGCCTTGCGCGCTGCCCAGATCGAACTCGGCAAGCGGGTGCGCGAGGTCATGGTGCGGCATGGTTACCCCAGCGTGGCGGCCGAGGGGTTTCAGGCCTCCGGCGTTGTGGTGAGCTACACCCACGATCCCGATATGCAGAGCAGCAAGGCGTTTCTCAACCTTGGTCTTCAGACGGCCTCGGGTGTTCCGCTGCAGTGTGACGAGGGCGCCGACTTCCGCACGTTCAGGCTTGGACTCTTCGGGCTCGAGAAGCTTGGCCGTACCGATGTCACGGTCAAACCCCTCGAAGAAGCGCTCATTCAGATCGAACGCGAACGCGCCGGGCGTATTCCCGCCGCAGCGTAGCGCAGCGATTTCGCCTCGGGCTGCTCTGCTCAACGCCGTTCAGGGCTGATCCGACACCCGGATCAGCATCCGCCCCGTATGCCGACGCGCGACCAGCGCGTCAAAGGCCTCCACCGTGTGCTCCAGGGTGAACGCGGTGGGCGGCGCCGGGCGCAACTGCCCCTGGGTGATCAGGGCTGACAGCTGATTGATCATGTCACGCATTTTTGGGCCATGCGTCTGGCGCTCGTCGCCGGGGGTCCAGCCGGTGTAAAGCCCCAGATTCACGCCGATCACGGCCACGTTCTTGACCAGCAGCAGATTGGCTGGGACCTGGGGAATGGTGCCCCCCGCAAACCCGATCACGAGGATGCGACCCTCAGGTGCAACGGCCTTCATTGCGTGGTCGAAACACGGGCCGCCGACTGGATCAAAAATCACATTGATGCCGCGGCCGCCATGCCGCTCCTTCAGCATCCGGCCCAGGTCTGGCGTGTCACTTCGCCAGCCCTCGTGAGCGCCGTGTTCAAGGGCAACCTGAATGCGAGCGTCGTCACGGGCGACGGCAATCACATGAGCTCCCGCAAGCCGAGCCAGTTCAACGGCACAGCGACCCACCCCCCCGGCTGCGCCAAATACCAGCACGGTTTCGCCGGCCTGCAGCTGAGCGCGCCAGTGGAGCGCCGCCCAGGGGGTGCCATACGCTGCTGGCAGCAGGCAGGCGAGATCAAACGGGACCTCTTCGGGAATTTTCCAGACGGTGTCGGCGGTGCCAACGGCTTCTTCGGCGTAGCCGCCCCAGTCGATGATGCCAGCCACCCGGTCGCCCACCGCCAGGTGCGAGACCTCGGGCGCCACTTCGGTCACCAGTCCCGACACTTCTGTGCCCGGAACAAACGGCAGAGGGGGCTTGCGCTGGTATCGACCCGCAACGATCAATGAAGTACCAAAGCCGACACAGCAATATCTCACCGCGATTCGAACGCAACCGGGGCGTAGCGGCGGAGATGCGATATCGCGAATCTTCAGGTCCTGATAGCCGGTATAAGCCTCACAGACGATTGCACGCATCAGCGACTCCCAGCGTGGTGGTTCCGGTCAGTAGCCCAGCATCCTGGGCAACCAGGTGACGAGTGGCGGAAAAACAATGCATGCGATTAGCAGCAGGTATTGAGAAACGATGAACGGCATGCAGTGCCTGACCAGTTCGCCCATTCGGATGCCTGTCATACCGCAAATGACGAACAGCACCACGCCGACGGGGGGCGTCATCATGCCAATGATCAGGTTGAGTACGAAGAGGAATGCGAAATGGGTAGGGTCGATGCCATACGACATGGCAATCGGGTGGAGCAAAGGCACCAGCATGATGTAGGCCGCATTCGACTCCAGAAACATGCCCACCACCAGCAGGAGCAGCGCCACCAGGAGGTTGAAGACCAGCGGGCTTGAAGTGATGGAGCGAAGCCAGTCAGCGAGCGCCTGCGGCAGCAGATCCACCGTGAGCAGAAACGTGACCGTTGAGGCAAACGCGATCATGGCTGCGACCACCCCAGACATCACGGCCGATCGGTAGAGAATCTCGGGCAGGTCGGCGAGCTTCAGCTCGCGGGTGACGAAAAATCCGAGCAGAAGCGCGCCCACCACCGCGATGGCGGCACCCTCGGTTGCGGTGAAGGCGCCCCCGATGATGCCGGCGATCACGCCGATGGGAAGCGCGAGCGTGAGCCATGAGGCACCAGTCGCCTGCGCGAGTCGTCGAACGGTGAAGGGCTCGCCAGTGAGGGGGTAGTTGCGGCGCCTTGCGATCCACCAGCACTGCGCCATGAAGACGGCGGTGATGATCACGCTGGGGATGGCTGCCGCCACAAACAGAGCGCCGATGGATACCGATGAGCCCGCCATGTAGGCGTAAACAATCATGGCGGCCGATGGCGGGATGATGGGCCCGAGGTTGGCTGATGCCGCGATCACCGCGGTGGAGAACCCGAGTCCGTAGCGCTTCTTGAGCTCGGGGCCCACCGTGGAGGACAGGGCTGCAGCGTCGGACACCGCGGTACCCGACACCAGCGACAAGATGGCGCCGGCCAGCATCGCCACCTGCGCGAGCCCACCCCGCACCCTACCCACCAGCGCATTGGCGAACAGGATCATGCGCTCCATGATCCCGCCCTTGATCATGAGTTCGCCCGCCACCATGAAGAGCGGGATCGACATGAGCGGGAACGAGTTCACCGCGTTCATCATGCGGGTGGGGAGCATCCCGTAGTCGATGTCGGCAACAGCAAGTCCGGCCAGCGCCGCCACGCCCAGAGCAAAGGCGAGTGGCATACCAGCAAGCGCGGCCACGGCGAAAACCAGCATCACGAGTGTGCTCACGATTGCACGGCCCTTATTCGTGGTTGACGATGCTGGTGCGAACGGGGTCGCGCCAGAGCAGGGCGATCAGATGCAGCAGGCAATGGAGCGCGCACAAGGCCACCGGAACAAGAAACCAGTTGGTGCTTACCGAAAGCGTGGGCATCAGTTCATCCCAGGTGTCGATCGCCACCATGACCGTGAAGTAGAGCACCACCGCCATGAGCAGCATGGCGACGAGCGAACACAGTCGGGACAGGAGCCGCCTTGGCGCTGTGGGCACAAACTGCACCAGCAGCTCGATACCGACATGGGATCCTTCACGCAGGCCCAGCGGGATCGCCAGAAACATGCACCAGACGAACAGCAGCCGAGAAACCTCGTCGGACCAGTCGATGGAGGTGTTGAACGCATAGCGAAGCAGCACCTGGACCGATACGATCAGGATCATCAGGGCCGAGCAGACGATGACCAGCCAGCGGGACGCGCGGTCTACCCGCGCGAGCCCCGCTTCATAAGCGGTGCGCACCGCTTACTGCTTGGCCGCTTCGGCAAGTACTCGCGCGACCAGATCTGCGCCGGCGCGTTTCTTGACGTCCTCGACGATGTTGGCGGTGGCAGCGCGCATGTCGGCGATCAGTTTGGGCGACACTTCGTCATAGGTGACGCCGCGACGCTTGATGTCCCCGATTGAGTCGGCTTCCTGAATCATGGCGCGTTCGCGCTGATACCGAACCGCTGCATTCATCGACTCGCGCACCGCCTTCTGGTGAGCAGGCGGCAGCGCTTCGAATGCCTTGCGGTTGGCAATCACAACGATGAAGTCGAAGAAATGTCCGGTGTTGGACATGAACTTCTGAACTTCGAAGTAACGGTTGGCGTTGATGATGGAAAACGGATTCTCCTGGCCATCGACCACGCCCTGCTGCAGGGCCGAGTAGAGCTCCTTCACATCCATGGCCACCGCATTGGCGCCGAGCGCGCGGAAGGATGCGAGGTGGGTTTCGTTGGGCTGGAGCCTGATCTTGAGACCCTTGAAGTCCTCGATCGTCTTGATGGGCCGCTTCGAGTTGGTGACGTGGCGCGCACCGAGTTCCATGAAGCCAAGAAGTGTGACCCCCTTGCTCGCGATCCGCCGATCGATCTCGGCGCCAATCGGGCCATCGGTCACGCGAAACGCCTGTTCGCGGCTGGTGAACTGGAAGGGCAACGACAGCGCCTCCAGTTCGGGAACCGTTCGAGTGAGGAAAGCCATGCCCACCCAGGTCATCTGGATGGAGCCTGTACGCACACCCTGAACGTTTTCCTGCGCGCCGCCCAGTTGCATGGCGGGAAAGAGATCCACCACAAACTTTCCAGCGGTTGCCTTCTCAAGCTCCTCCTTGAAGAGCTTCATGGCCTCGGACGAGGTGTGCTCCACGGCAAAATTGCCCGCCGCGCGCCACTTGGCTTGCGCCATGGCGGAGGGCTGCGCGAAGCCGATCGCGACAGCTGCAACGAGCGAAGCGACGAATTTGGGGTGACGCAGGGTCATGGATAGCTCCTTCGTGAGGGAGCGTGGACGATAGCGCGGTCGACCGAGGGCAGCAAATTGCCCCGACCTGGTGCGCGGGTCATGAAGGTGCCTCTGTATGCTTCATCAGGGCCTTTTGTTGCGTGTCGATAGGGGGGCCAGTACCATCCAAGCCGGCATCCATCCGAGACACGATCATGAAAGTCATCATCTCTGGCGCAGGACCGGTCGGTCTCACTACGGCGCTCGCGCTTGCCCGCGCGGGTATTGCTGTGACCGTTCTCGAGCGCGCTGCCGAGCTAGCGACCGATCTGCGCGCGTCCACCTGGCATCCGCCCACGCTCGACATGATGGGTGAACTGGGCCTGGTGGATGAAATCCTCCGCGACGGCCTGATCGCGCGCACCTTTCAAGTGCGTGATCGCCAGACTGGCGCGATTGCCGAGTTCGATATGGGCCTGCTGAAGGGTGAGACCAACCACCCGTACCGGGTCCAGTACGAGCAGTTCCGGTTCACGCAACTGGTTGCTTCACGGCTCGCCGCTTTTCCGCACGCGAAGCTGGTGTTCAACGCCAAGGTTGCGTCGGTGTCCCAGGACCCGCAGCACATTCGGGTCACCGCTGAAGACGGCACCGTTTACGAGGCTGACTGGCTGATCGGCTCCGACGGCGCCTACAGCTCTGTGCGGTCCGCGCTCGGCATCGAGTTTCCAGGTCTCACCTTCCCCGAGCGGTTCTTTGTGATCAGCACACCGTTTCCGCTTGAGGATCATCTCAATCGTCTCTCTTACGTGAACTATGTGGCCGACACTGACGAGTGGTGCGTGCTCCTCAAGGTGCCGGGGCTCTGGCGCTGCCTGTTTCCCACCAGCGAGGAAAGCGACGAAGAGGTGCTTGCCTCGGGTGAGCGTCGGTTGCAGAGCGTGTTTTCGAAAGCCGAGCCCTACGAAACCCGCCACAAGACGCTCTACCGTGTACACCAGCGCGTTGCGGAAACCTACCGCAAGGGGCGGGCGTTCCTCGCGGGCGATGCCGCGCACCTCAACAATCCGATCGGCGGCATGGGCATGAATGGCGGTCTGCATGACGGGCTGAACCTGGCCGGCAAGCTGGTCGAACTGAATCGCAGCGGCAGCGATCGGCTGGCCGATTATGAGCCTGAGCGTCGACCGGTCGCCGTCGAGCACATCAACGCCACCACCGCGCGAAACCGCGAAATGCTTGCCGAGCGCGATCCTGCGGCGCGCAAGCGCAAGCAGGACGAACTCTGCCGTACCGCGGAAGACCCGGTGGCTGCAAAGGCGTACCTGATGAAGAGTTCAATGATCAACACCCTGCGGAGGGCTGCATGATGGTTCCTGGTATTCGCCTGTCGCTGCGCTTGGCCGTCGGGCTGCTTGCAGCCACCTCCACCGTTTTTTCGTCTGCACAGGTGGTGGGTCTCGGTACCACACAGACGGGGGCCACGTTCCAGCTGGCGACGGGTCTTGCGAAAGTGGTGTCCGATAAAGGCGGGATGCAAATGCGCACCCAGCCCATGGCGGGCGCCGCGCAGTACGCGCCGCTTGTCAATCGCGGCGACATCGAGTTCGGCATCTCCAACGTCCCGGAGCTCCACTACCTCATCGCGGGCACCGTCATTACCGAACGTCCTAATCCCGAGCTGAGGATGGTGGCGAGAATTGTCCCTTGGTACAACGGGCTGGTGGTGAAAAAGGACAGCCCCATCCGGACCCTCGCCGATCTGAAGGGGCAGCCGGTGCCGGCGGGATTTACCGGCAATCCCCTGGGAAAAGTATTGATCACCGGATACCTTGCAAACGCGGGCATGACCTTTGAGGACACGCGACAGGTTCCGGTACCGGCGTTCCCGCGGATGTTCGACGCGTTCAAACAGCAACAGACCGTCACCTCCATCGGCACCATCGGCATGGCGCAGTTGCGGGAGTGGGATGCCGCGCTCGGTGGCGTAAGGTTCATTCCCTTCGATCCCGCGCCGAAGGCGGTCGAGGCAATCACCCGACACGTCCCCCACAGCCGGGTTGAGACGGTGCAGCCAGCTCAGGGGAGGCTGGGCGTTGATCAGCCCACGGCCATGCTGGTCTATGACTATGCGTTGTGGGCCAACGCGAAGGTCAGCAATGAAACCGTTGCCAAGGTGGTGCGCGCCCTGTTCGCGAACGAAGCCGATCTGAAGGCGGCAGGACCTTTGTTTGCCGAGTTCGAGGCCAGGCGGATTGGTGACAACACCGGAGTGCCTTATCACCCGGGAGCAATCGAGGCCCTCAAGTCGCTGGGTCTGGCTCGCTGAGCCTGAAGTTCCGGAAGCGCTCAGCTTCAGGTTCAAGTCTCCTTCGCGCCGGCCACGCCTAATGATCGGGTTTTCTTCAGGGCTAGGCGCATTTCTCGCCCTGGCGGGGCTGTTCTGGGCAATTGATGCGCCCACCTGGTTGAACTGGTTTATCTATCAGGAACAGTTCATTGCCGCTGCGCTGGGCGGCTCGCTGTTCATTGCCTTCGCGGGACGGGCAGCCCGGCATGATGGGGGTCAGCCGTCCGTCCTGCGCGTCTTCGCCGCCCGGTTCATTCCTTCGAGCGTGGGTCTGGCTGCAGGCCTCTGGCTATGCGTACGCTACCCCGTGCTCCAAGCCGATGTGATTGCTCATGAAACCGAGGCGATCGTCCTCGCTACGGTTCTCCTTCTGCTGTCGCTTGAGTCGTGTCGCAGATCGGCAGGGAGCGTTCTCACCATCGTCTTCGGCGTGTTCTTCGCATGGGCTTTGTTTGGCTATTTACTGCCAGGGATGTTCGCGACCAAGCAGGTGTCGCTTGCGCGGCTCGTGCCGTACCTGGCACTCGATACCTCCAGCATGCTGGGCGCATCGCTCATGATCGCTGCCACCACGGTGCTGGTATTCATGTTTTTCGGCCGCATCCTGCAGAACTGTGGCGGCGCCGAGTTTTTCACCGACATTTCCACCGCCATGTTCGGCCGCTACCGCGGTGGCACCGGCAAGGTGGAGGTGGTGGCCTCGGCGCTTTTCGGGACCATCTCGGGCAGTGCGGTGGCCAATGTGATGTCCACCGGCATCATCACCATT
>Ga0078894_10003051_pt1 | contig 12672 bp, 6 predicted proteins | sample LauGreSu1BDMLBSD_2_FD_67506 | JGI IMG/M metagenome (GOLD analysis project Ga0078894, IMG submission 67506) | Freshwater lake microbial communities from Lake Michigan, USA - Su13.BD.MLB.SD (version 4) (version 4) | ecosystem: Environmental > Aquatic > Freshwater > Lake | place: Lake Michigan, USA...
GCCTGTTGCTGTGGTTCCAGGGGCACCGGAGCCAGCCAACCGGCTCGGCTTCCATGCTCCACGGCGAGATCAAAATGGTTTCGGTCCGTAGCCCTTGCCTCTGCACAATCGCGCACAGGGTCCTGAGCCGTATTCAGCGCGGCTGCAGGTAACGGGCTATTGGTGTCTGATGAGGTGGCGTCTGAGGGTGCGGCACCTGTGGCATGCTGGGCGACTGCGTACTGCAGATCGCGAATTCTATCCTGCACGCTGGTGAAATCGCTGTCTTCGATCGTCCTCGCGATACCTGCGCGAAGAGGGTTCAGATCGACATACTGCAGGCAAGCCAGAATTGCTGCATCGTTCTGCAGTACCTGGGCCTTGAAGCGACCTTCCCAGAATCGCCCTGTGCAGTTGTCTTCCCGATTGGACTGTCGGGCGATACGTTCACAGACAAAACGCATGCACCATGAAATGCTGGAAAGTCTGCGACGTTTTTCTTTGATACCGTGGCGATTTGCCAGCAGGGTCCTGAGTTCGTGGTCTGTGGGTTGTGCCGGGCTTCCGTCATGATTTCGTCGAGCCGGACAGAGCATCCACCATTTCAGGACGATTTCTTCGTCGGACCATGTTCGGACGACGTCCGGGCGGCTTCGCAGGATGGTGTGGAAGTGGTTGCTGAGGATGGAGTAGCCGAGTACTTCGATCGCCATGATTCCCGCGAGAAACTCAAGTCGATGCCGAATCATCTGACGGCGATAATCATAGTTGCGTCCCGTTAGTGCATCATTTCCGCACAGGAAAGCGCGGCGTACGCAGCGATTCACGCAGTGAACAATCTGAACTTCGCCATCCGTCAACACGTCCCGTCGATTTGGTCGAGCCATGGAAACTGCCTTTCGACAATGAGTATTAACAAAGGTAGATATTGGCACCCATGAGTGAGTGTATAAACACTACCCATCAGTCTGGTTGAGGTCAACACTTATGACACGGAATTGCGGCGAATTGTGTCAGGCTGTGGAATGGACAAGTGGGTAGACGGGTGGCACCGCTGGATGGCTGCCACCGCTGGATGGTGCCACACCGTGCCTCCCGTTAGAGAGTTTTGCGAATAGCCGCTTGTATCGCCCCTCGTGTCATGCTTTTGGGCATCCCTTGTTGGAGGGATGGCACCGAACGGGCGCGGTGCTCCGTATCTCGGAGTTGGATGACCCCAGTTTGGCACCGTTGCGGCCGTTGCTGTCTCCCCACCGAGTGGGTAGCACCGTTGCGGATGGATGGCCCGGTTGCGGATGGGTGGCACCGTTACGGGTGGGTGGCACCGTTGCGGGTGGGTGGCACCGTTGCGGGTGATTCGAGCGGGGCGAGCGCTGGAGCAAAATGGAAATCCTGAGGGCTCGTTTTCGATTTCAACCTGCGACGGGGGACGTGTTTTTGTATTCTCCGTGCTGAACTTGTGGGTTAGTGGGGCCACGAACGAGGTTGAATTCTGGTTGGATTGGGGGGGCGTTATGCCTGACGGACTCTTGGTGCGAACTGTCGTGGGTGAGTTTCTGGGGACGGCGGTGTTGATACTGCTGGGGGGCGGGGTTTGTGCATCGGTGAGTCTGGAGAAGTGTTAGGCGCGGGGGGCGGGCTGGATTGTGGTGACCGCTGGCTGGGCGTTTGCAGTCTTGTGTGGTGTGCTGGTGTCTACTTCTTTGGGGGCTCCGGGTAGCCTGAATCCCGCAGGGACTCTGGCGGGGTTGCTGGTGGGTGGCACCGCCGCTGGTGCCGCCGGTGTGGCACTGGCAGCGGTCGCAGCGCAATTGGCTGGCGCTTTTGTCGGAGCGATGCTGGTGTGGCTGGCGTATTTACCGCATTGGGAAGTGACGGACAGTGCTGCGGCAAAGCTGGGGGTGTTCTGTACAGGACCAGCGATTGATCGTCCGTGGTGCAATTTTCTGAGCGAGCTGATCGGGACGTTTGCGTTGGTGCTGATCGCGGGTTCTGCCGGCCGGATGGTTCAGGGGCCGGCGGCCGCAGCACTGACATCCGCTGTCGTCTGGGCGATGGGCTTGAGTCTGGGTTCGGCAACTGGTTACGCGATCAATCCAGCCCGGGATCTGGCACCGCGTCTGGCACATGCACTGCTGCCGATTGCCGGCAAGGGTGGTTCGAACTGGGGCTATGCGTGGGTGCCGGTGTGTGGTCCAATTGCCGGAGCAGTGCTGGCGACGTTGCTGTTGCAGGTGTTAAGTCAGTTGCCGGGGATTCCGGCGAAGGTGGGGTGAAGGCATGCCTGCTGTACCACAAACGAACGAGTGCATTCGTGGTTCAGGAAATGCTCTGGGGATCCCTGTTGGAACCATCTCTGGGTGTGTTTCGGGCCTGCCAATTCGTTCAGCCCGTCACGTCTGTGCAGTTTTCTGAGCGTTCGGAGTGTGATGAATGGCGGATCCGGGGATTCCATGCTGGCGGTACCGAGTGATCTCGGGTATGAATTGTCGGGGCGGGTGGTTCAGCTTCAGGCCACGGCTGCGTCACTGAACTCCCTGCACTGTTCTTCCTGCCTCGAATGCGTCGCGTTCGAAATTCTGCTGCGGAAATTTGGCATGATTCGATTGAGCTGCCTGAGTGTGCTGGCGGTGTTGTCAGCGTTGTGTACCGGATCCCTCGCAAGTGCTCAGCAGCCAGAGCGGCTGAGCCATGCAGATCTGAGCGTGTATCGGGATTCGGCGGGAGTGCTGCAGCCGATTCGCAATGCGACAGACTGGCAGCAGCGGCGGCAGCAGATTCTGCAGGGGATGCAGGAGGCGATGGGGCCGCTGCCGCAGCGAAATGTGGCTCTGCCGTTTGATCCGCAGGTTGTGGAGGAACGCCTGTTTGGTTCCGTCCGCCGGATCACGCTGACGATTGCTGTGGACAATCCGACGGACCGACTGCCACTGGATCTGTATCTGCCGGCGGCACTGGCTGAGTTGGTGACCGGGAAGACATTGAGCACGGCGACGGGTAAGAAAACGCCGGCCATGCTGGCTTTGCACCCCACGGGTGAGGCGGGTAAGCGGATTGTGGCGGGGGAGGCCGGTCGTCCGGGGCGACAGTATGGCATGGAGCTGGCGCAGCGCGGCTATGTCGTGGCAGCTCCGGATTACCCATCGTTCGGGGATCTGAAATCGTGGGACTTTGCGTCGGACGCTTACCAGTCCGGCACCATGAAGGCGATTGTGAATCATCTGCGGTGCACCGATTTTCTGGTGTCTCTGGGTTTTGTGGACGCGGCTCGAATGGGAGTGATCGGCCATTCGCTGGGGGGGCACAATGCCATTTTTCATGCGGTTTTTGATGAGCGCATGCAGGCGATTGTGTCCAGTTGCGGCTGGTGTCCGTTTGGTGATTATTACGGTGGCAATGTGACGGGCTGGACGAGCGATCGTTACATGCCATTGCTGAAGACGAAGTATGGTTTACGGGTGCCCGAGCTGCCATTTGATTTTTATGAGCTGACGGCAGCCCTGGCACCGCGGACTTTTGTGTCCGTGTCACCAGTGGAGGACAGCAATTTTGATGTGCATGGTGTGAAGAAGGCGATTCCGGTTGCCGGCAGCATTTATGCCCTGCTGGGGGCTCGTGAAAAACTGATCCTGATGACTCCGGATTGCGGTCATGATTTTCCTGCCGACATTCGGATGCAGGTGTATCGGATACTGGATCAGACACTGCAGCATCAGCCTGACGCGTTTGAGCCGGATTATTCACTCGAATTGCCTCGGATTGCTGCCACGGCACCAGCGGAGGCACTGCAGACATTTGAAGTGGCGGCCGGATTTCAGCTGCAGCAGACAGCGGCAGAGCCTCTGGTGACGGACCCTGTGGCGATGTCGTATGACGAGGACGGTCGGTTGTTTGTGGTGGAGATGCGGGACTATTCTGAGCAGGACCGGGAGCATCTGGGTGTTGTGAGGGTGTTGCAGGACACGAATGGCGACGGAGTGTTTGATGACAGTCGCGAGTTTGCGAAGGGGCTGAGCTGGCCGACGGCGATTATCGCAGCAAATGGTGGTGTCTTTGTGGCTGCAGCTCCTGATGTGTTCTTCATCAGGGATACGAATGGCGATCTGCAGGCTGACGAGCAAACTCTGGTCTTTACCGGATTTGCTCGCAGTAATGTGCAGGGGCTGATCAACAGTTTTCACTGGGGGCCTGACAATCGGATCTACGGTTCGGCCAGTACCGTCGGCGGTACGGTGACCTGTCCGGTGCATCCGGAGCGTGCGGGGCTGGAGTGTCGCGGGCGGGATTTTTCATTTGATCCGCGGACTCTGGAGCTGCGTGCGGAGACGGGTGGTGGTCAGCACGGGGTGTCATTTGATGACTGGGGACACAGGTTTGTGAGTGCGAACAGTGATCATGCGCAGCAGATTGTGTATGCGGATCGATATTTGTCGCGGTCGCCCGTAGCCAGTGCAGCTCCGCCGCGGATCAGCATTGCGGTGGATGGCGGTCAGGCGCCTGTATTTCGCATCAGTCCGGTGGAGCCGTGGCGAATTGTCAGAACTCGGCTGCGTGCGTCGGGGCTGTCGAAGGGTCTGGTGGAGGGAGGTGGTCGTCCGGCCGGGTACTTTACGGGGGCCACGGGGATCACGATTTACCGTGGCGATGCGTGGCCGGCGGAACTTAGGGGTGTGGCGATTATCGGGGATGTTGGGAGTAACATAGTGCACCGCAAGCGACTGACTCCGGACGGGGTGGTCTGGCGTGCAGAGCGGATGGATGCGGGTCATGAACTGGTGGCATCGAAGGACATTTGGTTTCGTCCGGTGCAGTACGCAAATGCTCCGGATGGCTGTCTGCAGATTCTGGACATGTATCGTGAGGTGATTGAGCATCCGGCCAGTCTGCCGCCGGAGATCAAGCGTCATCTGGATCTGACCAGTGGGCGAGATCGTGGTCGTCTTTATCGACTGGCCCCAACGGGCTACGTGTACCGCCCTGCTCCACGTTTGAGTCAGTCGTCGACGGCCGAACTGGTGGCTTTGCTGGAACATCCGAATGCGTGGCATCGGGAGGCGGCATCGCGGCTGTTGTATGAGCGTCAGGATATCAGTGCGGTGCCGCTGCTGAAATCGCTGCTGCGAAGTTCGCAGTCCGGTTTAGCGCGGTTTCATGCGATTGGCAGTCTGCAGGGTTTGCGCGCGTTGACCGGTGATGATGTTGTGGTGGCCCTCGCGGATGCTGTTGCGGGTGTGCGTGAGCGTGCGGTGCTGGCAGCTGAGGGTCTGCTGGGTGAGGCGGCGGTGGCTGCGGCGCTGCTGGGTCTGGATGCGGAGCAGGACCCGCGAGTGCTGATGCAGCTGGCGTTTACTCTGGGCGAGTTGCCGGCGAGTGCCGCGCGGCAGCGTGCACTGGGGATGATTCTGGAGCGGCATGGTGAGGATCGCTGGATTCGCACGGCGGTGCTGTCGTCATTGGGTACGACGGCTGGAGAAGTGCTGCTGCAACTGGCGGGTCGTGAGAACGCCGGTGTGGCTGCTGTGCTGGAGCTGGCGGATGCGACGGCGCGGCAGATTGCAGACGATGGCGGGCTGGCTCCGCTGCGCGAAGCGCTGAACAAAGTCAATGAAAATCCGGGATTGCAGGTGCGGATTCTGCAGACGGCTGCGGCTGCGAACGGGAAGCTTTCAAAAATGGAGGGTTTTCAGCTTTTGAGCGGCATTTTGCTGGATCGGGCGCGGCTGACGATCGGGGATGCAACGACGGCTGTGGCGGACCGAGCTGCGGCGTTGCGGGTACTGAGTCTTTCGGGGTATGCGAAGGAGCGTGAGTTGTTGCTGGCGGCACTTGATCCAGCGAGGGCTCCTGAGGTGCAGGCGGCTGCCATGGAGACTTTGACTGGCTTTGCAGACGCAGAGATTGCCGGAGAGTTGATCGCTCGGCTGACTTCGCTGTCACCGTCCCAGACGCAGCGAGCTCGGGAAGCTCTGTTGCGGCGCAGTGTGTGGGCGGCGGCGTTGCTGGAAGCGATTGAGGGTGGCGTGCTGCCGAATTCCACGGTGACGCCAACGGAGCTGCAGCGACTGGCCGAGTTGCCGGACAACGCAGTGCGTGCCCGAGCCCTGCGGCTGCTGGAATCGACGGCCAGATCGTCTCGCGACGATGTGCTGCGAAGTTATCAGGTCACACTGACACTGCAGGGTGATCGGGAGCGTGGAGCGGTCGTCTTTCGCCAGCAGTGTTCGGTGTGTCATCAGATTGGAGCTGTGGGATATCAGGTGGGGCCGAATCTGGTGGCGTTGAAGAGTCGCGGAGCGGAGGCGATTCTGACGAACGTGCTGGATCCGAATCGTGAAGTGAACCCGGCGTGGCGAGACTATCTGGCGGTGACAACTGACGGCACGAGTCACAACGGAGTGCTGGTACAGGAGGCGGCGGAGAGTCTGACACTGCGTCGAGCGGAAGCTAAGGAAACTCGACTGCTGCGAGCGGACATTGAGGTGATTCGGGACACAGGTCGATCGTTGATGCCGGAGGGTCTGGAAAAGAATGTGGATACTCAGGCGATGGCCGATCTGATTCAGTTTATTCTGACGTCGGAGTGAGGGTGAGGTAAGACAGGTGAGTGCCGGGGTGTGGCTGCTGCGCTGATACTGCCGGCTGCTGACTGGATTCCCTGTGGCTGGTGGACCGAAGTGTGGGTGGTTTTTTACGGTAGTGGGGTAGCGGGCATGTGGGCAGTAATGCGAGCCGGTGTTGTGGGGTTGTTTCTGGCCGGTCAGGTGAGTGCTGGCGACTGGCCGCAACTGCTGGGACCACAGCGGAATGGTGTGGCGGCGGGTGAGGTGCTGCACCGATCGTGGCCGGCTGGTGGGCCGAAAGTGGTGTGGGAAGCGAAAGTGGGAGCGGGGTTTGCGGGCGTGGCTGTGGCGGGCGATCGAGTGATTGGTTTCAGCCGCGAGGGCCGCAGCGAGGTTGTGCGGTGTTATGCGGCGGCCGATGGGAGTGTGCAGTGGGAAGCGAAGGCAGAGTGTGCGTATCAGGGTGGTGTGTCCAGCGATAAGGGGCCTCGCTGTGTGCCCCTGATTGCGGACGATCGGGTGTATGTGCTGGGAGTGGAGGGGCGGTTGCGGTGTCTGCAGTTGCAGGACGGCCGGGAGCTGTGGCAGCGGGACACGGAGCGGGATTTCCGGCCACTGGAGGGATATTTTGGTGTTGGCAGTACTCCTGTACTGCATGCGAAGCGTCTGATTGTGAATGTGGGTGGTCGTGAGGATGCGTCGATTGTGGCATTTGACACGGAGACGGGGAAGACGGTGTGGCAGGTGTTCACGGATGCGGCCAGTTATTCGGCGCCGGTCGTGGTTCGCAGCGGTGAGCGGGATCTGGCAATCGTGGTAACTCGGCTGCATCTGACGGGCGTGGACATTGCGACGGGGAAGCTGGTGTTTTCCCAGCCTTTTGGTGCGCGGGGACCGACGGTCAACGGGGCGACTCCGGTGCTGCTCGGAAATCGCATCCTGGTGTCATCCAGTTACAACATAGGTACGCTGCTGACTCAACTGACGGCGGACGGGGCGAAGGAAGTGTGGCGTGATGAGGAGTTGCTGGCAACTCAGTATGCCACGCCTGTACCTGCCGGTAAGTCTCACCCGGGTGTGGTCTTCGCGATGGATGGTCGTCAGGATGCGGGCAGTGGCAGTGCGGCGTTGAAGTGCATTGACGTGGAGGCGCGGCGTGTGCTGTGGGAGCGTGCGGGATTTGACTATGGGTCACTGCTGCGGGTGGGCGATGATCTGCTGGTGCTGACTTGTGGTGGGGAGCTGGTGCGAGTGTCGGCTGATGTGGGTGAATACCGTGAGATCGCGCGGGCGAAGGTTTTGCGGGCGACCGACAACGGGTATCGGCTACCGGCTCTTGCGGGTGGGCATTTGTATGTTCGCGACGATGACACTCTGAAATGTCTGGACGTGGGACCGGTTGGTGGCAGAGAATAATCGGTGTGCAGAGGGGGGCTGTGGCCTCGTGGTTCAATGCGGAAAGCGCGGATGATGAAGACGCAGGCTGTGGAAGCTGTTGGTTGCGGATTTCTGACTGGCGGGTGCAGTTCCGCGCAGGGTCTGCTGCTGTTGCTGCTGGGGCTGCAGTCATTGGTTGTGCCTGTGCAGGCTCAGGAGGCAGCTGTCCCGGCTGCGACTTCAGCTGCCGGGGTTGCACCGGAAGTTCCGGCATTGGTGCAGCCGGATGCGGCACTGTCATTTGAGCGGCAGGTGCGACCGCTGCTGAAAACGTGGTGTCTGGACTGTCATGGCGGTGAGGCGACGGAGGGTGGTCTGGATCTGCGGCAGCGGCGTTTTCTGATGCGTGGTGGTGAATCGGGTCCGGCGGCGGTGGCGGGGGATGCTGCTGGCAGTCTGCTGATGCAGCGGATCCGATCCGGCGAGATGCCTCCGGGTGAGAAGAAAATGGCGGCTGCGGATGTGGCTGTGCTGGAACGGTGGATTGCTGCGGGGGCTCCGACTCTGCGTGATGAACCGGCCCGGCTGCCGCCTGGTTTGGGGATTACTGAGGAAGAGCGTTCCTACTGGGCATTTCAGCCGATTCGTCGGCCGCCGGTTCCGCAGTTTGATTCTTCGTACCGCGTACGGACTCCGATTGATGCCCTGCTGATGCAGCAGATGCAGCCGCGGGGGCTGACGTTTTCACCGGATGCCGATCGGCGAACGCTGATTCGCAGGGCCAGTCTGGATCTGCTGGGAATTCCTCCGACCCCTGAACAGGTGGATGAATTCGTGAATGACGCTGGAGCGGATGCGTGGGAGCGGCTTGTGGATCGACTGCTGAATGCTCCGCAGTACGGGGAGCGGTGGGGCCGTCACTGGCTGGATGCGGCGGGCTATGCTGATTCTGAAGGTGCCACGAACGCGGATGCTGAGCGACCGAATGCGTGGCGGTATCGGGATTATGTGATTCAGTCCTTCAACAGCGACAAGCCGGCCAGTCGTTTCATTCAGGAGCAGTTGGCTGGTGATGAGCTGGCCGGAGCTGTGGGAGCTGACCTGACGGCCGAGCAGACGGAGTTACTGACGGCGGTCGGATTTCTGACGATGGCGGCGAATGGTACGGGCAGCGGCGACAATTCCCCGGCCGCTCGAAATCAGACGATCACGGATACGATGAAGATTGTCAGCACATCGCTGCTGGGGCTATCGGTCGGTTGTGCTCAGTGTCATGATCATCGGTATGATCCGATTTCGCAGGTGGATTATTACCGACTGCGGGCGGTGTTTGATCCAGCGCTGGACTGGCAGAACTGGAAGATTCCGGCAGAGCGTCAGGTGTCATTGTACACCGCAGCAGACCGTCAGAAGGCGGCGGAGGTAGAGTCGCGTGCGGCCGAGGTGTCGCGGGAGCGTGGTGTGAAGGAGGCGGAGTCTCTGCGGGCGGCGCTGGAGCAGGAGCTGCTGAAGTATTCTGAGCCATTGCGGGGGCAGTTGAAGCTGGCTTATGAAACGGCCGGCGACAAGCGAACGTCTGAGCAGCAGGAGCTGTTGAAATCGCATCCTGCTGTCAATATTTCGCCGGGGGTCCTGTATCAGTACAGCCAGGCGGCGGCGGACGAGCTGAAAAAGTATGACGAGCGAATAGCGGCGATTCGGGCCGAGAAGCCGGTGGAGCATTTTCTGCGGACGCTGGTGGAGCCCGCCGGTCATTTGCCGGTATCGCATCGTTTTCATCGGGGTGAATTTGGTCAGCCGAAGGAAGCAGTGACTCCGGGGGAACTGCAGGCGGCTTCCTTATTTACGGATCCGCCTGAGATCCCAGTGGATGATCCGCAGTTGCCGACGACCGGTCGGCGTCTGGCCTATGCGAAGTGGCTGACCAGTGGTCGTCATCCGCTGCTGGCTCGGGTGCTGATGAATCGGTTCTGGCTGCATCATTTTGGGCGTGCATTTGTGGCGACTCCGGGCGAGTTCGGGCGTCTGGGGGCGGCGCCGTGGCAGCCTGAGCTGCTGGACTGGCTGTCGGCCGAGTTTATGGAGGGTGGCTGGACGTGGAAGCGGATGCATCGGCTGGTGCTGTTGTCGACTGTGTATCGGCAGTCAGGTGCAGAGCGTGCGGAGATGGCGGCGATTGATCCGAACAATCTGCTGTACTGGCGGAAGCCGTTGATTCGGCTGGATGCTGAGGTGGTGCGTGATGCGGTGCTGGCGGTCAGTGGCGGGCTGAACCCTGAGATCGGAGGGGCTCCGGCGGCGGTCCAGGCGGACGACACCGGGCAGATTGTGGAGGCGGCGTTTACGGGACGTCGCAGTGTGTATATTCAGGTCAGGCGCAGTCAGCCGCTGGCGATGCTGGCTGCTTTTGATGCACCGGCGATGGAGTTGAACTGTACGGGGCGTACGACGACGAATTCTGCCCCGCAGGCTCTGCTGATGATGAACAGTCAGTTTGCCCTGTCGGGGGCAGAAAAGCTGGCGGATGCGGCATTGCGTCGGGCGGCCGGTCGCGGTGGTTTTGCCAGTGCCGAGGATCCTGTGGTGCGGCTGCAACTGCCGCGAATGACATCCTGGGAAGTGGGGATGGGCCGCGTCAGGGCGGCGGCGGAAGCGGTGGCGGTAGGCAGTGCTTGGGTGCAGTTTGAGCCGTTGACATTCTGGACGGGCAGCAGTTATCAGGCTGGGGCAGCGTTACCGGATGCGGAGCGAGGCTGGGTGCTGCTGAATGCTGCGGGCGGTCATCCCGGGGATGCTCAGCATGCGGCAATTCGCAGGTTTCATGTACCGGCAACCGGGCGGATGACTTTTACTGGTGCACTCAGTCGTCCAGCAGCGAATGGAGATGGTGTGCGGGCGCGTTTGGTCAGCAGTCGACGGGGTGTGCTGGGGGACTGGACGCTGCCGACTGGCAGCAGTGAGACGGCGTTGCCGGCGTTCGATGTGGAGACAGCGGAGATTCTGGATCTGGTGATGGACAGCGTGGGGACTGTTGAGTCGGATTCTTATGCGTGGTCGGCAGTGCTGACGTTGACGGCGGCAGACGGCGCGAGGCTTGGGGAATGGAAGAGCGAATCTGCGCTGACGGCTCCGACGACGGATCCCGGAGTGTTGCCGGGGGCGTTGACGGAGGCGTGGCGACTGGCGCTGGGCCGAGGTTTAACGAGTGAGGAGCGGGAGGCGGTGTCGGGTTTTGTGTCCGAGCAGGGAGCGTGGCTGACGAGTGATGGGAAGGGGCGTGCTGCCGATGTGGTGCGGCAGGTGCTGGTGGATGTGTGTCAGGCGCTGATCAGTGGGAACGAGTTTTTGTACAGCGAATGAGGGACAGTGGCGGGGAGCACCTGAATGCAGCGTGAATTTCCGGTGGGAGCGGAGCAGCCGAGGCGTCCTCGTGATTGGCGGTGGATGCGGTGGCTGGTGTTGTTGCTGGTGGTGGCAGGTACCCTCGTGTGGTTGAGTGTTCCGGGTGGTCTGGAGATTCCGTCGTCGGTGACGTCGGAGGATGTGCAGCGAGCGCAGCAGGATTTTCGGCGGTTGGAGCAGCGTGAGCCGGATGCTGCTGAGCTGCTGCTGATGCTGGCAGAGAACGTGGCGCGGCGAGGGCGTGTGGCAGTGGCGGTGGAGTGTGTTGAGCGGATTCCGGTGCTGGATGAACGAAGTGGTCTGCGATCGCGGTTGCTGCTGGCGCAGTATTGTCTGCGTCTGAACGAGGCGGATCGTGCGGAGCGGGCGGTGCGTGAGTTGTTGCTGGCGGCCGGCAGAGGAGGAGCTGGTGCTGGAGCTGGTGAAGTGGCAGATCAGGTCCGAACGGCTCGTGAGTTACTGGTATTTCTGTTGTCGCTGCAGTTTCGTTTTGAGGAACGGCAGGCGGTATTGCGGGAATTGCGGCTGGGGGGGCTGTTGGAGCCATTGCTGACGAAGCAATTGTATTTTCCGTCGTTGGTGGCGTGGAGGACCCCGCAGCAGAATGAGCGATTGCAGCGTTTTCTGCGGGAGTCACCGGAGGATGGGCGACTGGTGGCGGCGCATGGTCGTTATCTGCTGGGGTCGGGTGCGGTGGAGGAGGCGCGAAGGCTGCTGGATACGGCGGTGGGATTGAGTCCGGGGGATGTGGGAGTGTTATCAGCGGCGCTGGAGTGCCGATTTGAGGAGCAGGATCTGGCTGGTTTTCGGGATTTGCTGGATGTGTGTCCGGGGTACGCGGAGGGTGAGCCGTGGTTGTTGACGCAGATGCGAGGAGAGGCGGCTGCGTTGCAGGGGGACTGGTCGGGATCAGCGCGGTATTTTGAGCTGCTGCTGTCAGCGGATGATACGAATCCGCTGTATTGTCAGGGACTGGCGCGAGCGTATGGTGGACTGGGTCAGCAGGACCAGCGGCTGAAGCTGCAGCAGCGGGCGTTGCAGCTGGCGGAGCTGCGGTTGACTCTGGGTGAGGCGGAGCTGAAGAATCCGGGAGCCCTGCGTGCTGCATCGCAGGCGGCGAGCGGGCTGGGTCTGAAGGCGGCGGCTTATGATCTGGAGCAGCTGGCTCTGGTGGGGGAGCGATCAATGCGGGGCGGTGAGGAGCGGCAGCGATGAGACAGTGGTGGGGCGGGTGCAGCGAAGCTGGGTCAGGAGCTCGGGTGGGTGAGCGTCTGTGGCTGGGAGTGCGAGCGGTGATTGGTGCGGGGTCACTGATTCTGGTGGCCGGTTGTGGGGGGGAACAAGCAGGCGGGGT
>Ga0078894_10003053_pt1 | contig 12672 bp, 13 predicted proteins | sample LauGreSu1BDMLBSD_2_FD_67506 | JGI IMG/M metagenome (GOLD analysis project Ga0078894, IMG submission 67506) | Freshwater lake microbial communities from Lake Michigan, USA - Su13.BD.MLB.SD (version 4) (version 4) | ecosystem: Environmental > Aquatic > Freshwater > Lake | place: Lake Michigan...
GTTCCACTAGTTCCTGAAGAACCATCTGTTCCTGAAGTACCGCTTGATCCATCAGTTCCTGATGTACCACTACTACCTGAAGAACCATCAGTACCGCTTGTACCTGAACTACCATCTGTTCCACTTGTTCCTGAGGAACCTGAAGTTCCATCTATTCCTGAAGATCCTGAAGATCCACTTGTTCCATCTGTTCCACTTGTTCCTGAAGACCCGTCTGTACCACTCGTACCTGAACTACCTGAAGTTCCATCAGTACCGCTCGTACCTGAACTACCTGAAGTTCCGTCTGTTCCGCTAGTACCACTACTACCTGAAGTTCCGTCTGTTCCTGAAGTTCCTGATGAACCACTTGTTCCGTCTGTTCCTGATGAACCACTTGTTCCTGAAGACCCGTCTGTGCCACTCGTACCTGAACTACCTGAAGTTCCATCAGTCCCACTAGTTCCACTTGACCCTGAAGTTCCGTCAGTACCTGAAGTCCCTGAACTACCAGAAGTTCCATCCGTTCCGCTAGTTCCACTTGATCCTGAAGTTCCGTCAGTACCTGAAGTCCCTGAACTACCAGAAGTTCCATCCGTTCCGCTAGTTCCACTTGATCCTGAAGTTCCGTCCGTACCTGAAGTACCGCTAGATCCTGAAGTTCCGTCCGTACCTGAAGATCCACTTGTACCATCAGTGCCGCTTGTGCCGCTACTTCCTGAAGTCCCATCAGTGCCGCTACTTCCTGAAGATCCGTCTGTACCGCTTGTACCACTACTTCCTGAAGTTCCGTCTGTACCGCTTGTACCGCTACTTCCTGAAGTACCATCTGTTCCGCTAGATCCTGAACTACCGTCAGAACCTGCTGTTCCGCTTGACCCACTTGTACCTGAAGATCCTGAAGACCCATCTGTTCCGCTTGATCCGCTTGATCCTGAAGACCCATCTGTTCCTGCAGAACCACTTGTACCGCTTGATCCTGAACTACCGTCAGATCCTGCAGTTCCGCTTGATCCTGAAGATCCTGAAGTTCCACTACTACCATCAGTACCACTTGTACCTGATGATCCTGAACTACCATTAGTTCCTGAAGAACCGTTTGTACCTGATGATCCTGAAGTTCCGTTTGATCCTGAAGTTCCGTTTGACCCTGAAGTTCCGTTTAAACCTGAAGTTCCACTTGACCCTGCACTTCCTGTCAGACCACTTGATCCATTTTGACCACTTGACCCTGAAGTACCTGAAGTACCCATAGTACCACTTGCGCCACTTAAAATTGCCTGTAAATCACTTAAAGGCGCATAAAAAGATGAACCTTGAGGACTTTGAGAAGTGTCCCCTGTCACTACAACATGGAATATGTCATTTAATGTGACTGCTGAAACTCTGGTCCTATCGGTTAATCTATTATATATTGGCATCTCAAACTATAAATATTTATGACTTGGGAATTATCCCCTTGTATTATATAATAATTATTCTATTTTATTATTTCTGTCAGTAAAGAGTCTTTGCTAAACATGGGTTAATATTTGGGGTTAATGTAGGTGTTGGGGTTTTGTAATTACTCGGGTTTGGTGGGACAATTACAGGATAATAACCACATGGATTGTATGATGGAGTTACAGTAGGTGTTGGTGTATTACTTGGTGTCAAACTTGGTGTTTGAGTTATTGTAGGAGTTGGTGTCGGTACTTTACAAGGATCAAAACTTGGAGTTGGGGTAACAGTACTTGTGGGTGTTGGGGTCTGTGTTCGAGTTGGTGTTACTGTAGGTGTTTGAGTTGGTGTTGGTCTTGGTACATTCATATAGTATGTACATCTTGTGTCAATTACAAAAATCGTATATGATCCATAAATTTCTCTTGGCGGGACTAATAAAGATGGTGTAAATATAAAAGGAAGAGTAACTTCACCTAAATTAATAGACACACTATCTCTATCAGGTTTAAACATTACCTGAGCAAGTTGTCCTTCATTAGACACACTATTAATTATAATTTCTGTTGCCATATTATACGATGGTATAAGTAAAGTCGTTGATGAAACATGATGATGTGTCACAAACAGGACAATCAGGGTCAAACATCATAAAAGGAGTTTTTAACAATTTGAAGTTGTGTTTAACTTCAGGTGATGACAATGGTTCAGTATAAAATCTGAATTGCGAAATTGCTCCGTCAAAAGTCCCCGCAAAATTTTCTTCAATAAGAATATGTGTCTTCAACTTATTCAAGGTTGTAGCACTTAAAATATTTTCAGGAAAACATTCAGGATCTTGAATGTACAAACCTTCAGTTGTTGCAGTACATGCAGATAATGTTAAGTTTTCATGAAGTCCTTGAGTTCCTCCACCCCACGACATGTTGAATGGTACTCCAACTTGTTTTTCTTTATCTGTATCTAATGGTCTTGGAATTACTTCTTCAAAATTCTCAACCACATAAAATATTCTTCCGTTAATATAAATTTTTAAACGACCCATTCTAAATTTAGTGTCATCTAACCATCTTTGATTTAATTGTACTATTTCAATTTGTCCTGCAATTTCATATCCATTTGTGTAAGGAGGTGCAATCAAAGCAATAGAATTATTTGCCAAACTTTGCAGATACTCAACTCTTGTAATATCATCCAATCCACCAAACCATTTTAAATCACAATAGTCAAGGTAAGTATATCTTTCCCAAACCACATCTAATAAAAACCAGTGTTCAAAGTTTAACCAATTAGGATTAACCTCAAGACAATATGGGTAAATTGGTGGTGTACATATATCAACTATAGTATATCCTGTAACATAAGTTTGTCCTGTGATACAACTTCCTGTTGTTTCACAACCTCCCGTAAATTTAATTGCTCTAATACCAATACCAGGGTTTTTAGGGTCACCACATAATCTTAATGAAATATTATTTGATAACGCATCCCACATCGGGTCCTTCTCACAAGTGTCCTCTACGGATGAAAAAGTAAATGATGGTTCTGGAGGTGGACATCCACACACATCACAACCACAATTAGGACAAGACCCACAACAAGGTGATGTTGGTGGAGCACAAACAACTTTTGTTGGGTAAGTATCACAAGGTGGTGTTGGTGATGGTACCGGAGTTGGTGTTGGGGTTGGTAAAGTAATTCCTGTACACGCATGTTCAAAACACATCCAACCACAAGTATCACATGGGTCTAAGTTACAACCACAACCACATGTTAGTTTTATTTCGGGATTCCCATTACAAACATTACATCCGTAATTAACATGAGGATCATAAACTCCGCCTATTGGTCTTGGTGGGTATACATATATACATCTACTATTTTTTATTTGGTAATCACAACAAGCACATGTTTCTTCACATGTTAAACCTGAGGTTACTCTTGTATAACCTGTATCACATTTAGGACTTCCATCTGCATAATGGTAAAATTTATTTTCACCTCTTGCACCCAAATAAAAAAATGTATTTTTATTATTAGGATAAATTTGATTTAATGTCGTATAACCTGCAGGTGGTGTATATTCGTTAATAAATCTTGGTTTTAATAACATCTCAACAGACCATCCTTTATTCATTCTTTCAGGTAAAATATCGTAGTCATAACCAAATAATTTATAAAACCCTTGATAAAATCCACCATACAACTCGACATATCTACCAATTACAGGTGCGGTTTTAGAAACCATGTCATAAGTCGTATACAAAGGAACTCCTGAAAATTTATGATTATCAGGAACATTTGTTGTTGGTTGAATGAACTTCATCCTTCTATCGTAAGAAAGTCTATCGAATTTTTGACTATCGTTGAAGAATCCGTTGGTGTATTGTAAGATATCTCCTTTTATTTTTTTTACTAATCCATTATCAACACCTGTTAAACCAATATCACATAAGGTGTCTGCTGAAAAACAATTAAAATTTAATCCTTCAGGGTCATAAAAACTTTCAGATACAATTACATTATTAGGATTATAAACACCGTAAACTAAATTTAAATTTTGTGTTGTCAAAGGACTATTTAAATTTAAATTAACAGGAAGTTTCTTCCCGTTTTCGACTCCTATAATAAAAGGTGAAAAAACAACTTCCTGATTGTAATCAACTTCATCAGATGCCAAAGACATATCTTGCCCGTCATAAATGACTTGCAATTGTAATTTTGGGTAATTATATTGGTTTATATTCTGATATGCCATTTGTTTTACATATAAATACCACAAGTCAAAGTATTTATTAAGAAAATTCAAACATGATTCACCTTAATGAAGAGTATTTTCAAAGTCCATATTATTTTTATTTAAAGGATAAAGGAGATAAAATTGCCGTTTATTTTGCAGTTGGGGACACCTTGACGGAATCAAGAAAAAACGATGAGGTAGTTGTTGTGGATAAAGAAGTGTTTAAAGAAATACAAAAAGTAATTTCAAGTATACTTAAATCCAACAAAAAATTATCTAAAGATTATATTCACAAACTTATAGATTCAAGGGCGAAATCCAAACAACAACCTGATGGTGAAATTGGAGAATTAGTTAATCCTGATGGATCAGTTATTAGCTCAAGTATACCAATTTTAAACCAAAGAAACTTGGCCAAGAAAACTATGGACCAAACGGTTCGTATGACCAAATCAAATCAATTCCCTTTTATTAGAGTTTATTATGGTGAGAGTGAAGAGGTTGATGGTAAATTATTAGATGAGGTTGACCAATCTGAATCATTTGGGTATGAGGAAACCGAAAACGCTTCAACCTACGATCAGGCAAATAAAATAATGAAAAAAATGGGTGTTGAAGATCCTTTTGAAAGAAACGAAAGAGTTAAGAGATTAGGGTTTGATAGAAAATTAGATAAACAATTAAAATCGGAAAAAAAACGAGGTCGATGTAAGAAGTGTTTTACAAAAAGAAGATTATCTGAATTGGAAAAAGAAAAAATGGAAACATTAATTGATGAAATTATCTTGTCAAAAAAAAATACAGATAAAGACTTTGTGAAAAAAAGTAAGCATAGTGAGGGATCTTCCTCAACTGTTGAGAAACTTTTAATGAGAAATATTGAATCGATAAAAAAATTGGCAGATAAAGAAGGTGTTGATATGGATAAATTAATCAAACATTTAAAAATAGGTGAATAGTAATTTATATAATAAAACAATTGAGTTACCAAAAGAAGTTGTTGAGTATCTACAATCATGTTACGAATACATTCCCAATTCAAATGCATCCATGGAGGGACACAAAAGAAATGAGGAATTAAGAGACACGGGTTATGTTACTTACCAACAATTAGGTAGAATTAAAAATTGGTTTGATAATTATAGTGGTGATGGTACTGACGCACCTTATATACTTAATGGTGCTGACTTCATGAAAAATTGGGTTGAGACAACAATTCAAGATTTAAGAAGACAAGACACAACACCAACTGAAGTAGAAGATGTAATGCCAGATGAGATTGATGCTAAACTTGTAAAAGATTTAGGACCAATAGCTGATATGTTAAGACCTTCTAAAGAACACAGTACATTCACACAAGATGTAAGAATTAAAGAAGATGTTAACAGAATAAACCAACTAATGAAAAAAATAATTTAAAATGCAAACAGAAAGATTAGATTTCAGTCAACCAGCAAATGATTTAACTGCAATTGCTGAGTTACAAAGAAAAAGTTTGATTGTAAAAAATGACTACAAAACTGTAAACCCATATTCATCAGTTAATAAGGATGCAAATTCTGATGGTGATGAGTTTGGTAAAGGTACAGGTGTTTTCTTAGATACAACAAACGGTGGTTCATCTGTCGATATAGTTGAAAGAAAAAATGAAATTAAAGTCAATGAATATCAACCTGACAAACCTTACACTACACCAGCCGCGTAATGAAACTTTACAACACTCTTAACAACCTTATATTAGAAGTAGCGTCTAGAGAACAAATTATGGATGCTATAAAGAAGCGTCAAGTTTGTGCCATTTATTATGATGGTGATGAACCTGGTGGTAGAGGTTTAAGGGTGATAGAACCTGTGTGTTTTGGTCTTACAAAAAAAGGTAATCCTGTTGTAAGAGCTTGGGACAGAGAAGGAGCGTCACATACTAGTTATTTAGGTAAAAAACCTTTACCAGGATGGCGTTTTTTTAGAGTAGATAAAATGCAATTTATAAGACCAACACAAGAAACATTTGATACACCAAGACCTAATTACAATCCAAATGGTGATAGAAGTATGGAAAGGGTTTTTATAAATGCGATTTTTTAAAAATTTTAAAATATGAATAGTGAAAACGATTTAATGCAAAAATTACTTATCTCTAAAAAAATAATGGAGAGACACGATGACATTGGTAGAGGAAATGCTAGAAACATTAACTCACAATCTATGGAAAGACCAGTACTTGATGATTATAACCCTGTACCCGCAACATACAACATTCCTCAAGAATTTATGGATATTCCACAAAGGTCGGTTACCGAATCAAAAATTTCAGGTTCTTTAGAAGACAGAGTATCAAAATCAAAATTACCTGATGAAATAAAAAAATTAATGTTAGAACATCCGATTAGTCAACCTAACATGGGAAGTAGTGCGGTTTTATCTAATGATTTAGTTGAGAAAGCGGCAAGACTTATGTCGACAGATGCTAAAGGAGATCCATTTAAAGAAAATACACAATCAAATAGAAAACAACAAAATACAGCACCACAAAATTTTGGTATTAATATTAATGAAATAAAAAAAGTTGTAAGGGAAACTGTGGAAGAAGTTTTATCTGAGAATGGTTTATTAGTGGAGGGTGAAAGTAAATCTTCAGATATGTTCAAGTTTAGAGTTGGTCAACATCTTTTTGAGGGTAAAGTCATGAAAGTAAAAAAAATGTCAAGATAAATTTTACAAACTAAAAATATGACCCACTCACTGAGTGGGTTTTTTGTTGATTATTGGTTTTTTTTGACCTATCTTTTTACAAAGAAAAAATTATGTCAAAAATAAATGTATTAGTATTACCATCAGATACAAGTGGTGTTGGTAAGTTCAGATCAGTCTCTCCACATATAAAACTCCAAAACCTATATCCCGATGAATTTCACATCGACATAGATTACTCACCAAAAATTAATGATATTAACTATTGGAAAAAATACCAAATTGTACATTTCCACAGAAGTTTTGGTAATATTGAGGAATGTCCAAATTTAATTAAAACTTTAAAAAATCTTGGGATTATAATGATCGCAGATATTGACGATTATTGGTTACCAACAAAAGAACACCCAATACATCAATTAATTCTCGAAAACAAAATGAATTTGAGGATTATGGATAATCTAAAAGCTGCGAGCTATGTAACAACAACAACTGAAATTTTTGCAAACGAAATTAGAAAGTTAAATAAAAATGTTATTGTATTACCAAACGCCATAGATCCAAACGAACCTCAGTTTAATCAACCTACTTTACCATCTGATAAAATCAGAATTGGTTGGTTAGGTGGATCTTCCCACTTACACGATCTAAAACTTTTAGATGGTATGGTATCAAAATTAAGTCCTATTCACGATAAGTTACAATTTTATGTATGTGGTTTTGATACAAGAGGTACTGTAACTGAGTTAAATAAACAAACAGGTGAACAAAAACAAAGACCAATAAGACCTGAAGAAACTGTTTGGGTTAGATACGAAGAAATATTTACAAACAACTATAAAATAGTTTCACCTGAGTATAAAATATTTTTAGATAAGTTTGAGGATACTGTTTATCCTACAACAAATCAAGAACAGTATGTGAGAGTTTGGACTCGTCCTGTTGATTCATACGCAAGAAACTATTCAAACTTCGATATCTCTTTAGCTCCGATTAAAAACCACATGTTTAACAGAATGAAATCACAACTTAAAGTGATTGAGGCAGGTTTTTATAAAAAAGCGATAATTGCATCTAATTTAGGTCCATACACAATTGATCTTAAACATGCGATTAAAAATGGTGAGTTTACTGATGGAAACGCTCTTTTAGTAGATGAACACAAAAATCATAGTGATTGGGCTAAATGGATTAAGAAATTAGTTGAAAACCCAAATATGATTACCGATCTTGGTGAAAGACTTTATGAAACGGTAAAAGACAAATATCATTTAGATGTTGTCACTAAAACAAGAGCAGAATTTTACAAATCTTTAATTAAATAAAAATGATCAATATACCAATTACAAAAATTTTATTTTTAGACATCGAGACCGTTGGTGGTTGTGCCGACTATCAAACTTGTATAAACTCAAACCCAAGAGTTGCACAACAATTTGACAAATATTTTGATTGGTTTCTGAAAAGATTTCCCGAAGATAAAGAATGGGGTGAAGATAGAACAACGGAAGAACATATGGATATAGTGTTTAGAAAAAGAGCGGCACTTGTTCCTGAATTTGCAAAGATTGTATGTGTTTCTATGGCATTTGTTTTAGATAATGGTGAGACAAAAAAACAAACATTTTCAGGTGATGATGAATATAAATTACTTAGTGATGTTAGAGATCTTTTGAATCGTTGTCACAAGTTAGATTTTTATCTATGTGGTCACAATCTTAAAAACTTTGATATTCCTATGTTGGCAAAACGAATGATCGTTAACGGTATTATGCCTTCTAAGATACTTCCTTCATATGACACTAAACCTTGGGAAGTTAAAGCAATTGACACTAAAGAAATTTGGCAGTACGGCGCTTACACCGCAATAGGATCTTTAGATCTGATGTGTGCCTGTTTAGATATCCCAACACCAAAAGACGGTGAGGTTAACGGAGGTATGGTTCACGAAGCATATTGGGGTCAAGGTAGATTAAAAGAAATTGCAGAGTATTGTGAAAAAGATGTAAATGTGTTGATAGACGCAATAATGAAATTAAAAAGTTTAAAATAATGAGTGAATTAGACAAAAATATAAATGAAGAAGATTTTGATGAAATCATGAATTTACTTGATTCATTTGATGAAGACGAAGAAATAGATTTAAGAGAACTTTCAAGTTTTTTAGGAATTGATTTTAATGAATTACAAAATGACATCTTTAAAGATTCGGTTCTTTTAAGTTTAAATTTTTCTAAATCAAATGAAGATGCTATTGATCCCCAATATGCTTACCCAACTGATTCAGGATTTGACCTTTATTCGACTAAAGAAGTATGGATTGATTCGTTTGGTAGAGAACTAATACCAACAGGAATTCATATTGATGTACCTGAGAATTATGAAATTCAAGTTAGATCTAAAAGTGGTTTGGCGTTAAAACAAGGTTTGATGGTTTTAAATTCACCAGGAACAATTGATCAGGGATATACGGGAGAGATTCAGGTAATTTTATTTAATACTTCAAAAGAGAAGGTTAAAATAGAAAAGGGTCAAAAGGTTGCACAAGCAGTGTTATGTCCTGTAGTTGCTGGTAAATGGATTAAATTAATTCCATTAGAAAACATTGAGGACAAGGACAGAAATAATAATGGTTTTGGTTCAACAGGAGTTTAATATGGAAAAAATTGATGTTTGTGTTAATGTTTTCGGTAAACCCTATCAAACTTTAATTACATTAAAAAGTCTTCTACAACATTCAGGGAAACACATTGATAAAATTTATTTTATTGAGGAAAAAATACAAGCCCCTGATTACAACTTTGATATTATCAAAAATAATTTGAGCTACCCTAAATTAGAAAGGTACATACCAAAATATTATTTAGGTATAAATAAATCCGATGTTTTTAGATCGACAATTGAAAAAGACTATCGTCTATCTTTAAGATATCAATATGGGTTAGAGAACACTAACAAAAAACATTTGTTAATAATACATAATGATGTTTTATTTAATGGAGATATTGTTTCAGAACTTTTAAATGAAATTGGGGATTGTTTTTCAATTGGTCACATAGGTCAGTGTTGGAATTGTCCGTTAAAAAGTGAAAATGTTTGTGATGGTGATCTGTTAGAATCTAACATAGAAAAAAAATTTTCTTATGATCAAATTATAGGATATGTTAATAAACACCGAGGCACAAGAACCTTTAATCACGGTAGAGAATTTATAGATGTAAAAAAACCTTTACCGATGCCCGAATGTAGAGTAAACGAATGGTGTACACTTATTAATGTCAATCATTATAGAAAAGAATGTATTCCTAATGGAGATGTTTCTCCATTTGGTGGATATTTTGGAATTGACTTAGCCGACATTTGGTTTAAACAAATGGTCCATAAAGGTTATAAATTTAAACACTATGACATTTATAAATCCTCAACACATGGTTATTTTTCAGAAGTTGGTCACGGTAATTCAGCAATGTATAACAAAAATATGTACGATAGTGATGAACAAAGAGCCAAAGAATACCTTAAAACACATTACTCATGATTACAATTATATACTCCACACATAAAGACAAAAATTATAATAACAAATTCAAACAACATTTGTTACAGACCGTTGGTCTTAAAGATGTCCAAGTATTAGAATTTGTTAACCACAACCAACATTCATTAGCCCAAGTTTATAACAGCGGAATAACAGAATCAATTTACGATGTTATTGTTTGTTGCCATAACGACATTAAATTAGAAAAAAATTGGGGTAAAAAACTTTTAGAAGATTTTTCTAAAAACCCAGAATTTGGTGTAATTGGAAAGGCCGGTTCTTGTTATTTTCCTGAATCAGGTGTTTATTGGGAAAAGATGCACCAAACTATGGTTGGGCAAGTATATCATCATCCTGAAGGTCAAAAAAAATGGATAAACAAATATTCCGTTAAATTAACTGATTTAATTCCTGTTGTGACAATAGATGGATTATTTATTTCATTTGACAAAACAAAAATCAAACATCGTTTTGATGAAACTATTGGTAGATTCCATTTTTATGATCATTTGTTTTGTTTACCTAATTACCTTGATGGTGTAAAAATTGGTGTAACCTCATCTTTTGAAATAACTCACGAATCTGTTGGTCAACCAAACCAAGAATTTTGGGAAAGTAAGGATAAGTTTGTACAAAAATGGAGATCTAAATTACCATTGGATTTAAAACCAACTACTATAAATGTTCCTAAAATTAAAAATGAGGAATTCAAAAAATTTAAAAAAGTTGCGATTGTAATTCCAACAAAAGGAAAAATAGAAATGTTGTTTGATTGTATTAACTCATTTCAAAATAATTGCGACAAAAACAAATTTACTATATTCATTGCAGACACAGGATCAACTCCCGAAGAAATTGAAACTATAAAATTAAAAATTCAAGATTCTGAAAACATAAAACTAATAGAATATGATTACTATAACTTTGCCAAGATTAATAATGATGTGATCAAAAACTATGTAGATAATGAACATGAGTTCATAATGTGTTCAAACAATGACATAAAAATTTTAAACGATGTCATAACAGGAATGTTAAAAATATTCAAACAATACCCAAGAGCGGGTACTGTTGGTTGTAGATTACATTTTGAAGACAACACAATACAACACGATGGTGTGGTATTACAACCGGCACCTAACCCAAAAAAGTTTCACCTTACACATGCGTCTCTTGGGTCTTATTATTCATACACACAAGGAATAAAAGAAGTTATGGGTAACACCGCAGCATTAATGATGGTAAGAAAATCTGTTTTTGACAAAGTCGGAGGATTTAATGAGAATTATAAAACCTGTTTTGAAGATGTTGAGTTGAATTTAAGTTGTAAACTAAATGGGTTTACTAATTTATATGACGGATCTTTAGTTGCCTATCATTATGAGAGTAAGACAAGAGGTAAAACAAATGAAAACCAAAAGGGGGAATATGTGGATTATGTTAATACCTTATCTCCATTTATTGAAAAAAACTATAATAAATTATTTAATACTAAATTAATATAATGCAAACTTTTATTTTTGTTCATGATCAAAACATTGTTTTAGATTTTATCAAAGTCAACAAATTTTCGTCCTTTGAGGATGTAACTTATGTTTTTCTTGGAAGTAAACCTATCAATCAAATTGAAGGGTTAGATAATGTGATAATTTGTAGAAATTTAGAACATAATATTGAGGAGTTTCCTAATCTTACTTCTTTTACCGGATGGTATGCCTTATGGAAAAACGATCTAATAAAATCTGATTTTATAAATTTGTTTGAGTATGATGTAAATTGCTCATCAAACTTAGAACAAAAAATTAAAAACTCTCTTCAAGAAGGTAATGATGTTGTTGGATATATTCCTTTAGAGGTAAGCCACTTTAATTTTATAGGAAATTTAATATGGATTGCAGAACTAATCCAATCTTTGAAAAATGTCTATAATATAGATCTTTATAAATTTATTAGATCTTTAGATTCAAGTAAATTAATTAGTGTGACATCAAACCATTCGATGACTAAAGAAACTTTAAACAAATATATGAATTGGATTTTACCAATGTTAGACAAGATTAAAACTTCTTATTATTCTGGTCATGAGGTTGAGAGATCCATAGCAACCTTTTACCTACTTCAAAATTTAAAATATAAAATTTTACAAGGTGAGATAGAACATTTTCAATTTAACTCACATGGTACTCAGACTATTAGCGCCAATAAATTTAATAATAATTACAAAAAACTTCTTTGATAAAAATTGAAATTTGACAACTTTACAAAATACTTTTTTCACATAACT
>Ga0078894_10003055_pt1 | contig 12666 bp, 20 predicted proteins | sample LauGreSu1BDMLBSD_2_FD_67506 | JGI IMG/M metagenome (GOLD analysis project Ga0078894, IMG submission 67506) | Freshwater lake microbial communities from Lake Michigan, USA - Su13.BD.MLB.SD (version 4) (version 4) | ecosystem: Environmental > Aquatic > Freshwater > Lake | place: Lake Michigan...
TCTCACGGCTGATTGCACAGACTACGGCTACAGAGGCATCTATCCAGAGATACAAGTCTGCCCTTACCAAGTTGGTTGACACCAGAGAGGCGGCTGTCAGAAATATGTTGTCGCTTGAGGATGGACTGCATTTCCCAGACCTTACATTCAAGGAGACCGATGGTGTCGTCAGGGAGGTTGACTCTTGGAAGGAGTCCGCTGACGGAAGATACATCATTCAGCGTGTGCTGTCCGAGAAGAAGGGTGAGTCCTTCAGGGTCTACTACATCGGTGAGACAATTAAGAACGCTGATGGTGCTACATTGTATGACATCCCTACGGCAAGGATTGGTAATGTGGAAAACACCACACAAGCACAGGTTCTTGTCAGAATCTTTGAGGATGACATCCATCGCATCAAGCAGACGGCAAACTTAGTCTCTGGCGGTCTTGGGCCGTTTGAACCTCTCAGAGTTGGTGATGTTCTCATTGCCAGACAAGGTGGAGGTGCTGTGTTAAAGAGTGCTTGGGATGCCCCAGCATTCTCAAACGCTGTCATTGCGGCCTACAAAAAGATTGGCGGCAAGCCAGAGAACATCAGGGACTTTGAGGCAATCTCCAGACCTATGTACGACTTTGGCGAGACCCAGAGAATCGTGTTCACGGCTAACGGACAGCCTTGGCGTAAGGAAATGGTCATCACCCCATCAAAGGAGGGTATCCTTAAGAAGTACTTTGACAGGGATATCTCTGACGATGGCATAGTCAGATGGATTCAGAAGCCTAAGAAGCCTAAGACTGAGGCAGAGGCTGGTACGCAGACGGAGTTCCCCTCAAGCACCAGCGTTGAGGACAAGAACCCCAATGCAAGCACCAGTGCTCCGTCCCTGCCAGAGCCTACCAAGGAACAGACCCTTGTGTCTGACGCATCCGAGTTCACGATTATCTCAAACAAGACCAAGGATGGGCAGACCTACGACCAGTGGGAGGTCATAAAGAATAAACTTGGCTACCAGATTGTCAGGGTGAAGGAAGCCAATTCAAACAGAGATGTATTCAAACTGTTTAACCCATCGTCCTTATATCTTGGTCAGTACTATGACGAGATGGAGGCTGTCGATGAAGTCTTAGCCAAGGAGTTCCAGAAACTAGAAGCCAATGAATGATGACCAGACAATGCAGGGACTCATCGAGGAGTTCAAGAAGACTGGCTGGGTGTTCGGTGTTCTTGGTGGGCTTGGAATGCTGGCTCGATTGATTCTTACGGACGAGAAGTACAACACGACCAGATGGCTCAGGAAGATAGCGGCTGGCACTATAGTCGGCATCATATGCTACTTCTCAGTATGGCAGATGGATATAGACCCATACTACAAGAGCGTATTTTGCTCTATCGCTGGGTCATTAGCACCTGAGTTGTTCAACTGGGTACGGACTAAATTTTTACAAAAAGCCGAATCAGAATGAATTGGTTCTGTTTGCTCGTTTTAGCAACACTGACATTTGCTCAATGTGGTTGTGCTTTCTTCAAGGAAGCCGAACCACCAATCGTAATTTCCAACAATGACCAAAAGGACAAGTACATCACGAAAGTCGAAGAAGCAGTCTCAGAATCCGCTTCTGCTCTTTCTGCTGTCTTTCCTGCCATCCCTGATGGAGTTCCTAGAGAAGTCCTCAAAGGACAAATCGAAAGACTGAGCGGCATCAGTAAGCCTGTGGAGGCTCGCATCAAGGAGTACGAGCGTATCATAAGGGAGAAAGACCTTAAGGCGGCAGAGGATGACAAGCGGAAGGCAATCAAGTTTGATGAGGAAACCAGCAAACTGTGGGCAGAAGTAGAGAAAAGAGATATGCAATTAACAGAAGCAATCGCAGTGCGAGAAGAAGCAGAGCGAAAGTTAAAAGAAGAAACCAAAACCAAACTAATCCTGCAAGCGTCGTTGGCTTGTCTAGGATTAATGATATTTGGAGTTTTGGTGGTAGCATTCTCGCCAGTGGTTTTTCTTAAAAAGGCTGGTGGTATAACGATTGTACTGGCTGTGTTGCTTGAGGCTGTGTTGCTCTGGTATCTCTCTTGACAGGACGCAGTATGCGGCAACACTTGTCCTGCCTATAGCGGTTGAGGGGCGGGGTTGCGTTGTTCTCCTTTGGTAGCCGCTTATGGAAGTGCCAGCGTGTTTTCCTTCAGACACGCTGGTGCGTTATTGGTAGGCGTGGAGGGAATCGAACCCTCGACTTAACCCTTATAAAGAGTCCACTCTAACCGCTGAGTTACACGCCCATTCAATAATGCAGAGGGTGTGGGATTTGAACCCACGATACCTTTCGGTATGCCTGTTTTCAAGACAGGTACAATAAGCCGCTCTGTCAACCCTCTAAGTACGGCAAGCGGGGGTCGAACCCGCAACATCCAGTTTGGAAAACTGACACTCTGCCAATTGAGTTACTGCCGTGAAAGTGCGGGAGGTGGGAGTCGAACCCACAATGAGCGGATTTTAAGTCCGATGCGTCTGCCGTTTCGCCACTCCCACTAAAGTCACCGAGACAGGACTTGAACCTGCAATCCCCTGCTCCCAAAGCAGGTGCGATACCATTACGCTACTCGATGTAATTTGGAGGCTGGGAGAATCGAACTCCCATTGTTCCGATGCAAACGGAATTTCCTACCATTGAAAGAAGCCCCCTGTAAAAGAACGCACACCTACTAGGAGTCGAACCTAGACAAGGAGAATCAAAATCTCCTGTGCTACCATTACACCATAGGTGTGTAAGTCAATCTAAGTCTTCCTCGTCATAGTCCTCGTCATCCATTCCAAGTTCCTCCTTGTGGACTACAGGCTTGGGGGCTGGCATATAGGGTATGCCACGCTCCGTGTTGAAGTCAACCACCTGACAGGCTTGGTCGAAGGTCAGTCCGTCCTTGGTCATAAACGACTCGATAAGGGTATCGTAGTCATAGATGATGCCGCTTGTGGAGGCACACTTGCCTATGATGGCGTTGTCCAGCCACTCACGAGGCTCAAGGAAGGTACATCCCTTATACCGCTCGCTGTTTTCTTTTAAGTCTGCTTTTGAAACTTTTCTCATATGCCTTGGTCTTGAATTTATAGACGGGAATTCTTTTTACGAACACCTTGTTTATTGTTCTTCTTACGAACAGAACCTCCAGTTTTCCCTCTGACATCAGTTCCGAAATCCATCTTTGAGAAACACGATGGACAGTGTTGTACTGTTTCGCCATCTCTGCGGAGGAGAAAAAGCCTTTCGGCATCGTCTCCTCTTTTACTGGAATGTACCTGTTTCTGTAGGAGTTTATTTCGTTTATGAACTCCCTGAACTTTGTCTTGGTTTTCATCGTGCGTCTTGTGGGTAGATGAATTTGTCTCCGACCCTGTGGACTTGCCATATCTTCCAGTCGTTACCCTGTATGTACCCACATAGCCATCCAGTTCCCCACTCAGCCGTTCCCAGTCTATTCTTAGCATAACGCATCTCACGCTTGCGTGAGAGGTGGCCTCCGCAAAAACCAACCACACCTCCGTGTTTTCTGGCATTGACGCAACCGATTCGATGGAGATGTCCCATCGTGACAGCCCCTCCCGACACTCCGTAGAACTCAGCGTGTTCTTGTATCGAGTATCTATTGACTGTATATCCGTGTACGATGGCAATTTTTCCAAGGCGAAAGACTCCTTCGTCTGCGTGGTAGGGGAGTATAGTTTTGCAACCAATTCCCTTAATGAAGTTGTCAAGGTCTTCCATAAGATGGAAGCAGTAGTCTTTAACGATAGCATTTGTTGTCGCATAGAAGATGTTCTCTGGTCGCTCGCAGTGGTTACCCTTGAGGTATCTGGTGGGCTTGAGGTGGGTCAGGAATTTCTTGCCCCACTTGAGGTCATCCTCAAGAGACTCCGACTGCTCGTTGGCTGAAGCACCGCCTCTGATGGAGCGGAAGTCAAAGCCGTCTCCAGCGTGGATGATTTCCTCTGGCTGATACCACTGGATGAAGTCGAACAACGCCTTAGCCGCATCCCAGTCCACCATATCTCCGTGGTTGTCGGAGACTATGACGAACTTTATCTTTTTTTCTTTTTTGGTTTTTGGCATAGAGGTTTGTTACCTAGTTCGTACTGGAGAAGTTTATACCTAAGTTCAGTGACTTGGTCGGTAAGGTACTTCATAGCGTTGACCATCTCTCCAAACTTAACAGTTCGGTCATCGTCATAGGTTTCTGGTTCGCTCACGACTGCTTGCCCTCCTTGGCGGCGTTCCACGCAATGGCTGATGGGTGATAATCAAGAAACCATCCAGCCAACTCATCCCCGGCCTTGGTCAGCCGCTCGACCTCGGCCTTGAGGCTGTCGCACTCGACTGCCAGCACGCTGTTCTCCGCTTGGCGGGCTTGGCACTCGGCCTTAAGGCGGGCGATTTCCTTTTCCTTTTCGAGAAGCACATTGACGGCTCTCCCTACGGCATCGTTGCTACCTTCTGGCTGGATGCCTGTATTAAGCCGCTCGACCTCGGCCTTCTTGGCTTTAAATTGGTCAGCCTCAGACTTTAAATTAGTCAGCCACTTGTCGTGCCAATAGGTTGCCTCGATTTGCCAGTAGTCGAGAGAGTGCATCAGTTGGGTCACTGCTCTTTTACACTCATCGGCATTGGCATAGTTCGGTTCCGTAAAGCAGTCAGTATCAGTTCTGCGTCCTTCACTGACAGGCTGACGAACTTCTGATGGGGACTCTTCTTTGCTTTCCCTAACAGGTAGGACAAACGGACATCCACTGGCAGTACGGATTTCTTTGACCTTGGAGGCGTTGTGGAGGACATCTATGAGTTCTTCGACAGAGAGACCCAGCAGGTAGGCAGATGCCTTGAGACTGTTCTGTGCGGTGTGGTTCATTGGCAGGAGTTGAGGTAGTACCTAGCCCTGTTGAGGGCAGGGTCGTTCATCTGAGTGTTGAAGCGTAGGCGGGACGCACCAGTAATGCCTTTGTTGTAGGCCATATACAGGGTCATTTCGTTCACCCTGACACCACGCTTTTTGAGCGTGTCGGCAAGCCATTCAAAGTGCCACTTGGCTACCTGATGAGCCATAGGGTAGTTGAAGGCGTTGTCCATATTGTATGCCCAGTCCACATTGTTCCTGCGGCAAGCATCGACCCAAGCGGAGCGTTGAATCTGGTATCGCCCAAGACTAGCACCCCTGTCTCCCACAGCGGTGCATCGTTCATTGGACTCGATGACAGCGATTTTATTCAAAAAGCCGTCCGTAATTTCCATAGCCTGTGCTTGGATGCACAAGGCGAGGAGTAGCGTGTATTTCATTGGTGAAAAATGTCCCTGCTAGGAATCGAACCTAGATAATTCGCTTAGAAGGCGAATGTTCTATCCATTGAACTACAGGGACAGATTGGTTAGAACGGAACTTGGTCTTCGGGTTCGTCCTCGCTAGAGCCGCCATCCTGCTTCAACGCCCAGAGGGCTTGAGCAGACTTCTTGAGGGACAAGTCCTTAGCACCGACCTTGCCAGTCTTTTCCCACGGCTTCGGCTCCCACTTGTTAGCCCAGTAGTCGAGGTCAGCCTCGGGCAGTTCTTGCAGGGAAGTACCCTTGTTCTTGCCAAACGGAACGGCAAGGGAGAAGTCGATGCTCACGCCAGCCGCAGGAGCAGAGGAGGCGGCAGGAGCGGCCTTCTTGGCAGGAGCGGCAGGAGCAGAAGCGGCCTTGACCACTCGGTCAGACTCACAGTCATCATCCGTGGTAGCCAGACCCCCGATAGAAGCCAAGCAGTAGCGTCTCAGGTAGGTCAGGATAGCACCAGCCTGTTGACCAGTAGCCTGTTCGCCTACAGGGACGATGCACGAGGAATGGATGCTCGTGCCGTTCTTGTGGGCGATGATGGTCTTGATGCCGATGCCGTTGTCGTGGTACTCAGAGGTCGGCAACTGGATGACCACGAGGCCGTGCTTGCTGAAGATTGGCTTCAGGTACGACAGGTGAGCCGATAGGCTGGCGAACTTTGACTTGAAGTGCGGATTGAAGTCATCGGCAACAATGTCCTTGGTCTCATCGTGAACCTTGCCAAGGGCGGTGTACAGTTCGGACAGGTTCTGGGTTTCGTTCTTATCTTCCATAGGTATATGGTGTTGTATTTTCCAGAGAAGTTTACTTGTTCTCGTCCACGACATTGATGCGGCGGCTGTTCTCCTTGTTGATTCGGACAGCCTTGCCTTGGTCGTTGAGGTAGGAGTAGTACTCATACTTCTTGACCTTGACTGGCTTCAGGAGTCGAGCCATCCGACCATCAGGCAGGACGACATACTTCTTGGCGTTGTTAACCTCGATGACAGAGGCGGTTTCGGTTTGGGTGTTGGTTTGGTTTTCCATTTTGGTGGGGGTGAAATTAATGTCTCTGAACCACGCCTTAGGCAAGGGTGAAGTGGTGTTGTCTTTCATTCTTTGGACGCTCCGTAGATGGTGAAGTAATCCTTTATTCTGCGGATGATAGCCGCACCAGTCTCAGAGTTGTTGAACCTGTCGAGCAAGCCGTTTCCATTATAGTTTGTGGTGATGATGGTTGGGCGGTTGTTCGATGTACGCTCGTCAATGATGGCGAACAAATCAGACTCCATACGAGCCGTCAAGCGTTCTTTACCAAGGTCATCAAGAGCGAGCACGGCACAGTTGACGAGCCTGTCGATGACCTCTCCGTGGGAGCGTTTCTCAAAGCCCTCCTCAATCTTCTGCTCCAGTTTACGCATCGTCAGGAACTCGCAGTTCTTGGGGTAGGCGTTGTTCCAGCCCCTGTTGAACATCAGCCAAGCCGTGCGGGTCTTGCCTGTGCCTGTGATTCCGTGCAACAGGTAGGACTGGTCAGGCTTGTAGTTCTTGACGGCCTCCTGCATCTGCACAGCCAACTTGGCCTCGATGGTGTCGTAGAAGGCGGCAGGAGTGCTCGGGTGGACTGGACGGAACTGCCAGTTGTTTTTCTCAAAAACCTCCCTGTAGACGAAAGGCCACTCGTGGTGTTCCTTGGTCTGGAAGCAGTCTAGGCACACGGACACGAGAGGCTTGAACTTCTCGCTCCGTGCGTCCCAGACAGGGACTGCGTCTTTCTTGCAGTGGATGCACTTAGAAGCCATTGGCGTGGTCTTGGTTGGTGAGGGGTGCTTTGTACTTGGTGTTGTCCTGCTTGGTCACGAAAAGCCCCTGCCAGCCGAATGCAATACTTTTATCAATCGTGGCGATGGCCTGTTTCTCGTTCTGCAGGTCGCCCAGCATCTTGACCTGCTCTACCCTCGTCATAGCCGTCAGAGGCTTCTTGGTCTGCTTCCTGTATGCCTCCCACTTGTCCCAAGCAACCTTGAAGTCGCTACCATAGGGCAAAACAACAGGCTCGTCCTTTTTACTATCCTCTTTATTATCTTCTTTATTATATGTGGGAAGTCTACTTCCCCCCCTAGGGGAAATGGGTTTCCCCCTCCCTAGGAAGTCTGTAGCACCCACCAAGGCTTGCTTCTCAACAGTCCGTAGGAGCCGTTTGCCGTTCAGTTCGACCCTTACCACCAACTGGTAGTCGATGAGGGTTTTGAGGACATTCTTGACCTGTCTCTCGCTCAGTTGCAGAGTCTGTGCAAGGTAGCCGTTGGAGGCGAAACATCCCTCTTCATTGTCGAGGGCGTTGACGATGCCGTACACCACCTTTTCGGTGATGGTAAGGGTTTCCATCTGGAAGACCTCTACAGGAATCCAGACACCAGTGAAGGATGGCTTGCTCATTACAGTTTGATGCTCTGCTCTAGGCACTGCCAGCCCTCGTGTTCGACATAGGCACGGACTGTGATGTCCAGATGCCCATCCTTGAACACAGCGTTCACTGTGTACTGGTCGTTCTCAATCCGCATATTGCCGTCATTAAGAACCATAGTCTCACGCCAGTCCTCGATGAAGTTGACGATGACATTCTCAGCCCAAGCCCCATAGCCTAGGCGGTTGACCAACTGCTTGTCTGGGTTGCTCATCGGAGGCGAATGTTGAGGCCGCTGATGACCTTGTTCTTGGCCTTAGGCCAGTGGTCTGCCTTCAAGCAGTCCGTGTACTCAAGCAACAGGATGTCCACCAGTTGCTTCCAATGGCTCAGTTCCTTCTCGTCCACAGGGTGGAACAGTGCCGTGCTAGGGTCACAGGTCTCTGCCGCAATGAACTCAAAGTTGAAGGGCTTGTTGTACACCTTCTCTGCCATAAGGCAGTAGAAGCCAGCCTGTAGCCAGTACAGCCTGTCCTTGATGGTATAGGAGAACTTCTCGATGCTTGCGTCATCACAGGTCTTGATGTCCCGAATGATGCCGTTCTCCACATCAATCAAGTCCAGTCTGGCCTTGCAGGGAACTCCGTGCAGGTCGCACAGGAGCACCTGCTCGTACCGCATATTCTGGACAGTCTTGATGGCCTTCCACTCGTGCGAGTACTGGATGGCGATACAGGCCCTGTCCACAATCTCTTCAGATGCGGCCTTGAGGATGGTCTTACCTGCGTACTTCTCTTCAAACGCCTTCTTGATGGCCTTGCCCTCAGTCGTGCGTCCGTCCACATCGGGCAGGTAGCCGATAGAGGACTCGTACAGGCTAGGCTCCAGCATAGCCGTATGCACGGCAGTGCCAATCTTCATAGCCTCGGTGGTCTCGACCTCCTTCTGGTTAAAGAAGTGGTAGGGCGAGCGGTGGAACGCCTTGAAGCGGGAAGCATTCAAGGCGGGAAGAGAGCGGTAGTCGCTCTCCGTCATCTTGGTAACAGGGATGTTACTCATTGGTTGTTGGTTGTTGGTTTTGGTCTATGTACACAGCGACTCTTGGTTGAGCCGCCCAGTACTTCTCAACTGTGATGGCCCATACTTGGCTGTCGTCAACCCAATATTCCATCTTTGTAAACTCGTCCAAAATGGCCTTGACAACATTGTCCACATCGGGTTTAGTCGTTTTTACAAGTATTTTACACTTGTTAATCTTTGGTAAAAGGTACTTGGGCGGTGTATAATAAAGCCTGATGTATACCCTGACCGCCCCATCAATGGGCTTCTCCAGCGGCCTGATGTGCTTCCCGAACTCATTCGACCAGTTGGTGATTTTGTTGTTCTTCATCTTACCTACGAACTGCCTACCATCCCTAGTCCGCAATATCCGCAGGTTCGCCTGATGCGTAGATGTAGGCGGCTCCATAGGAACTTCCAACCAGCATTGACTTGTCGGTAAATTTAGCATAATTATATAATATGGAATACGAGTCCAAGTATGAGAGGGTGAAAAACGACAAGAAGTCAACAACTTTGGAAAAACTGCCCAAGGCCAAGAAAGACGAGATTGTCTGGCTCACAGACAAGGGTCACACCCAGAAGGAGATTGAGGAGAAGGTCGGTGTGTCCTCGCACACAGTCGTTGCCGTCAGGCAGGATATGGGAGACTCAAGCCTCGACCTTGGCACTTACAAGAAGAAGACCAGCGACCTGTTCAAGTCCATCATAATGAAGGGTGCTCACAGGCTCGATTCTGAAATCGACAAACTGCCCATCTCGCAGATGCCTCTGGCACTAGCCATCCTCATCGACAAAGTCCAGACGCTCAACGACCAGCCTGTCGTAGTCACTGAACATCGTCTCAAGGTCAGACACGAGGACATCAACAGAATTATTTCTGGAGAGGTCATAGATTTGCCGCCAAGCGACAAATAATAGAATTTTTTTTCAAAAACCCACGCTAATAAGGTTTCAATTTAAGAAGCGTGGGTAGGTGAGAGTCAGTTGTCGGGAGCGATTCGCCCTCGGCCTTTCTGATTTCCGTGGCGGGATGATGTATGATTAGGTCAAGCGGGAAAGCCTCTGCCCCTGTCTATCGCCAGCCGTGCGGCTGGCACAGGAACTGCGTCACACGCTAACGCCAACGCTATCGTGTGTGATGTGGTTTATGCAGAAGCAAGTATCGTGAAACCAAAACACTATGAGCAACATCAAGTCGCTCTCTGTCACGCTCACCAACGCCGTCAAGGTCGAAGTCGTTTCGTCCTGCGTCTGGACTCACACCACGCCCTACACGAACATCAACACCTACGAAGGTGAGACGAAGTTCGTGTCTGCCGCCATTGCCGTGGCGAAGCAGAACAGCGATAACATCTTCACCACCATCTTCGTGACCACGAAGGAGTCGGGTGACTGGATGCATCGCTTCGACATCACCAAGCACGAACTCGCTCGCCTTGCCGCCTACGAGTTCGTCAAGGTGTTGCCGAAGATGTTCGCTATCGCCTACGGCATCCACGCTGACGGCTTCGCTCGACTCAAGAGCGATACCCGCAACGAGGAGTCCCGCAAGATGACTGTTGCGTTCACGCTGGACTTCAACCGCCAGATGGAAGGCGGCATCACGGAGTTCCGAATGGAGTCCGTCAGCGACAGCGACCCTGTCGTCGAAGAGTCCAGCACCGCCGCTGATGTCGTGGAAGACATCAAGCCCAATCAGTTCCGTGGCCTTGTGTACAAGCCCTCCAGCGACACGACCCAGAACTCCTAACGCAAACGAGCACAGCACTCACGACTGGCAATCGTGGGTGCTTACCTCTGCCGCACCTCCTACGCACTTGAAAAATCTATTCAACTTCACCAACGCCAAGACCATCAAGGGTGAGCGTTACGGATACCGCACGGCTATCCTGTATCTCGCTCCGCACAAGATGAACGGCCTCGGTGTCAATGTCTGCGAGCACAGCACTCACGAGTGCCGTGTTCTTTGTCTCAACACCGCTGGACTCGCTGGCGTGTTCAAGACCATCGTCGAGTCTCGCATCAAGAAGACTCGCTGGATGCTCAAGCATCCCGACCTGTTCTGGTCGCGTATCTCCGTTGAGATTTGCAATCACATCCTGCTGACGCTTCGCCAGCGTAAGCGTCTCAAGCGTAACCTCAAGCCGTGCGTCCGCATCAACGGAACGAGCGACCTGTGGAACGATGAGGTGCAAAGCCTGATGTATCGTCATCCCGAAGTGCAGTTCTACGACTACACCAAGGATTTCAACCGCATCATCGCCTACACGATGGGGAAACTTCCCGCTCACTACCATCTCACCTATTCGTACAGCGGTGGCGACACCAACAATGCGATGTGGTGCTTGGACAACAAAGTGAATGTCTCTGTCGTGTTCGACACCAAGCGTGGCAAGAAACTCCCGACTCACCATTGGGGCTTTCCTGTTGTCGATGGCGACACGCACGACCTGCGTTTCCTCGACAAGCCTGTCGATGGCAAAGGCGTAATCATCGGACTCCGTGCCAAGGGCAAAGCAGTCGGAGTCATCGCACACGAGCAATCGTTCGTGCAGAAGGGAGGCGTGTCGTGATACCTTACAGGAATTACGAAGCGGCTGTTCTGACTCCTCAGGTTCAAATTTGGATTGACGGAGAAGTCATACACAAAGTTCGCAAGTGCGGTTGCGATAAGTGCAATCACCTGCTGTCGCTCCGTGTGCAACGAAGGAAGGAATACCTGCTTCGCAATCGTGATAAGCATATGGCCTATAACAAAGCATATCAGGTTATGCTTCGTAAAAGAGCCGAAGCGGCTGGAAGACCTCGTATCCTGAACCTGTCTTGGCAAGCAAGCGACCCGATGAATGATGCTGACTGGAATTTCTATCAAGAAGTTCACGCCTATGTCAAAAGCAAAGGCGTAACAGTCAACAAACTCGTGAAGGCACTCCTTCAAAAGGAACTAAAGAAAGGAGTCCGCTCGTGACTGAACATCAGGAGCAGGTGATGTGGATTATGTCCGCATCGCAGGACTTCTTGGCTGAAGCGACCTCGCAGAAGACGCTTGAAGATGGACGCACCGCATTCCTATTCAGCAGAGACGACATCAACAAAATCGTAAAGCGATGCGTTGCTCGTTGGAACTGGATGCCAGATGTAGTGAGTCTGCGGTGGGTAGCGACTACTGTTCCCGACCCAGCAATCAACTGGTGCGAATGTGGTAGCCGCAAGCCTTCCTACTGGCTGTACGATGGACACGGAATAGCACTCTGCAAAGCGTGTGACACCTGTAAGCCGATGCGATTGAAACGCTATCGGCCCGATATACTATCCGCATATGAAGCGGATGAACCGATTGACGACAATGAGTAAGAGTCGTCTGTCTCATTGGGAGGATGAACACGAAAACCTTCTCGCTGAACTGCTGTCCTCCCACAGCGGTGAAGCGGAAACCAAAACCAAAAACCAAAATGACCAAGCGTCACAGCCGTCCCACCAAGGCTCTAACTAGGTGGCAACTGGTGAGCGAAGAAACGCTCGCCTTCAACAAGGTCGATAAGACCTCCGTAACTGCGGACAGCAATGTGCCGCAGAAGAAGAACAGACTGCAAGACCCCGATGTGCGAGCGAAGGCGAAAGCCGCTCGTGAGCATTATTGGAAGAGGCGTAGGCAGTCGGCTGAAGCGGCGATGCGATACCAAGAGAAGCACGGACTCAAGTGCATCTCTGCTCGCATCCCCGAGCACATCGCTGACAAGTTCTCGCACATCTGCAAGTCCAACGCAGTCTGCCAAGCGGAAATCATCGCCCGACTTCTGCTTCTGTACATCAGGAATAATTCGTCACCCAGCACGAAGTAATTCCTCCCCCTCGCTGTGTCCTGTGTGAAAGCCGCC
>Ga0078894_10003056_pt1 | contig 12663 bp, 7 predicted proteins | sample LauGreSu1BDMLBSD_2_FD_67506 | JGI IMG/M metagenome (GOLD analysis project Ga0078894, IMG submission 67506) | Freshwater lake microbial communities from Lake Michigan, USA - Su13.BD.MLB.SD (version 4) (version 4) | ecosystem: Environmental > Aquatic > Freshwater > Lake | place: Lake Michigan, USA...
TTTAGTGGTAGACCTATCAGGAGTAGTTATTATCTAACACTTATGTTTGATAAAGTTTCGGCCGAATTATTTCATAGTACTAAAAATATTATTGAAAAGGGGCCGATTGGTGGTAATTTAACATGGATTAGTAAAAACAAAACAACTAAGGATGTTAATACAGATAGTATAAAAGATAGTTTATCTACAAAATTTGGATTTAGACAAGGATCAATATTAAATATAACACAAGATATATTAGATTCTAAACCACAAAATGGTGGAGATTCATTGGCACATATTGGACATATATTAGATCAAACAAGTAGGTACTTTAAAGATGGGGATACCCTAATATCAAGAGGTTCTGCGGTACGTTATATTGATAACTCGGGTAAAGATATTGGTGTCGAATATGCTAGGGTATGGACTAAAGATAGACCTTATTTTAGATATAGTGACAGTATGCCACTTTATAAAGAAACAACAAAAAAACCATATTATAGTGGCGGAACAACCCCTTATAGAAGAACAGGAATTAGAAAATTTGACGGTAGTGTAATGACAAATACGTGGAATTTGAATATTGCTCCAATGTCAAATGGTACGACAGGTGAAGATGCTTTTAGGAACTCATCAAACATTTTTGAAAAAACAACAGGTAACTTTTATGCTAAAAAGTATATGTTATCTATAGAAAATTTAGCATGGGCCTCATCTACATTACCTGGATTTACCGTTAACGATTTACCTTATTCAGAAAGAGGACCAAACGGAGGTCGAGTTATGTGGTTTCCACCATATGATTTAAAAGTTTCCGAACAAAATAGTGCTAAATGGGAACCTAACACATTTTTAGGTAGACCTGAACCAATTTACACATATCAAAATACCGAAAGAAGTGGACAGTTATCTTTTAAAGTAGTTGTCGATCATCCAAGTATTTTAAATCTATTAATTAGAGAACATTTCAAATCAGTTAATGATACTGATGTTGATACATTTATAACATCCTTTTTTGCGGGTGCAAAAGATATTGATTTTTATAGTTTAATTAGACAATATGCTAATTTAAATGAGGATGATTTAACAATGGTTAAAAACTATTTAAATAATGGTGGAGACACTAGTGATATAAAAAGACGATTAAACCCATTAAATTCACCTGTTGAAAATAATCCAGGTGGAACAAATACAAATGATGCAAATAAAGAAAACGTAAATACAAAATTAACGTTAAATTTTTCACATAACGTTCCACCACCAGAAGGACAACTCTACATTTCATCTGCAAATTATGGGTCAATTATTAAAAGAATTTTAGAACCAGAAAATTTAGTAAATATTAAAAATACATTAAGAGAATCATTAATTAAATCTATAATAGATAAAGATAATGATTGTAAAGTAATTTTTGGAACTACCGATATTCCATCGGCACAATCCGGTGATACTGTAAATAAAAAAATTACCGAATTTGAAAGTATTTTTACTGAATTACAAACAAGTTATGATAAATTAAAAGATAGTTTATCAAGTCTAAAATTAGACTTAAACAATAAAAATATTGGTAGTGATATTGTAGTTCTAATAGATTCACACACCTCAAAAATGGGTGATATAAATCACAATTTTAACTTATCAATGAGAAGATCACATTCAATATTTTTATATATTCTTGAAGGTATTAAAAAAGACGGTACTAATATCGATGCTAATAAATGGAAATTTAAAAATTTAGAATCTTTTACATCTTCATCATCGGGAATGGAAAAATTTCCAATAGAAGTATCATACTCACTTAAAGAATTAGGATATGATGGCGAAGATAAAAATATAATTTTTAGAACAATAAATTACGGTTCTACAAATAACGGTGAAAATTCTCTTTGTAATGGAAGTGGTTATACCGACCCAACGTTAACAAACTATGCACCAAATACTTACGGTTGTCGAGCTTCAAATTTAAGTATTGATTATGATAAAACTAAAAAAGTAGATAAACCATCTAATGTTTCAGTAAAGAATTCACTTTCACCCACTGGTAATATTCCAAGTAATAATACCAAACCACCAATAGACTTAATGAAAAGAATTATAATGAAAACATTATCCGAAGATTATTACTTTAAGAAATTAGAGGAAACTTCACCAATGATTTATAGTTCATTAAAGGAAAAATTAAAATATTTTCATCCTGGTTTTCACTCAATGACACCTGAAGGATTAAACTCACGTTTAACTTTTTTACAACAATGTTTAAGACCGGGTAATACTATACCAATAAAAGGATTATCAGATAATTCAGACTTAAATGCTAGAAATACAACATTTGGACCACCACCCGTTTGTGTATTAAGAGTAGGTGATTTTTATAATTCAAAAGTTGTTATAAGAGACCTTAATATACAATTTGAACAAAATGTATGGGACATGAATCCAGAAGGTATTGGTATTCAACCAATGATTGCGGAAGTTACAATGCAATTAAATTTTATAGGTGGTCAAGGATTAGAAAAACCTGTGGAAAGATTACAAAATGCATTATCATCTAATTTCTTTGCAAATACCGAAATGTACGACGAAAGAGCAATATCAACAAACACAAAAATTGGAGGTAAGGATGCAAATGAATTCACAAAAGAATTTATACAAAGTATAAATGACACATATATACCAAAAACAGGATTAAAAGATAGTAATGGTAAGGATTTTGTTGAAGGACAATATATTGGTACGATTAATACTAATGATAAAACAATAGATTATACTACATTAGTTGGTGACGTTTATAAAAATGTTGAACCATATTTTAGTTCATATCAGAATATGTATAATAATTTATCATCCATATATGGTCATAAAATAACTAATTTAATTGTAAATAAAACAGAAAGAACAAATAACAAATACAATGTTTATTCCAGTACCGGCACACCAACTCAAATATTATTATTCGGAAATTTTAAAGAAAGTGCACCTTTATCAAAATCAATGGAACAATTAACAAATAGATTCCAAATTTATTTAGAATTAAAAAGGGAAACCGACAAATATTATCTATTAAAATTATTAAAAATAGACGATGTAATTACTGATAATTTAAAAGACTATTATAACGACGGTTTATACAATCATTTTCATGATAATTTTGACGACAAAGTTAACGATATTTCAACTTTAAAAATAGTAAAAGATTATGAAGAAATTCGTAATAAAATGACTAATAGTTTAGATAAGTTAAATACCGTTATTAAAAATAATTCAGATTATAAAATTGTTAAAAATAAAACATATAAATTAACCTTTACAGGAGATACTTCAACAATGTATAATGAATATAAAACATGTATTGATTATATAAAAAATAATGAAAGTAAAATGTACAGTAAATTAGACACCGCATTATCACAAGCATTTAATGATGATACGTTAAAAGATGTAATTTATTCTTTGTTTAATAATGATTATAAAGTTGCGTTAGAAAATATCGAGAGTCAATTTGACATGGGAAGTAAAGAAAATGAAAAAGTTGCAACTAAAGTAGAAAATAAATTAAGTAATAATTTTTATGAAACAAAGGAAACCAATATGAAATTTGGAAAAGCACCTTCAATTAAAAATACAAAAACCTTATCATTTACATATACAGGTGAAATTTTGGATGAAAATGAAGATATTAAAAAACTTTATTCGGCACAATATAAACCATCGGATGATACATTAAATTATTATAAAATATGAGTAGGGAATACTTCGACAGATACCAATTTTTTATAAATGATGGTAATTTTAGAATTGTACCAGGTATTGAAATGCCAATAAAGGGAACGGACAAATACGTACAATATAAAAAGGGTAAAGATAGATTGGATAAAATGTCACAAGAATATTACGGATCACCTACTTTTGGGTGGATGATCATGATCGCAAACCCAAATGCGGGACTTATTGAATTTGATATTCCCGATAATTTCTTTTTAAGGGTACCATATCCATTAATTAGCTCTTTACAAGATTATAAAAGAGGTGTAGAATTGTATAATCTATATTATGGTGAAAAATAACATAACAAATACAGAAGATATACATGTTAAAGTCGATCAAAATAATTTAATTTATATTGACCCAAATTCGACCATTGATAGTGAAGGAAACATATCACCAAGAAATATACAGGCAGAAAAATTAGTAATGTATGTTAATTTAGAGGCCGATATTATACCTAGATCTATTTTAGTTGCGGAAAATACAAATAATACATTAACGAGTATAGCAAAGGGAACATTAAATTTTTTGAAAAATAATGATGGACAAGATTATGATACATCTTGGACAGATTCTTATTTTAAGGCGGAAGAGAAAAAAGATAGTTCAGGAACCCCAACAGGAGAATTCTATCAATCTGATAAATCAGGTCAATCTTTCGGTATTGATAATATTAATATTTCAATTAAAGGATTTAATTCAATACCAACAATTAATATAACATTCATTGACGTTAGAGGTAAAACATTATTTGAATCACCTGAAAATTCACCATATAAAGCATTTTTTCACATACCATGGCCAATATTTTATTTAACAGTTAAAGGGTTTTATGGTAAGGCTATTAAGTATAGATTACATTTAGTTAAATTTACAAGTAAGTTTAATGAATCAAATGGTAATTTTGAAGTAAACACTTCATTTGTTGGGTCAACATACGCATATCTATCTGATATACCTTTACAAGGTATATTAACAGCACCTTATCTTTTTCCTAATGAATCCACAAAAACGACATCGTCAAATACAAATACAGGTAAAGAAGTTGAAAGTGTTAAAAAATCGTCTAGAGGTTATGAAATGTTAAAAACTGTTTATAATGAATATAAACTTAAAGGTCTTATACCTGACGATTTTCCCGTTAAAACACTAAAAGAGGTTTTAACAATATCAAAAACATTAGATACATTATTAGAGAAACAAATATTTGATCAAGTTGTTGATATGAAAATATTTGCGGCATTAAAAGAATTTGGAGAAGATATAGATAAGTACGAACAGGCGGTTATTGGGTGGGGAAAACAAAATTTAGAAACGGTACCCGAATCTTCAATGACTAATACATCAGATCCCGCAAACCCAATTTTTTATTTTTTAGTTAATTCAACAGATAAAACAAAAAGAGATAATATAGACGGTCCAGATACTGAGGGTACATTTGAACACATATTAAAATTTTATGGAGATAAAATTAAAAGAAGTCAATTATTAACAGATAATATCACAGATAAACAACCGGCACTTACAAATCAAACTAACTCTGTTTTTTCTAAAAATTCGTTAGGGGTTAGTAAAGTTGGGAATGTGGGAAATTATGTTGAATTAAAAGAACCCGATAAATTTGTTGCGGTTTCAATACAGAAATTATTAGATGATGTTAGGGAAATTAGAAAAAACTTTGAACAACAAAGAAATAAATTAGAAAGGGACGTTGAATTAAAAATGAACGAAATTGTTCGTAATAAAAAGAACGGTTTTGGTTTTGAACCAACAATTAGAAATTTATTTGCGGTTATTTTATCAAATGCGGAAGTTTTAATTCGTTTAATGAAAGACGTACATAAAAAGGCATTTGATCAGGCGGACACAAGAAAAAAAATAGTAGGTAATTTTTCTAAAGAAAGTAAAGGAGATGCAATATACCCATGGCCTGAATTAAAGGCAACTGTTAAAAACAAAGAAAATACAATTATATATCCAGGAGATCCCGATTTCCAAGCACAGTTAGGGTCTGAAAATTCATCAAGGTGGCCTGAGGTTGCATTTATTGAAAGTTACATTGGTATAACCACAAATAAAGTAGATCCATTGGCGGAAAAAGAGGGTACTGTTAGTAAGATACCTAATTTAACACAAAACGACGTAGACACTAAAAAAATAAAAAGGATTAGTACCGCAAATAGTGTTATTAATATACTACCTTATGTTAATAAATCAATTGATTCTTTTGTTTATGAGATTTATGAAAGAGCATTAAATTATACTTTAATCGATTCTTTTAATCTTTATAGTGTTAGAAAATTAGCGGAAATTGAATATGAAAATATATTAGAGTCGGTTAAAGGTGAAAACAATATTAGAAAAATTTTAAAGGAAAATGTAAGTAGTAAATCTAGTTTAATTTCACAATTACAAAAATTATCACCGTTTGAAAAATATTCGTATTATAAAGACAGTTTACCAACAACAGATTATATAAAATCATTTTATGGTCAATCATTTAGTATTGAACAATATAAACCGTCAAGTAGTGTTGAAAATAAAGAAATGTATAAATTTTTGGATATTGATTTAGAGGAATACATTCCAGAAACATATAGAAAAAATATATATCCATTTTCATCAGAAACTTATTTGAGTTATTTAGGTGGATTAACATCAATAGACGATTCATTGTTAAATTGTAGAAATTTTTTAAATGTGGATACAACCCAAGGACTGATATCAGGAGAAATTGATTCTTCATTTTGGGTTAAAAGTAATGCAACAACGAATTTATTTACAAATAAATTTAGTATATCAAACACAAAAACAAATATATTAAACACACCATTTTTTCATAGACAATTATTTTCTGACTTTAATTCAATTGGGAGTTCAAGTGCAAAATATGCGGGTTCAGCATATTTGTTATTAAATTCATTAGCGTTTACAGATTTAGATGACGTGAAGAGTGGAACAACAAAAACATATCAAAAACCATATAATCTTTTAGTTTCTTCTTTATTTAAGGAAATTGGTTCATCACAATATGTTCCATATCATCTAATGTTAAAATGGGGATCTGTTTATCATAGACATAAAAAATTCATTACAGAAGGAATTGATATAATCGGTGACCAATATCAAAATAGTACATTAATTAAAGAAGGTGCCATTAAAACCGGTTCAACAGAAACCTTAACAGGATTTCAAACAAATAAAATTGATGGAGAAACATTCTTTGATAATGGAAATGGTTTAGTTTTTGAGCCTGAAATCAACACATTTATAAGTTATAGTACAAAAGACTTCCAACTTGATCCAGATGATCCGTTGTCGATTTATACAATAACAGGACAAATAGATATGGGTCTTCACCCATATTATGATGATATATTTTATAACGTAGTTAATGGTGTAAGTTATTTTGATTTTGTTACAGGAAATACAAATAGTTTTTCCGACGCGGTTACAGGTGGAACATTAAATTTAAACAGTGTTGTAAAAACAAATACAGGTGGAACATTATACTATTGGACACAATATGTTAATGATAGTAAAGTAACACCAACAAAATCAACGTTTACTCTACTACCATCTTCAGGAGGTAACTCAAAAGCGGGTGATAAACAATCATTAAAAAATGTTAAAGAAACTGAACCTTCTAATAATTTAGGTGAAGTTGAAGAACAAAATCATTTTAGAATAGTTTGGGATGATGATATTATTGAAAATAACTTTAGTGGAAGAACTTTTGCGTCCCCAATAGAATATAGTAAAACTGTTACAGGTATTTACGGTACAAGTAATATAAATGATAATTACAAAAAAGTAATGGACTTAATTGCAACATTTAGTCCTACAATTTTAGACGAATTTGAAAAGTATTTTTTATTATTCGCATCGGAAAGAGTTAATTTAAGTGTAACTGATAAACCATTCACAGGTGTAGTATATGATAAATTTCAAGATTTATTAAAAGAAATAGTAACGGTACCACAAGATAGTCAAAATGATACCAATAATAAAACTGCACAAATCTTAAATATAAAGACAAGACAAAATAATAAATTAAAAGATATAACAAATTCAATTTTATCCAGTAATAATTTATTGAAAATAACAATAGGAAATCCTAAGGAGTTTGACCCACATAGTTTAATTGGGTTTATTGGTAAGGATAAAAATAACACATTTAGTGTAAGACCATATGATTCGGCAACATTTGATAAAGATACTATGAATCTTTATTTAGGTCCTGAACCTGAGGTAGATTGTTATAAAAATTTCTTTATAGATAACAATGTTCAATTTAATGACGAAAATGTACAAATTTTTAGATCATTAATTTACATATATGCTGGGTATAAAAAATTAAATCTAACTACCAATTTTAAGGATTACTTAGATCAATCCATATTATCAGGTTCAGTTGGGGCAAATACTAGATTAGATAGATACTTAGGTGAATTAACATCTCAATTTAGAAAATTTTTTATTGAAGAGGACTCATCAAAAGTTGAATTTTTTGATGGTTATAATAACAAACCGGTCAAAGTCGAACTTTATAATTTTTTTAAATCCATGAACGACAAATGGATTGCGGGTAATTCAATTGGTCAAAGATCATTATTAGAGGAATTTTTATTTTTAGATAGAGCCAATAAAGATATTGGTAATGACTACTATTTTGACTTAACAAGATTAACAAATTTAGGAGACCCTAAAAACTCAAAACAAAGTTTATACGGGGCAATATCTGTTTTATTACAGGGAACTGGTTTTGATATGAGAGCATTACCAGCATATATTAATTTCTATGGAACCAATTTCTCAAATACACCAAAATTAATACCTTCTAAAAAAATAGCTCAAAATTTATTTGGTACATTTTTAGAAGTAGATTATCAGGAAGCAACACCTAAGATTGTAATTCAATACGTGGGTAAAAACTCAACACGTCCTGATATGGAAAATAATAATAAATTTAAATTTACGGACGATAGTTTCAACATTGGTAATGTTAATAACAATCCGGTTATGATCACATTACCAAAAGTTTTTAAAACAGGTGACCTATCAAAAACAAATAAAGTAGTTGCGTTTGAAGTTAGTTTTGGAGATCAAAACCAAAGTATCTTTAAAGGTATACAATTAGATCAGGCATCAATTAAAAATACAAGTGATTCTTTTTATGTATTGGAAAACTTAGCAAGATCAGAATCGGGTTCCGCATCACATAACGTAGATATTGGTTTATATGACTATTATAGACAAGCATCATATACGTGTGATGTAACATGTATGGGTAATGTAATGATTCAACCAACAATGTATTTTTATCTTAAAAATGTTCCAATGTTTAAGGGAACATATTGGATTACCGAAGTTTCACACATGATTAAAAACGGAAATATAACAACAACATTCAAAGGATCAAGAATACCATATACGGCATTACCTGATCTGAAAGATTCGTTTATGTCAAGTTATAGAACTTTATTTGATAAATTACAACAGAAAGCAATTAATAGACTTAACGGTAGTGATAAGGTTACTGAAACAAGTAGGACGGTTAGAACGGCTGCGGGTGAAACATATACATTCGATCCAGGAGATAATAAGAAAAGTGTATCAGGAGAGGAGTTTACTACTGACGCTGGCTATACTGTTGCGGGAATACCATTTAATGGTTATTCAGGTAGTAGATTTATATCACAAGTTACTTATAATGGAAGTGGTAAAACTAATGAAAAATGGTTAAGAGCACAGGCGGTAATGATGGGAGAAAAGAATTATTCCGTAACCGATAGTGTTGTTATGTCAGTAGTATCGAAAAATAAAGAAATAGTAACAAATCCATCATTTACATGGAGTGAAGCATTTAAATTTACGGATAAATATCAGTTTTATGCAACAAAATTCTTGTTCGATAATGTTCCAGCGAAGACTGTTACTACGATGAATACAACATTTTTTAATCCAGCAAACAATAAATCATTCACCGTTAAACCAAAATATGAATTAAACACAGAACCGGTTAATGGTACACCAACAAAGTCAATCGAATTCTCAGGTCCAATTGATATAATAAGAGATGCTGAACCATATGGTATTGCATTATCTGTTAAGTTAATGAAAGATTTAGGTTTACAAGATGGTGATATAGTTTACTTTAATGTAGGATAATAAGAATATTAATAAAAGTTGGGATATTTATATTAATAAAACAAATATTATGGAAAATAATAGATTAAATGATACCATGGATCGATTTTTAAGTCCTAAACAGACTAAAAGAATATCAAATGATGGTATGGAAAGAGAAGAATGTGATTTAGTAACAGGTGAATGTTACACAATCAGAGAAAAAGACGGAATCGTTGAAAGAATAAATAAAAAATACGTTACAAACGACGGTAGACAATTATTACAAGATTAAGCCATGTTAGAGAAAAAATTATTAGAAGAAGTAAAACGTTTCAATGCTATCAACAAGTATAGTAAGAAAATGATTATGGAGCAAGATGCTCCCCCACCTCCACCGGCGGATGATGCTGCGGGTGATGTTCCTCCTCCACCTCCAGCGGGTGATATGGGTGCACCAACAGATATTCCACCAGCAGGTGACGCAATGGGTGGTGATGTTCCTCCTCCACCTCCAGCGGGTGATATGGGTGCGGCCCCAATGGACGACTCAGGTATGAGTGGTGATACAGAAGAGATTGATATTACAGATTTAGTTAATATGACTAAGAATATCAAAAACGATCTTGAAAATAATAAACAAGACAATTCTGCGGTTATTAATAAAATGGATGACGTATTCACTAAATTGAATGATTTAGAAAGTAAGTTAGCTCAAATGGATCAAGTTATGGCTAAGATTGATCAATTGGGGGCAACAGTTGAGGCTAACAAACCTAAAAGTGAGGTTGAGAAATTGGAAATGAGATCTTTGGATTCATATCCGTTCAATGAAAAACCACAAGAGTTTTTTGCACACAAACAAGGTGAAATGAGAGCAAGTGGTAAGAATGAATATGTATTAACTAAGGATGATGTTGACAATTACCCAGTTGATCAAATAAGATCGTCATTTAACCAAGAAGATCAAAAAGATGAATATAGCTTCTAAAATAAAGTTCCTTATGGAACTTCAAGCTCAAGTTAAGATTAACCATTGGCAAACCAAAGGTTACGCAAGACATAAAGCTTTCGATGAACTTCATGGTGGATTGTTAGGTTTAACCGACACATTTGCGGAAGCTGCGATGGGTAAGTATGGTAGATTTACATTGGAAAATGAAGATAAAACATTAAACATTGTGAATTTAACCGAATTAGATCTAAAAGAGATGTTACAAACATCTAAAGAAGCGTTAATCCAATGGAATAATGAGTTCGATTCAACAGATACGGATATAATGAATATACGTGATGAAATTTTGGGATTATTAAATAAAATAACATATCTATTAACATTAGAATAAAACAATTAGAATAAAATGATATCAGGTTCAGTAGCAAAAACAAGTTCAGATACCACCACAGGTTCGTTATCTTACATAAATAACTTAGTGACAGGAGCAACATCCTCAGGTTCATATAATATTTCAGTATCTAACAGATTCATGAATAATACAATGGCGACTTTATTGAGATCTTATGGTTATCGTGTAACTACTAAGAACGATCATATGGGAACCAATAATGATTATGTAATTACTTGGGGTAGTATTTTAGACCCAACCCCAACCCCAACAGCAACCGTAGTACCAACAGCAACACCTTCACCTACACCGGTTCCACCAACAGCAACACCTTCACCTACACCGGTTCCACCAACAGCAACACCTTCACCTACGGCAACACCAATTTAATAACAAAAAAATACTTTAAAAATAATTCAACCCAGATTTTATAGTCTGGGTTTTTTTATGTATATTATATCATAAATGATTATTAAAATTTAAATCAAAATTACATGTCTACATTTGACGCAGTACTAGCACAGTACGAGAAAAACAAAAACGCCACAGGTGGCAACAACAACAAGATATCCTCAGAGGATAGATTAAAACGTTATTTCACAACCGTATTACAAAAAGGTTCTAAGGGTGAAGAAAGACGTATCCGTATTTTACCTACAAAAGATGGTTCTTCACCATTTGTAGAAGTAAAGTTCCACGAAGTTCAAGTGGATGGAAAATGGGTTAAATTATACGATCCAGCACAAGAAGGAAAACGTTCTCCATTAAATGAGGTTTACGAAGGATTAATGATGAGTGGTGTGGATTCTGATAAAGAATTAGCACGTAACTACCGTTCTCGTAAGTTTTATATCGTTAAAGTGATCGATCGTGATCATGAAGCGGATGGAGTTAAATTTTGGAGATTTAAACATAATCACAAAGGTGATGGTGTTATTGACAAAATCTTCCCAATCTTCCGTAATAAAGGAGATGTTACCAATCCTGAAAATGGTCGTGATTTGATCTTGTCTTTAGCTTTAACAAAGGCTGGTACAGGTAAAGAGTACACAGTTATCAATTCAGTATTAAACGATGACCCAAGTGCACTACACACTGATGCAGACGTTGCAAAAACGTGGTTAGATGATGAGTTAACTTGGTCCGATGTTTACTCTAAAAAGGGTGAAGATTATTTAGAAATGGTTGCAAGAGGTGAAGTTCCACGTTGGGACACCGCAAGTAGCAAATGGGTTTCTAATTTAACAACAGAAGAAACTATCGGATCACCGAAGTCTTCAACTCCTGTTGTAGACCCACAAGATGATGCAGATGTTGACGGTGATTTACCGTTCTAATTATTAACGGAGGGGTGGAGATAACGTCAGAAACCCCATTTTTAAAAACAAATTATGGCAGGTATTAAAAAAACAGACTTTTCGGCAATTAAGAAGAAATTCTC
>Ga0078894_10003059_pt1 | contig 12661 bp, 10 predicted proteins | sample LauGreSu1BDMLBSD_2_FD_67506 | JGI IMG/M metagenome (GOLD analysis project Ga0078894, IMG submission 67506) | Freshwater lake microbial communities from Lake Michigan, USA - Su13.BD.MLB.SD (version 4) (version 4) | ecosystem: Environmental > Aquatic > Freshwater > Lake | place: Lake Michigan...
GTGCCGGCCATTTCACGGATCGTGCCCGAGGGGCTATACGCCGTGCGAAGGCCGAAGGGAGCATTGGTCGAGGACATTCTCGATTCCTTCTGCTAGGTTGAGAAATCCCTCACCTGCCATGAAAGACAGGATCAGGCGCTTCTTCACGCAAGCTAGAAATGCCGTCCTCTTCTACCAGTCTGGACTTCGATCCACGGGCGCGGTCAGCCATCATGTCATTGTCCGAGATCATCCGCTCTTCCTCTCGCAGCGGCGCGTCGTGATGCGCCTCTCGCATAAGACGTTGATACAGACGAAGCGGCAGTTTCGCCGCGATCATCTCGTTGACACCAACCAAGCCAGCGTATTCGCCGGTCTTGATCGTCGCGTATTCCCAACCCGGAACCTCTTCAGGCTTGATAGGCTCGTAGCCGAGCCGGAATCGACCCTGAACAGAATCACGCGGATTGGTCGTGGTCAGCCAGCACACATGGTAGCCGGGGATCTCAGGCAGATCCGGCAGTGCGCTTTGATAAAACGAGTCACGAAACATCTGAACTCGGTCATCGTCGGAGAGCTCGCGGCTCTCAGTAACGCGGCGATCATCCATCGCGCGGCTACGACGTGCAGGGTCAGAAAGCTTCTTCAACCGTTCATCGCTAGTCATGCTCATCGCTCGCTCCTCTTCAGCGCGCTGCCTTATTCTGCTTATCCCACTCATGGAAGTATTTGATCATCTGCTTCCGTCTGACTGGGTCATCCCATGCACCTGACTCTTTAAGGGCCTGCACTCGGCCCTCATTCAGGTGAACTCCTATTTTGCCCGGAGCAATCTGCCGACTGCTGCCGACCGGGGGGCCACGCCTCCCTGTTCGGGGCTCAGTATAGTCTGAATCAGTGTCTTCTGCAAAACGATGCGGAAGATACTTGGCAATCCGCTTGTTGAGCTCGTCCCAATACTCGTCTGTCGCCGGGTTCAGGCCCTCGCGCATCAAGCCAGCGTCAATCGAGCGAACCACGTCAGAGTCGGGATCAGAGCCATTCGGCTTGAACCAAGAGTTTTCGGCAGCCCAGCTCTGCGCCTTCATGTCAACGATGGACGGAGCGGGCGGCGGGGCAACCGGAGCCTCAGATAGCTTCTGCTTCGCCCGGTTGATCTCCGCTGCCTTGGCGAGAGCGTGATCCCTTTGCCGTAGAAGCTCAGGAACCTTTGCCCCATCGCCAATTTCGATGGCCTTTGCGAGAGCCTGCTCTGCGCTGCGGACGCCCATCAGAGCCTGATTATAGCTCTGATCGATATTTCCGCGGGTGAAGTTGACAGTCTGGTCCTCAATCGCCTGAAGACGCTGTTGCAGAACCTGATTTTGCTGAATCAGCCACTGCATTTCCTCCCGCGTCTTATCGCGGGCGAACTTCTGGTTCTGTTTCCGACGCTGGCGCTCGGCGCGCTTGGCCTCACGGCGGGCGTCTTCTTCCATCGTGCGACTGTCGGAAAGACGCTCATCGTCCTCCGAATCGTCGCTATCATCTTGAGCCTGAGCCTCAGCCTGTTTCGCTTCTAGGTCAGAATCTTCAATGATTTCATACTGTTCTTCATTTTCAGCTTCTTGCTGCTGCGCTTTTTCGGTGCTGTTCATAGCCTAGCCCCTTAGATATGAGCTTTCATTTCGGCGGGCACTTCAACCTCGCCGATAATGTTCAGATCATCGAAAATCGCAAACTGGACCTTGTCGTGATAGCCCTTGGTCTCAGGGGCATCCTTCTCCCAGCGCACGCCGCCGTATTTGGGAACGTAGACAAAAGCGCCCGGAGCGCACCACTGGCCCTCGGCCCACGGCTCCATCGTGTTGCGATTTTTGTATGCAAGGGGTCCAATAGACAGAACCTTGGCAACACAGGTGTTGTCCAACTCAGTCTGTTTGGTTGAGTCAAGAAACTCGATGCCGCCCCGGCTGTGACTGCGGGGCCGGCGGATCTGCACGAGAACGCGAGATCCAAACGGTCGGATATTGGGTCGGACATCGGGGAACATGTCCGCGATATCCTGATCGGTCAGCTTGTCCGAGACAGGCTCGGGGATGATGATGCTCGGGAACCTATTATTATTCTCGGAGACGCTGGCGTTTCCACCATTCTCCAGCGCGACGTTTACTGTCATGCCCCTCTTCCTCTTCATCGCCGGCCAGAACCTCGTCGATGATCTCCATCGCACGGTTTAAGCCTGCGTACATGCCAGCCCGGCGTCCAAACTCAAACGATGAGCCGTCGCCGGGCTTCTCTAAGGTCTCATGGGCTACAAGACTTTTTTCCTCTAGTAGCCTCTTTATTACGATTTCAATCATATCCCCATCCTGTCAAGCAGTCATTTATTCCCATCAAAGGATTTTAATCCTGACTGCGGGCGACGGTCGGTGTTTCCCTTGAGATTTTTATGGATCCCGTAGGGAGCGTGCGGCTTCACGTTGTCGCCGATCATCTTCTTGCTCGCGCCGGCCGGCTCATTGTTGACCGACAGCCCCATCGCGAGGCGCTTGTGCTGGGGGATCATGCTGTTGTCCATTTTCAATCCTCACGGGTTGGGGTTGATGCCTCGGCCTGTTGAATACGGAGTCTTGATGCCCTGTTCGGCCTCAAACACGGCAAGCTCCTTGGCGGTCATGTTGTCCTCGCGGTTCATAGCCAAACGGGCCTCGAGCTCCATCTCGCGTTCCTGCCGCTTGATGGCGTCGAGCTCCATTTCGCGCTGAATACGCAGACGCTCGAGCTCCATTCGCCTATTCTCAATCTCAGCCTCAGAGGCAACCTTAGCCTGCTCGAGACCAAGACGAGCCTGATCAGCCTGCGCTTTAGCCTGATCAGCCTGCGCCTTGCGCTGCGTTTCAGCCATGAGAACCTGCGCCGGATCGCTCGGCTGCGGGGGCTTGAACTGTTGCAACAGTTGCTGGGCCTGCATGATAATCGGCGGCAGACCCTGAAACGTCGCCGAGATGTCCGGCATGTATCTCTGGGACGCCATAGCAAGCGTTCGATCAACCTCAGCGGAAATCTCAGGATCTTTGCCGCTCAAGAACTGATCCAGCGGAACTCCGGTCGCCGCGCTTGCCTGCTCATACAGGAATGTGGAGTACCAGTAGACCATGTGCTCCTTGATATGCTGAAGGACGCCGGGGATATAAACCGGAGCGATCAGCGGATTGGAGCCAAAGATTGGCGAGCTCAGGTAATCAAGATGAACCTGAAGATGTGCCAGATGGTCCTGCAACGGGAAGGCCGCGACGGGCTTACCGAGCGTCAGCGCGAGGTTTTCGTTCACCGCGTTGAGCTCGATAGGCTCGGGCTTTTTGACCAGAAGCTCCTTAGCATTTGGGATCTTCAAACGCTCGAGGAACAGCTCCTCAACTGCCCTTTGGTCATAAAGTTGCGGCATCGCGGCAGAGCGCTGAGCAACCGCCTGCACCTGAGCGAAGCGCTGCGCCTCGGAGAAGATGTTGGGGTCCGACACCGGGATGACATCGAGCGGACCACGGAAATCTTCAGCTCTAGCGATAAGCTCGCCCGTCGCACGCTTGATGTAATCGTCGGTCAGGTGCTTGGCATTGAGTCGATGCAGTACGCGCAACGTCATCTGCATCGAATTGTGGAGGCGGGCATGAATGGCCGAGAACACGGTCATGCCCTGCTCGATAAGCGCCAGCGTCGTTCCTACTGGCTGCTGCGGGCTTGCCTGCTTGAGATCCTCAAACGTGGTGCGGACAACGCCCTTGGCGGCATCCGTCACAAAACCCAACAACTGATACAGAACTCCATTCGGCGGATTGAACGGAACCGCCATCGCAATTTTGCGAACGTCATCAACGCCGACGCCGCCCTCGATCTCAGTGACCTGCGTCGGCTCGATCCGGTCAGACTGGCCGCCACGAGAACCTCCCTTGAGCTTCAACATGCCGGGGAAGTTGTTGATGTGGGCGCTGTCGAGAAGCGCGCGCAGAGCACCTGTGGCTGCCGCTGACAGCGAGCCGATCATATGCGGCAGGCCAATCGGATACGCGCCGCGCCACGGAACGAAAGGCCACTCGATGATGTGGATCAGCTCTTCCTGCTTATCGTCATCTTCGTCCCAGTTGCGATAGACCGAGAGAACCTGACGGCTGCTCTCATCAATCGTCACAAGGTATGGCGCGAGCCCAAAATTCTCCTCGAAGTCGAGGTAGCAGGCGACCTCGAAGAGGGTCCGCAGACCGTCCTCGTTGTACGAGGTCTGCTCTTTTCCCTCGATCTTGTCGTTTGCCTTTGCAGGTGCAGACTGCTCTGGCTCATTAGGAGAAGTCAGCTCAATCTGGCGATACATGCCAGCATTGACGCGCTTTTCAAACTCTAGCTTTGTAAGGCGTTGGACATGGGTCTTGCGCTCAGCGCTATAGAAGCTCGTCGCGCTATAGGGCAGATAAATGTCATCAATGGGGACGAACATGAAGATCGGACGATCCTTCTGCTCATCCCAATAGAGTTTCGTATACTGCACGCCACCGAGCGGTATCTGCGTCGTGGTCTGCTCCATCTCAGGACGGAACTCGACCATCTGCTCGGTCAACTGCCAGTTCATAAACTTTTTCTTGCGGAGAGCCTTTTCAAGCTTCTCCTGCGTCACTTCGCCGGGAATGTACTCCTTAACGGGGCCATTCGGCGGCAAGAGCTCTTTCGTCACGCGAGACGAGAAATCGACGCAAGCCTCGGTCAGCATGGGATGCACAACCTTGGACGCGCCTTGGAACTGAGCGCCTCCGGGAGCGTCTTCGCCGAGGCCCGTGCGCCTCAGTCCTTCCTCATACTGTTTGTCGCGAAGCGTTCTGGCCTGCTTGTCGCGCTCGATAAATTCAATGAGCGTATTTGCTATTTCCTGCATTTCCCCAGAGGGCATATCCTCTGCGAGGTTCATGTAGAACTCAGCATTCTCAGCAATGACCGGATCGTCCATGATGACGGTAGCGGAGCCATCTTCGTTCTCGATGACATCCGGCATGTCCTCATCGAGCTCAGCTTCCACGCCTTGCAGCTTCTCGTTCTCTTCTTCCATCGTTCTTCTCTTCTATCAGGTGCGCGTGGAATAGAATCGATGTTCTGGGCGCTGACCGTAGGTGAAATACTGATCCATTTCGGCAGGCGTAAAGGTTCTCTGCATTCCCTTTGCGGCGTTGGCTGCATTGTAAGCATCAAGAGCCGCCTGATCTATCACCGGCTCATTATACTTTTTGGAAGCGTCAATCATTGCCTTCTCAAGATCTGCCTGAGACAGGTTTTGAGAGGACAGAGATTCCATCCAAGACTTCACGCCTTCCTGCTCACCAACCCGGCCGAATAGCTTTTGATAGGCGTCCTGAACGCGAGCCTCTGGCGATTCAGCAAGAGCCTTAGCAACCTCATCATAGCTTGCGCCCTCATTCAGGCGACCAAGCCAGAAAGCGCTTCCCGGATCTTCGGCGCTCGAACGATAAAACTCTTTTTGATAGAGATTGTATATCTGACCTTCGGGCGTAGCGCTAAACGCATCGCCGAGCTGATCCCGCGTGATTTCACCCGACTGCAACTTGTCAGCCCAAAACTTCAGACCGGGCTCATCATATGGCCGGCCGGTTTGACCCATGTAGGTGTCTTTCACGAAGTTCTGGTTGCCGGCATAGCTCACACCTTCTTGGGTGTCAGCGAAGATCTGGGCAAGATCTGCCGGAGCGATCTGCCCCGTGCTCAGCATGTTGCTCCAATAATCGAGGCCGCCTACGTCAGCCGGTCGGCCAAACTTGTTTAGATACAAGTCTTTGACAATTTGAGAGTAATCCATGTCGTTCTCCTACCCCAATTGAGAAAGCGGGCCGGGGCCCGTCGAGGCCGCGACATTCGGATTCTGCGGTACGGGGGACGCCACAGGACCGGCATTCTTGTTCATGTACATAGACAAGGGATATCCCATGCCTAGCGTCGGGACGGAAGCGGCCGGAGCGGGGGCAAGGGGCGAAGCGTGGTAGTTGTCAGAGCCAAACGCCTCGTACCCGGTCAGTGCCGGCGGCGCAGCAACATATCCCGGCGTAAATGCGCCATCGGTAAATGCCTGCGTAGGGCGAGTCGGATCCACTAGTCCGCCGTTGGCGTAATTCTGCTGGCCGAGAAGATAGTTTCTCTGCCGGCGGATGGCGTCCGCCACAAGGTTCTGCTGCTGCTTCTTCTCTTCTGCCGCCACTTCAGCGGCATTCGATAGCAATGCAACAAGATCTGTGGCGGGAATGGCGGCTGCCATGTCGGGCATGATCACAGGCTGATCGAGGCCATCGGGACGGAAATCATCCCGTGCAAGATCTTCCAGCACAGCGGCGACAGAGGGCTGCTCGGTGACAGGGGATGTGACCTCGGTGGTCGGAGCTTCGGCCGACGTTTGCGTCTGAGCTGTCGATCCGGGCTCTTCAGATCTGGCCTCTGTGGTCGGGGCTGTATCGGTCACAGCTCCTGCAACGCTTTGATCCCCACGGTCGCCCTCGCCACCGCGTGAGCCCTGAGTGTTAGCCGAGGTGCTAAGAGAAGCGCTGTAGGCTTCTGCGCCGGGGCTGGCGGCGGTCAGGCCCGGAGACGTAGAATAGAGGCTGTCACCGGACATTAGGCCGCCGCTGCCGGGAGAGGTCGCAGCAGGAGCAGACGGAGACGCCGGGGTTTGCGCTGATAGCGCCGCTTCCTCGGCCGCTAGGGCCGCAGCTAGGTTGGCAGACGGAGATGATTTGCCTTGGAACCCGCCCTGCACGTCTTCGGCGGTCGCTTCAGCGGCTTGCCTGCCAGCCAACATGGAGTTCAGGACTGAATCCATGATGGCGTTGAACGTCTGCTGACCGGGCAGAATGTCCTCAGATGGCGCTCCTGACGTAGGCTCACCCTCAGTAGGTCCGCCTTCAGTGGGGCCGCCGGCGGTCGTTCCGTCGGTCGTGCCGCCCTCTGTCGAGTCGCTTGTCGTGCCTTCAGTCGATCCAGCAGTGCCGGTAAATCCGTAGCCAGACGCAGCCTCGCTCATTGCTGCGCCCGCTTCACCCGTATAGCCGGCATCGTCTCCGGTGTCGCTGTATCCGCCCCAGCCGCCACCCCAGCCGCCCCATCCGCCGCCGCCTTCGTCAGCGCCAGCGCCTTCTCCAGATGATGCGCTACCTTCGCCGCCTTCGCTGCCGCCTTCGCCACCGCCCCCACTGTCACCACCGCCGCCGTCATCATCAAACGACAGCAGGCCCGTGCGGGGATTGATCTTGCCGGAGCCGCCGAGGCTCTTCAGGACGGCCGCCTCATGCGGCGTGATCTGCGCTATGAGCTTATCTTGATTAATGCCAAGCCGGGCCAGCTCTTCAAGAATGGCCTTCACTTCCCTCGGCCGATACGTCTGCCCGCCAGCCTTGATGGGCTGGTCAGGAAGGCCGATTTGCTTGGCGTAATGGTTCATGGCGAGCCCCTCACCCACCATTTATAGCACGAGCACGCAGCGCCTGCCTAAGCTCACCCACAAGGCTGTCCGTTTTTCCCTTCTTAATCTGAGCCTCGAGGCCCTTGAGAAGGGGGATTGCCTTCGGGTTGCTCACAAGGCGCTCGCTCAGGTCGAGGATATCCTCACCTAGGATGTTCCCAGCAAAAAGAGCCGCGCGCTCCCTCGGCATGTTTGGCGTAGCTTTGAGGATAATGTTTGTGAGCTGGGGTTTGCGAACCCCATGCTCGTCCGCAACGTCACGGAAAGACGCGATAGCCCGCTCGATAGAGTTTAGCTTTTCGCTGTCTGTGACTGTTTTTGAAGAGCTTCCGTCACCTCGACGGGTTCGGGCGCCATCGGATACCTCACCCCCAAAAGCTTTGCGAACAGGGACTTCTTGTCCGCTGGCGCTTGCGCGGATGATTTCATCGAGCCGGGCTCGGTTGACGCCTTCTCTTTCATACCACGGTCTCCCAACGGTTTCCTCGACGCTAAATCCGCGAGGGACCACACCATACTTGGGGTTCTTTGCTATATCAAGTGCTGCTTTAAGCTGGGGTGGCGTGAGGCGGACCTCTTCGCCGGTCGAGAGCGGGTAATCGTAGAACGATCCTTCCACACCCCGGCCGTATTTCGCCCCGTAGGCGTATTTCTGGTAATCGCCCTGCTTGGAATAGACGCCGGAGAGGGGATCGTTCGCGCCCTGCGCCTTCGACAGGATGGAACCGAGCGTGCCGTGCGAGGCCTCTTGGTTCGAGCGCGCTACCCATGTCTCCCAGTGAAACCGACCCGGCGTGGCGGCCTCGGGGCGCCCGAGACGTTCGTAGATCGGGGCGAGGTTCTTCATCAGCGCGTCTTCGAGCGCCTCGTAAACGAGAATGCCCTTAGCGCCATAGGTGGCCTCAGCCAGCATCGTGCCGCCCACAACCGCCTTCTCGCGCTTTGAGCCCGGATTGTCAGCAAGGAAGGCCTCCTGCGCGGCTCGGCCTTCGTCGGTCGGCGGAAAGCGCTTCACGGTGCCATCTGCGAGCTTCACGGTTGGGACAGAAACGCCGTCCCAGATGTTCACGTCACCGTAGCGGCCATCGTCCCACAGGTTCTTGAGCTGGATGCGGTCGATGACCATCACGTCGTCGCGGCCGGTCGCGAGCAGGATGAAGGACACGACCTTGTTGTCGATGCCCACGCCTTCCCCCGTCTTGGCGAATTCGCGGCGGATCTCACGGCCCGTCTTAGTGGGGTCGGCCATAAGATCATGAAGCTTCTGGAGCGGCGTGACGCCATCCGCGTTGGGCACGCTCATCTTGGTCAGGAAGTCTCGACCAAAAGCGTTCAGGTTATGGACCGCGCCAGAGCCGGCCTGCCCTGAACCTTTGGGGGCCACGGAGGCCGCCCAATCCTTGTAAGCGCCCTCGGCCACCTCTTTGGTGAACTGGCCGTCAGCGGCCATCCTGAGCCACTGCTCGATGCCGTCGAAGGCGTCGAGGAACAGGCCCTCGTGGGTGAATGGATCCACGCCGCGCGACAGGATGCCCCACATGAAGAGCTTGCCGGTGTCCTCGACGTTCATCTGGCCGGAACCGTAGGCGCGGAGGAACTCCTTGCCGTTGGCAAAGCCCGCGTCAGCGTCGGCGATCTGGCCGGGTGTCAGGCCGCGCAGAAGGTTTTCGTATTCGCCGTCTTGCATCGCCTTCATGAAGCGATAGGGCGGCGCGAGAACCTTGTCGGATCCCCACGCCTTGGTCATCGCCTGCGCCCATTGCTCGGGGTTCAGCGCCATGTCGGGAAATTCACCCAGCAGCGGAGTGATGCCGTCGAGCTGCTTCTCGGCGTTGATGTTCTTGGTAGAGGCGAGAAGGAACTTGTCCTTCTTGTTGAAATCGGTGATGCCGCTGTCCACGATGTACATGGACGAAAGGCCTTGCTGGTTCTGAACCGCTGCCTTCGCGCCATCGCTCTCGTCAATTGAGCGGGTGATCTGTCCCACAATGTCATCGCGCAGGACAGCCGGATCCGGCGTCTCATCGAAGGCCTGCATGACGGGCTGGTAGATTGCCGTGGACGCCTCGGGGGCAGCGCTCGCCACGGATGGAGCGACGGGAGGCGCGGCCTCGACAGCCTCATCGAGGGGCTTCGTGGCAATGAGCATCGTGCCTTTGCGTTGAACGTCCGGGAACACTGAGCTGATTTCTTCGGCGAACTCAGCCGCCTTCATGTTGTTCTGCCAGCCCTTGACGGTCTCTCTACCAACGCCTGACTTGTCGCCCTCGTATATGTCGAAATAGGCCTTCCCGCCGGGCTTCAGATTGTCATAGGCCTGTTGGATTGTCCCTAGACGTGCCTCGGGCTCCTTAATCACATTCAGCACGTTGGCGACAGTGACGGTGTCCGCAGGGTTCGCGGCGAAATCATCGAGCACCATTTTGTTGTGCTCTGGCGTCCGGTTGAACGGATCCACAACATAGCTGTCCACGCCCTTCTCGGCGGCCAGATACTCGGTGCCTTTGTCGTACTTGCCACCGCCAATGTCGAGGTTGCGGGTGCCTTCCGGGGTTTCAAAATACTTGCTCTTGAAGAGAGCCGGAACTTGATTGAGAGACGTGTCGGCCGACGAGATGGACTGCTTGACCGCACCTTCCGCAGCGCCCTCCGCCGCATCTTCAGCCGCCTTGGCGCCGCGCTTGACCTTGCCGGCGATACGCGCCGCAATGCCCACACCGGGGGTCGCGCCCGCTACTGCCATGCCGTAAAACTGGCGCAGCGTATCGGCCTTCTTGGTGTCGCCCTCGGCTTCCGCCTTCTTTAGATCCTCATAAAGCTGCGTGGCGTCGTAGGCGGAGATGCCCTCGCCAATGACGGGCAGGAACCCGCCGACCGTCTTAGCAAATTCAAGCGGGCCTTTCGTCGCTTCGTCCACGAACATGCCGCCGACCTTGCGGATGTCCTCGGCGATGCGCTGCGAGGGATCCGGCTTCTGCGATGTCTCAGCAAGGTAGCGACCAACGGATCCGGGAATGTCGGCGAGGCCCTTGGCTGCCTGACGCAATGGCTCGCCTACAGTGGCACCAGCGCTCGACATGCGGTTTGCCAAAGCCTCATACATGCCCGGCGCACGCGCCGCCTGCTCGACGCCCTCCATGCCAGTGAACCCGCCCATCGGGTCGAAGCTCGGCATCACCGGGCCGCCACCGGAAAACTCACGGCGATACTCGAGAGAGCCAGACAGGTCGCGCCGGGAGGGATTGTACTGCCCGGAAAGGCTGAACCCATCACGGCCGATGTTCACGCCGTAGCCGCGGCCTGCGGGGCCTTGAGAGGCCTGCACACCGAAATACGTGTCAGGGTCGAACGGCTTGCCGCCGAGGCCAATCGTGTTCTCAGCTCGAGCGCCACGCATCGCCGGCTGCACTCGCTGGTAGTTAAACTCGACTGGGCCAGCTTGAAGAGCGCCGCGGCCAACAAGGGCTCCAACGCCATCTGTCCGCGGATTGCTGGCGACGGCCCCCATAGCCGACAGCGGCCCCCGAGACCCGCCTAAAACTCCGCTGTAACCAATCCCGACGCCGGGAATGCTCTTGAACTGACCCTGCGAACCGATCTCGACATCTGGAGAACGCATCGTTTTCTGGATACGTTTCATGCGCTCTGCGGGCGACTCGTTGTCGAAATCGTCAGGTTGCATAGGGGTTCACCTTCGGCCGTGTGTCGCGATACGACGGCGCATCGGGATCGCGCCGAGTAGTGGCGATCATATCACGATCAGACAGATAGCGTAGCCCCTGCACGGCGGCGTCCATCAAGTCGTCGTGGGGTATCGAGCCTTCACCCGAAAATGTGCAGAGCTGTTCAATCAGTGGTTGAGCCCAGCTCTTGGGCTGACCTGCGAGCTTGTCGCTCTCGACCACATAGATGTGACCGGCCGCAAACAGCGGCGAGACGGCGTGAAGCCTGTCAAGCTTTCTAGCCCGGCCGGGATTGTATGGCGCCGCAATGATGCCCTCTTTTGACAGCGCCTGCCTGAGCGAAATGCCGGAGCCCTTGTCTTCGATGAGGAGCACGTCCGGTTTCCGTCCGCTGTCCTCCATGTAGGCAGGCCCGATCAGGGGCTTGAACAGCGCCTTTTCTCGAGGCGCATAGACCGCCTTCAGCTCACGTTTGGTCCGGTCGATCAGCTCCGGGAACCCGAGCCGGTCCTGCCAGCAATCAAGCAGGATGATGCAGCGCTTGCCGCTCGAGGCAGTGTAGACGCCCCAAACCACGCAAGCGGAATAGTCGGGGTCGCCTTTAACCGTCGAGCCAGTAGCTTCGGTGAAGGCTGTGTCCAAGCTCATCACGATAAAATCCAGCTCGGGCAGCGGCCTGTCTGCCGGCCACATTTTTATCCACGAGCGGCGAACAATGCCCATTTCCTCGGGATTGATCACCTCGGCGTAGATCTCCTGCCGGCCGATGGTGGTGCCCTCATAGCGCAGGATTTGGTCTTTGAAGGTCGGGGCGAGGTTGTCGATGTTGTCGTAGGTCGTGGCGCGGGTGACGGCCACGTCCTTGCCCTCTCGAGCGAGGAGCTGGCGCACGATCTGGTTCGGTTTCGGGGTAGTGGTGCAGATGAGCTTAGGGCTCTTGCCGAGGCGCATACCAAACATGAGCAAGTCGAAGGCCTCGACCGCGTACTGCCACGCCGCCAGCTCATCGAGCCAGCCGCCGTGGAACTGCGGGCCACGGAAGCGCTCGGGTTTCTCGGCCGTGATTCCCTTGATCAGGGAGCCGTTCTTCAGGCGGATCTCCACGTCCGACTTGTTCCAGACGGATCCGCCCCCGGTCGGCTCGATCAGCTCGTGCGGGATGGAGTTCAGGAGGCCACTCTCGCCCTCGAAGCAGACGCCGATCAGGTCGCCGTAGGTCGGGGCGGAGACGAGCCAGCGGGTGTTCGGCTGGGTAGCGGCCCACGATCCCAACGTCTCAGCGGCGGTTCTCGTCTTTCCGGCGCCACGGCCGGCGAGCATCAGCCAGATGGTCCAGTCTCCGTCCGGCGGGAGCTGGTGCGGCCTGCGGGTGTTCCACCAACTGAGCTGCCAGTCGGCGAGCGCCCGCTCCTGCGGCGGCAGGGATGCATAGATCTGAGCTATGTCATCCACTCTTGCCTCTCCCAAAGGTTATGTTCACGTCAGCCCGGATGTCCTGATTACGATAGCACCA
>Ga0078894_10003060_pt1 | contig 12660 bp, 13 predicted proteins | sample LauGreSu1BDMLBSD_2_FD_67506 | JGI IMG/M metagenome (GOLD analysis project Ga0078894, IMG submission 67506) | Freshwater lake microbial communities from Lake Michigan, USA - Su13.BD.MLB.SD (version 4) (version 4) | ecosystem: Environmental > Aquatic > Freshwater > Lake | place: Lake Michigan...
CAGGTTTATTGCATGGATATGAAACAATGACAGAACCACCTATGAGTAGATTTTTGTGTGGACACTTTGATTTTGCAAGAAGTCAATGGGCAAGAGATGTGAGACATGATCCGGATATTTATTTTAGTGGTGAGGAAATAAATTTGACAGTTCGTTCATATACACATGGATATGATTTCTTTCATCCAAATAAAATAGTAGTTTGGCATTCAACTATGAGAGAAGAAAGAGCAGGAAAACTAAAATGGGATGATGATGCAAAATTAGGAACAGATTGGTGGGGAAAGCAAGAGTTTGCAAGAAAGAAAATAAGATGTTTATTCGGAACAGAATCAGACCCTAATATAGATTTGACAGGATATGATTTAGGAACAGAAAGAACACTTCGTGATTACGAAAAATACGCAGGAGTTAATTTCAAAAAGATGGCGGTTCAAAAATATACTGCAATGAACTACTATCCACCAAATCCATACATAGAGGATGATAACTTATGGGAACAATCTTTTGAAAAATCATTTTATTATTTAGTAAATGTAGAACGAAAAGATTTTCCTCGTAATAATTATAAACACATACTTGTTGCATTTGATGATGAAAATGGATTAGCCGTTAATCAAAAATATATAACAGGACATGAATTGCATGAGTTTATTAATCATAATAAAAACATACATTACGAAGAATACTTTTTAACCGAAATAATGCCTAAAAAAGTAGTTTATTGGGCATATACGGAGCAAGAAGGTTGGGTAGAAAGAATTGAACATCAAATATAAAATGAGTATGAGAGTTATTAATTATGACAAAGAACAATATCCGTTCAGAGAAATTGTTGAAAAAGTTTTAGATACAAAAAATTTAGAAAAAATTCATTTAGATCAACGGTATGATTTATTTGTTAAAGGAACCGATCAAAAAACAAAATGGCACGAATTATACTATTCAAATTTAGATGAAGTTTTACCTTTATATGAAAAATTTATATACGAAGTAATAAGACCTATATTTGGAGAAGAAATTGTTTATCAAAAAGTACCCACATTTAGAACTCAATTAGTAAACAATTTGGGAGTATTTCAATTTCATAAAGATAGAGAATATCAACATAATCAAAATGAGATAAACTTTTTTCTACCATTCACAGATGCATATGATACAAATACAATATGGGTAGAATCAGAAGAGGATAAAGGAGATTACGCACCTATGAATACAAACTATGGTAATGTAGTTATGTGGAATGGGTGTCATTTAACACATGGAAATAAACAAAATACAACATCAAATACACGAGTTAGTTGTGATTTTAGAGTAATACCTTTATCAAAATATAAAGAAGAAGAAGGAGCAAGTGCCATATATACAAAGATGAAGTTTATCATTGGTGATTATTATAAAGTAACTAAATAATGAAAATAGATTTTTATTTCCAATCTCCCAGTGCTGACCCTGAGTGGGCATATTCCCATAATGTAGCAGCAAGAATGTTGATGAATAGATTCAAAGAAAAATATAAAGATATTGAATTTAATCAAGTAGAATATGTTACTAAAGAATATTTAACAAACGAAGAATTGTATAGGTATGATAAGTTGTTAAATAATACAGTTCCATCCCATTTTGTGATAATAATAAATCAGGAAACAAAAAAATATTTTGTGTTAGGGTATTGGGATCATTATTATGGTGAAACTGTAAATTGGGATTTGGAAAATTGTGTTGGAGAATTTCCTGCATTTGGAATACAAAGAAACCACGCAAATTATGAACCAATGGAAAGAAAATATATACCAACATCTCCAACTAATTTTATACAAATGTGCGAAACATATGTTGATGAATTTTATATAAAAAATGAACCAAAAATAACTCCTGAAAAACCATATTTTAGATCAGGCAATCCTTATCTATTTAGGGAATATATACATAATAATGATAAGAGATTTACATCGTATGATACATGGATATCAAAAAGAGATTTTATTCAAGAGTTATCAAAGAATTCAGTAATGGTAGATATAAATTCAGTTGCAGAGTGGTCATCAAGATCAGTAGAAGCATTTGGATTGAAAGTCGCAGTGGTCAGGCCTGAATTTAGAATACAATGGCACAATCCATTAATACCAAATTATCATTATGCAAAATTAGATTGTGATAATATAGCAGATTATAAACTACTTGCAGATGCGTATATAGATAAATTTGAAGAAGTAAAAAAAGATAAAGAATTAATTCATTTTTTAACAACAAACGCTAGACAATGGTATGAAGAAAACTGTACATTGGAAAAGCATGTTGATATTTTAGAAAAATTAATTGATATAAATAAATTAGCATGAAAGAAACAGTTGGTAAATTCATAATACAATTAACAGGGCCTGCAGTAAAATATAGATTAGATATATTAGCAAAGGTATGTCCTGAATTAAGGCATTTTTTGATATGTTTAACTAATAAAGAATCTTATGAATTATATAAAGAGTATCATAATTTTTTTGAATTTGTAATAATGGATGATTATAGAAGTGAATATCCTATTAGTTTAGAATATGAAACATTTCCTAATTATAAAACGGAAGATGAATTTTTTGCAAAAGTAGGAACATTTTATGGTTCTAAAACCAATAGATTTTATCCATATGATATTCATAGATTTATTTTTCCTTATTTAATAGAAAATAATATTTTAAACTTTGCAACAGCTGATACCGATTTTATAGTAAAAAATGATTTTGAATTACTAAATAAATTTTTTAAAAGTATACCAGAAGGAACTATGTATGGACCATGGCACGGACAAGATTCATCTAGTTTAGAACTTAAAAATAAGTTTTGGAAAGATGTCCAAGAATTTTTTCCAACAATAGAATTAAATGCACCGTTTATACGAACTCAAGATGGATGGATGAGAGGATTCCATTTTAAAAACAAAGAAGATATGAAACTTCTTTATGATATATGGAATAAATCATTGGATACATTATTTGAAAATCAAGAATATAGACAAATTTTAGTTGGGCACAATGGGGCAGTTTGTCAAACGGAATGGGTTATATCATATATAATCCAATTTTTTGAACATCAAAAAAAATATTCATATGTCAATTGTGAAAAATTATTACAAGTTGACAATATGACAATTGGTAGACATTACACTAGAGTAGAAGATACTTTATATTTGGGAAAGAGAGAAGTTTGGAATTATTTAAATTTTGATTATTCAGATGTATCAAATATTTCAAACTTTATAAAAAATAATAAAGAACAACTTTATCGTTATTATGATGGAACATTCAAAGTAGAAGTTACCGATACGCATGTTTATACACAATTTTAAAATATAAAAAATACAAAATGGAAAACAATTTTATTAGGTTATTGAAACCAAAAAATATTCACCAAACTAAAAAAAGAATAGGACCTCCCGAAGATGGTGGATATGTTATGACTGAAGAGGTTATGAAAGAATGTTCGGCATTAATGACATATGGAGTAGGACATGATACAAGATATGAAGAAGAATTTGTAAAATTGTATAATAAGCCTGCATTTTTGTTTGATCATACCAATGGTATGGAAAAGTGGGAAAGAGATAATATGAAGTTTTTTCCAGAAGGATTGGGGTACAATGATAAATGCAAAGAGTGGCACGAACACTATATGGAATTGGGAATTAAAGGTGATATTTTTTTGAAAATAGATATTGAAGAATATGAATATGAATATTTCAAAAGAACCGATATCAAAAAAATGGCATCATATGTTAAAGGTATGTTATTAGAAGTCCATTGGATTGATTCAACTTCAAACAGAGAGAAGCTTGTAGAAATATTAAATAAGATTGAAGAACATTTTTCTTTAATACATCTACATGGAAACAATTGGGGTGGACTTTGGGAACATGAAGGATTAACAATTCCAAAAGTATTAGAACTATCTTTTGTAAATAAAAATTTTATTAATCAAGAAGAATATGATACGCAAGATTATCCAATAGTAGGATTGGATTTACCAAATAAACCAGATGCAGAAGATTACAAATTAGATTTCATAAAACACGCTTAATAATATGTTTGCACTTAACGTATTCGGACCCGCATATTTGTATAGATTGGAATTGTTAGCAGATGCATGTCCAGATATTACACATATGATGTATGTATTAACGGATAAAATATCCTTTGAAAAATTCTATAAAAAATATGAAAATACTTTTAACTTTGTATTTGTAGAAGATATACAAAAAGATTTTCCATTAAGTATTGAACATGAAATAATTCCAAATGGATTTGAAACGGAAGAGCAACAATTTGCGGAATTAGAAGGATTTTATAAATCAAAAAATAATTATTTTTCTTATGATATTCATAGATTTATTTTTCCGTTTTTTATAAAGAAAGGAATAAAGAAGTTTTTCATAATAGATAGTGATTGTATTCCCACAAATAGAATTGAAGATATTAAATATTTTTTTGAAAATCTACCAGAAAAAACAATATTTGGACCTGCTATGGGATATGATTTTTTAGGTCACAATGAAGTAGACTTAAATCATCCAAAACAATTATTTTGGAAAAGATTAAAATTTAAAAAATATACTGATGATTTTGAAATTCATATGGAAATACCACATTTAGATGGTTGGGTACGTGGATTCAATTTTTCTTCAATAGAGGATATGGATGAATTTTTTCAATTATGGAATACCGCTTATTTAACTTTATTAGATGAAAGATTTAGTGAAATACCACTTTATAAAAATGGTGAAGGACCAATTATTTGGTCAACTGAATGGATATTTAGTCATTCCATAAATATATTTGAAAAGTTTAAAAATTATTCGTATAATGGGAATATAACACAGCAACCTGGTATAATTGTAATTGATCAAAAATTAATAGCAGTTCATGCACCTAGACCAGAAGATAATTTGTTTTATAAATTTAATGGTAGGAGAGGTGCATGGTGGGATTATAAATTTGAATACGATGGAATATATACCATATCTAAATTTATTATGGAAAATAAAGATGAATTGGAAAGATACTATAAAGCAAGAGAATTTCAAGAAGTAAAAATAACAGATACACATGCATTCACTAGAACACGTATATAATTATTTTCCGAAAGGATTCTTTGATAAAGGAATAAAAACACTACACCATTATGGACCAACTAGTTTACTAATGGATAGTGAGTTTTTTATAGGAAAGACTTTAAAATTGAGTCCTAATATGGTGGTAATTCAAATAAATGATGAATTACATAGAGGATTAAGTAAGATAAGTAAATTACCATTTGAGAATAAAAATCAAATTATAGAATTGATAGAAGAACCTTATGAAAAATGGATTTCAAAACCAAGAGCATTAATGAATTATATTAGAGATAATTATGATTCATTGCCCGAATATATTATGTATGTGGATGCATCCGATGTTGCATTTATTGATGATATATTAAATCCAGAGGAAATATTAAATTTTTATAATTGTGAAGTACTATTCAATTGCGAACCAAACTTCGCATCTACAGGATTCAATTTCCCATCAGCAGGATTCTATACTCCATTATTTGATGAACATTTGCAAAAATATAAAAAATTAAATTTAGAAAAATATGGTGTAGAACATGAAAAAGGATTAAATGCTGGAATATTTTTAGGTAGAAAAGAATTTGTATTAAAAATGGTTACGGAAGCTTGCGATTATATGTCAGCTGACGTAAATTTAGGATTTCCATACGGAACTATGGATGATCAGTATATGTTTAGATATTTACAAACGATATACTTTAATGAAATATCATGTGATGTATATAATAAATTCTTTTTATTTTCTTTTCCAATCGCTATTGAATCCGATGAAAATCATTGGGAACACTATAATTATTTTGAGAAACATAACATACATTTATATAAAAAATAAAAATGAAAGCAGTAGTAACATTAACGACCATTCCTTCTAGACTTATTAGTCAGTATCCAGATGATATTAAATCTTGTTTGGATTCTCTTTTGAATCAAACTTTTGATGATTATGAAGTTCATATGAATATTCCATACAAATTAAATCTAACGGGAGAAGAATATGTTATTCCGGAATGGTTGGATAGTATGGTTGAAAATAATCCAAAATTAAAATATTTTAGAGGAGAGGATTATGGTTCAATTACTAAAATAGTCGATACTATAAAAAGAATACAAGATCCAGAATGTGTAATAATAACAGCAGATGATGATTTGGTTTATCATCCTGAAATGGTTGAAGAACAATATAATAATCAGACTAGAATATTTCATAACTGTGCAATTGGATATGATGGTATAAGTGCAATGGAATGTGTGTTTAAAGATAATAGAAATCATTTTGTGGTAAGTGTTCCATGTAATGTTAGAGTAAATGTATTACAACATTACAAAACGGTTTCTTATAAGAGGAGATATTTTGAAGATGATTTCTTTACAGATTTTGTAAGTGCATCTTGGGCGGATGATATCATAGTATCTGCGTATATGACAAAACAAAATATACAAAAATATGTAACATATTATGATAAGGAAAAAATACCAAATAATATGGAAGAGTGGGAAAAGCTAGGTGGGGTTACAACCTTCCCAATTTTGAGACACACACAACATGATTCATTGGAAGGATGTAATATACATAGAACAAATGGTATTTCGGATAATTTTATGGATTTCGTAAGAAAAGGATATTTAAGATAATAAAAAAATAATAATGAGTTACAAAGAAGTTTTTTCAAACATTTATGATAATCATGGATTTGGCAGTTTAGAATCCAGGTCAGGACCAGGTAGTACATTAGATGAAACTGCAAAACTACGTGAAAGTATTAAACAATTAGTAAAGGAAAAAGAAATAAAATCCGTAGTTGATATTCCATGTGGTGATTTTAATTGGATGAAAGAAATAGTATTTAGTTTTGAATACTATACCGGAGGAGATATTGTACCACAATGTATTCAACAAAATAATGAAAGATATTCAAATTCAAGAATTAAATTTGTAGAATTTGATTTATTACAAAATTCTATACCGGATGCCGATTTATTAATAGTTAGAGATGTTATAGGGCATCTACCAATTGAGGATGGTAAAAAATTAGTTCAAAATATTTTAAAATCTAATTGTAAATATTTGTTAAGTACAACTTGGGCTAAAAAAACCGAAAACGGATGGACAAGTTGTGCACCAAATGATGTTGATAGAGAAAATGAAGGAGTAGATTATGGCAGGTTTTATCCTGTTAATTTGATGTCCGAACCATTTAATTTCCCAGAACCAGATTATATAATTGAAGAAGATGTTAGAGTTGATAAGTTTGATGAAGGAAATAGAAAAGTGTTAGCATTTTGGGAAATTGATAAGGTTAAAAAGTTTATATCCAACCCAAATAAAGCACAATATGTTGAATTGGATAAAAATAAAAAAAATTTAACAATTGTAACTGGGTTATGGAGTATTGGTAGACCAAATCGTTCATTTGATCATTATTTAGAATGTTTTTCCAAACTATTGGAAACCGACCAATATATGTTTATTTATGTTCCGAAGGAATATGAAGAATTTGTAAAAAGTAGAAGGAGTCCTGATAATACCTACATCAAAGTATATGAATTAGAAGATATTAAAAATTTATATTCTCCATTTTGGGATAAAACACAAGAAATAAGGAATAGTGAAGAATGGCTAAACCAAACAGGTGAATGGGGTTGGTTGAAAGAATCACCACAGGCCGTATTGGAATGGTACAATCCAATTGTTCAATCAAAAATGTTTTTATTAAACGATGCAACCATATGGAATCCATTTAATACAGAATATTTTATTTGGTTAGATGCCGGTATAACAAACACGGTCTATGAAAAGTATTTTTCAGAAAATGAAGTTTTGACAAAAATAAATCCACACTTAGAAACTTTTTTATTTTTATCATATCCGTATGAAAACAATAATGAAATACATGGATTTAATAAAAAAAGTATGGATAGATATGCCAGATCAAATGTTAAATACGTTTGTAGAGGTGGATTATTTGGTGGTAAAAAAGAATACATCAATTTGGCAAATGCTGAATACTATACTATTTTAGAGAATTCTCTTAGACAAAATTTGATGGGAACGGAAGAAAGTATATTTACAATAATGTCTTACTTAAACCCACAAATTTATAGAAGATACGAATTAGATGAAAATGGATTAATAGTAAAATTTATTCAGGACTTAATTGATGATAACGTTCAACTTGTTGAATTAAAAAATAAAAGAAAATTAAAACCACTTAATCCAGATATATCAAATTTGAAAACAAATTTATATATGCTGACATTCAATTTTCCTCAACAAATAGAACATACAATAGAAACATGGCAAAGAAATTCTTCGGATTGGATTACTAAGACAAATAAAATTCTTATAGATAATTCTACAAATGATGAAGCTAGACTAAAAAATAAAGAGATAGCAGATAAGTGGGGATTTGAACATATTATAATGAATGAAAATAAAGGAATATGTGGTGGAAGACAATTTGCTGCAGAACATTTTGATAAATCCGATGCAGATTTTTATTTATTTTTTGAAGATGATATGGGATTTCATACATCAGAAGAAACTGGATTTTGTAGAAATGGTTTTAGAAAGTATGTACCAAATTTATACAATAAGATACATAAGATTATGTTAATTGAAGGATTTGATTTCTTAAAACTATCATATACAGAAGTATATATGGATAATAACATTCAGGTATCTTGGTATAATGTTCCTCAAAATATTAGAAATTTGATATGGCCAGATTACAATCAACTTCCAATTTCTGGATTAGATCCTAATGCACCTAGAACACAATTTAAAAATATTGAAGTTTTTGAAGAATTGAGTTATGCTAGTGGTGAAATATATTATGCAAACTGGCCGATGATTGTTAGTAGAGAGGGAAATAAAAAAATGTTTTTAGAAACTACATGGGCAAATCCATTTGAACAAACATGGATGAGTTATATGTTTCAACAAACTTTAGATGGAAATCTAAATCCTGCCGTTTTGTTAGCAGCTCCAATTCATCATAATAGAATAGCATATTACAAAGCTGAAGAAAGAAGAGAAAACTAAATACTTATATTTAGTATTTTCAAACTAACATTTTGTGTTTGGGAGATATTTATACCTAAAGTAATTACTAAATGGCAACAATTTTTCAAATTAGAAGGGGAACTACTTCTGCTACATTATCAGATGGAGAGTTATACCTCAATAAAGGAGTTGGTTCACTACAAATTTCAAGTGGATCAAATAATCCAATAACATTATTACCACTAAACGCTCCAGTTATTGGAGATGTTAATCTTATAGGAAATTTTACTGCATCAAATGCATATTTTAGTGGAGATTTAACCGTTGCAGGAGATTTGACATTGGGTGATGTATCAGGTGATACTATCAATGCAGTGGGTGTTTTTACTTCAAATTTAGTTCCAGGAACAACAAATACTTACAATTTAGGAAGTAATACAAAAAGTTGGAATAATGTATATGCATCAAATATATCGGCATCATTTGTGACAGCATCTTTGCAAGAAGGATATACATGGGTAGGAAATTCACAAGGTAGAAATCAGGCATTTGCAACTTCATCATTGAGTACATTCAGACAAAATGTTTCCGTCATAGGAACTAATACGAATGCAGCTGCATTTGTAGTTTATGTTTTGACTGCTAGTTTAGTATTAACATTGCCATCATCACCAACCATAGGTGATTGGATAAAAATATCAAACTTATCAAATACAACTACATGTATATTAGGTAGAAATGGTACTAACATTATGGGACTTGCAGAAAATTTATTATTAGATGATGCACAGGCCAGTTTTGAAATAATATACTCAGGTGCAGCATATGGATGGGTAGTTATAGGAGCAAATTAATAAAACACCAAATATGAGTACTTTTAGACAATTATTTTCGGATGTTAATGTATTTACTTCGCAGAGTTTAACTGCATATTCAATGTCTATTACCGATAAAGATAATGTTGTAAATATGACAAGCGATTCACCAAATCAATTTCATATTGCAAATGAATCATATGGACCTGCAAATGCAAATTTTCCGATAGGATCCGAAGTAACGGTAATAAGAGTAGGATCCGGATTAACCACTTTTACTACCGGTAGTGGAGTTATACTTCATTCAAAGCAAGATTTAGCACAGATTGCTAATCAATATACGGGTGTAACTTTATTAAAAACTGCATCAAACGAATGGTATGTAATTGGTAATGTTGGTTAATTTTAAAATAAATGAGATTACTTGATTTAGGTATTAAATGGCAAATGGCAGTAACGCCATCACCGACACCAACGGTAACACCATCGGCAACTCCATTGGCATCACCGCCTGGAACACCATTGTTGACACCTAGTATTACTCCTACAATTACAAGAACCGCTACACCAACTATAACTCCAACGATTACAGCAACTAGAAGTGCATCCATAACACCGACTATTACTCCAACGATTACAGCAACTAGAAGTGCATCCATAACACCGACTATTACTCCAAGTATTACACCATCCAATACTGCACCTGTTACACCGAGTATTACACCAACAATTACACCAACCATAACACCTACAAATAGTGTAACTCCAACTATAACTCCAACTATAACCGCAACTATAAGTGCAACCATTACTCCAACTATAAGTGTGAGTAAAAGTGTTACACCTACACAAACACCTACACAAACACAAACTCCATCTATCACCCCAACTTTAACTGCAACTATAACTCCAACTAGGACGCCAGGTACAACGTCTACACCAAGTGTAACGGCAAGTATTACTCCAACAATTACACCAACTATAAGTTCTACACCAAGCATAACCGCAACTATAACACCGACCATAACTCCAACTATAACTCCAACTATTACACCAACTAATTCCTTAACCCCTACCATTACTCCAACTATTACGGCTACTAGAACTCCCACAATTACACCAACCATAACCCCAACCAGTTCACTTACACCGACAGTTACTGCAACAATTACACCAACAATTACTCCGACTATAAGTGTAAGTAATTCATTGACACCAACCATAACTCCAACTATAACACCAACTATTAGTGTGAGCCCGTCTATTACACCAACTCTTACAGCCACACCATCTGTAACTATAACTCCATTTTTAACACCATCATTTTCACCAAGTTTAACTCCATCTATAACGGTGAGTAATAGCTTAACACCTACATTAACACCAACAAGTTCAATAACTCCAACGATAACTCCTACAATTACACCTACAATAAGTGTGAGTCCAAGTTTGACACCTACAATTACTCCTACAATTACTTCTACGATAACACCAACAATTTCAGTAAGTAATTCGGTAACACCTACTATAACGCCAACTATAACTCCAACAATTACTTCTACGATAACACCAACTCAAAGCATTACTGCAACTCTAACACCAACCATAACTCCAACAAGAACTGCAACTCCAAGTATCACTTCAACTATAACTCCTACAATTACACCCACAATTAGTATAAGTGCAACACAAACACCAACTATAACGCCTACAATTACACCCACCATTACTACAAGTTTTTCAGTTACACCAACTAGAACTGCATCCATAACACCTACAATCACACCAACCATTACACCTACGATTAGTGTAAGTGCAACTATTACTCCAACTATTACTCCAACTATAACTCCGACTATAAGTGTAAGTCCATCAATTACTCCAACTATTACTCCAACTATAACTCCGACTATAAGTGTTAGTAAATCCGTTACACCAACTCAAAGCATTACTGCAACGCAAACTCCAACTATCACACCAACTATAAGTGTAAGTCCATCTTTGACACCAACTATAACTCCAACCGCAACACCTATATTATCACCATCTCCAAGTATAAGTGTATCTAATAGTTTAACACCAACTTTAACTCCGACTATAACTCCCACGATTACACCAACTATATCAGTAAGTAATTCTGTTACACCAACACAAACCGCATCAATTACACCAACACAAAGTATTACCGCAACGCAAACTCCAACTATAACTCCTACAAGAACGGCAACTATAACTCCAACAATAAGTGTTAGTCCTTCGATTACACCAACACAAAGTATTACTGCAACTATAACACCAACCATAACTCCTACTATAACTCCAACAATTACTGCAACAGTAACACCAACTATTAGCGTTAGTCCTTCATTAACTCCAACGCAAAGTATTACTGCAACACAAACTCCTACTATAACTCCAACAATTACACCAACAATTACTGCAACAATTACTCCAACTATAAGTGTGAGTCCAAGTTTGACACCAACAGTAACTACAACGCAAACTCCTACAATTACACCAACAATTACACCGACTATAAGTGTTAGTCCATCAATTACATCTACAATTACACCAACACAAACCCCTACAATAACACCCACAATTTCGGTAAGTAATTCCGTAACTCCTACTATAACTCCTACGATAACACCAACAATTACCGCAACTCAAAGTATTACACCTACCATAACTCCAACTATAACGCCAACAATAAGTGTGAGTCCAAGTTTGACACCAACAATTAC
>Ga0078894_10003064_pt1 | contig 12648 bp, 14 predicted proteins | sample LauGreSu1BDMLBSD_2_FD_67506 | JGI IMG/M metagenome (GOLD analysis project Ga0078894, IMG submission 67506) | Freshwater lake microbial communities from Lake Michigan, USA - Su13.BD.MLB.SD (version 4) (version 4) | ecosystem: Environmental > Aquatic > Freshwater > Lake | place: Lake Michigan...
TTATTATTCATTCCTTCATAGGGAAATTCTGTCACACCAACCAAGGTTGAGGTATCCAGACCGGTCTTTTTGTAAAAATCCTTTTTTAACTTCCTGAACATCACTTCTCGCTCACTGATGTCCGTTTCGTAAAATTGATTTCCAAATTTTTCTGTTACGTTTGCTGCCGGCGAGCCTGCATAGATCGCATTTTCTTCCATGTCTTTAGTCAAAAGAGAGCCCACCATTAGCATCGAGCGTGACTTGGCTTTAATTGGAGAAACTATACAATGCCCGACGAACCAAACATCATCTTCGATATCCAACAGGCCTGATTTGTTCCACCGACAACCAGCTAACATATCACCGAATTTCATGTGGGTCCATAGCTGGCTATGGGCGCCAATTCCTACATTGTTGCCAATACGTGCAAGACCGCCAAGTGAGTCAATTATTGTGTAATGTCCAATCCAACAATTATGGCCGATCGACGTTTTTATCCCATGAAAAATGCTTCCGTGATGTATTGTTGTATATTCACCGATTTCTAATTCTTCAACATCAATATATATATCTCTTCCAATTCGTGAACCATAGCCAATTCGGATCGCATTACAACGAGGCCCCAAAACCACATTTGATCCGACTGAGACTTTGCTTGCAATCTCTATTTGACAATTGGAGTTCAGGACCGCTGCAAATGGTGATTTCTGTTCGCTTGGTGGTACATTTTTATATGCCATGCTCTACTTATTCTCCTATCCAACACGTAATGTTCGTTATGAAATCCCGAATGCCGTATTATTTAAGTACTCCTTAGAAATTCGACGATTCTTTTAGATGAAAGGCCGTCACCAAAAGGGTTTGTCGCTCTTGCCATCTGGTCATATAGCAATTTGTCGTCTATTAGTCTCTGCACTTCTCTAATAATTGTTTCTGGTGCGGCGGAAACTAATTTTGCCGTTCCCGCCTCAATGGCCTCAGGTCGCTCACTGGCATCCCGCATAACGAGAACAGGTTTACCCAAGGCTGGAGCCTCCTCCTGTATACCGCCACTATCTGTTAGCACTAACAGACATTTTGCGAGCAGCCAAGTAAATTCTCGATAATCCTGAGGGGGGATCAGTGAAACGTTGGGAAGGTTTGCCAGTCTCTCCTCAACGGCATCCTTAATGCATGGATTAAGGTGTACGGGGTAAAGAAAATGTAGTTCGGGATTGGCTAGAGCTAACTTTTGAATACTTAGACAGATATTTTTGATGCCCGCGCCAAAATTCTCGCGACGATGGGCTGTAACAAGGATAAACGGCTGCGTTTCAGGATCAAAGCCCAGCAGCAAAACAAGTTGAAGGCGGAGTTGCTCAAACTCGCGGGGGCTTTTCTCTTGCCTACGTATTATGTATTGGAGGGCGTCAATGACTGTATTTCCGGTAACGATAATTTGCTCTGGCGGGACCCCTTCGCGCTCAAGATTTGTTTTTGCCATTGGTGTCGGCGCAAAATGGTAGCGTGTTGCGATTGCAACTAAACGGCGATTAAATTCCTCTGGAAAGGGCGACTGCAAGTTGTGGGTCCTGAGCCCAGCCTCTACATGCCCTACTTCAATTTGGCGGTAAAACGCCGCCAGCGCGCCTGCCATTGCTGACGTTGTATCCCCATGGACCAGCACTAGATCGGGTTTAGTTGTCTCAAGGTAGGCATCGAAAGCCAACAACAAGCGGCTTGCTAATTGAGCCAGAGATTGCCCGGGCCTCATTACTTTAAGCTCGATATCGGGACGAAGGTTGAATGCAGCCATCGCACTATCGAGCATGGTCGTATGCTGACCAGTACTACAGACGCTTACCTCGAAATCGAGTGGATGTTCACGTAACGAGAGAATCACAGGGGCCATCTTTATAGCCTCAGGTCGCGTTCCAATGAGTACACAGACTTTCTTCACAGTTAGTCCTTAGATGTGAATGTTTTTCTCGGCTAGCTTGCGTTGAATCATGCGCCCCAAGGCGGCGATATGGGGATACTTTGCCGCAAGCCGCTTTATGAAACGAATACGCGTAACGCCAGGACCTATCACCACGCCAGCGGAAGCCGTTTCCGTCTCATCTTTACATAATTTGAAGCCTTGTGAGGTGCAATAACGGAGTGCTGTGTCAAATTTCAGAAGTGCTTCTTCACCCTGCGAAACAGCCTCCTTCGAAGTCCCTAGGCGCATCGCCAGTTCTGGATCGCTTCCCCATAAAGCGACTTCCGCGACAGGGTGAGGAGGTACCATTGTTCGAATTCCGAGATACTTCTGTAGCATGAAGGAAAAATGCATGTCCTCCCCCACCAATCGCGATGTTCCAAGCGGCGGTAGCTCTCGCCAGAAAGTACCAAGCCATTCACGCTTAAAAAACCAAGCGTGTCCGACAATATCAACCACTTCGGCTTTTTCATTGGGGGCATCCCAGCCGAATGATAAAAACGGGTGATAACGCGCCGAACTCAAAAATCTTAAGCCGCGGGTGCCAAGCAACGCAGGCTCGCGCGCCATCTGTTGAAGACAACTCTCGAAGAAACGAGGCGCCGGGAAAGTGTCGTCATCCAACATACAGACGTACTGGGTTTCGACGTTTATTGCATACGCAAAACGGGACCAAACTCCAAGATTGTGGGAATTATTGGCGACCATCACCTTGTCACCATACCCATGTAAATCTAGTTCATCGCCGTTATTCCAGATCAACACTCGCTCAGCAGGAGCCGTTTGAGACAGCACGCAGTCAATCTGCTGCCTGAGGTATTGTTGACGCTTGAAAGCGTTAAGAACAACAGTAATCATGCGCCCACCATCTAAGTTAGCACTTCCAATCCTGGCGATAAAACCAAGCTGCAAATCGATCGCTTACGTGAACGGACTTCACAAAATACCGCTTGGATCGCCTCGCCCTTCCAAGCAGACTCAAGGCGACTCACCCCTTCTTCAAAATGGTTACACGGCTCAATATGCTGGATGAATTCCGATTGGATACACTCCTGATCATCGCATCGATCCACCAGTGAGGCAAAGACGTTACATTCTAGTCCTGCGAGCTCAGGATTCCAACTGTTAGCGACAATATATTTAACAGACTTTTCTGCGGGTAAGTCTCTTTGCGATTTGATCAATCCAAGCCAGAATGGTCGAATATTTGCCGTTTGAGGTCGACATAGATAACCAGACAATACGTGCGTTAGTCCAGAACCGGGCATTATTTTAGAGAGCTAAATAGTTGAGCTGTCAAGTCCCACAATCCAACCGGGATTCTGGCCGCTTGACTGCAGCCTCTAAAGTTTCGACTACTCGCTCCAGATCCGACTCTCGCATACCTATCCACAGCGGCAATCGAACGATTCTCTCCGAGAGCATGTCGGTGAAACCCAAATCGCCGTGGGCTCGGCCATAACGTCGACCGGCAGGAGATGAGTGAAGTGGTACGTAGTGGAAGATCGCATGAACGTCATTGCGCCTCATTTCTTCAAGTACATTGTTGCGACAGACCTCCTCATTGAGCAATACATAGAACATATGCGAATTATGTTCGCAACCCGAGGGAATGGAGGGTCGCCTTAGTAGCCCATCGATTTCGAGTGATTCTGTCAGCTGATAATATTTCTGCCATATCTGGTGACGCTGCTCAGTTATCCTCTCGGCTTGCTCCAACTGTGCCCACAAGAATGCTGCAATCAACTCGCCCGGCAAAAACGATGATCCGATACTTTGCCAAGTGTATTTGTCGACTTCCCCGCGAAAGAATCGACTGCGGTCGGTCCCCTTATCTCGAATAATCTCCGCTTCAACCGCGTATTCGTCGCGATTAGCCAACAGCGCCCCACCTTCACCGCTGATAATATTCTTGGTTTCGTGAAAACTAAAAGCCCCGAGATCGCCAATTCCCCCAAGAGGTTGCCCTTTGTATCGGGCCATCATTGCTTGCGCGGCGTCTTCTATGACCTTAAGTGATCGCCGCCGAGCGAGCGCCATAATTGTGTCCATTTCGCATGCAACGCCGGCATAGTGGACCGGAACAATTGCCCGAGTTCGATTTGTAATAGCTGGCTCAATCTTTTTTTCGTCGATATTCATGGTATCTGGACGAATATCCACGAAGACCGGCACACCCCCTCGTAACACAAAAGCATTCGCTGTGGACACAAAAGTGTATGAAGGCATGATCACTTCATCGCCAGGTTGTATATCCACGAGAAGAGCAGCCATCTCAAGCGCTGCGGTGCACGAATGCGTCAGCAACGCTCTTTTTGATCCAATATTTGACTCCAGCCATTGGTGACACTGCTTGGTGAACCATCCATCACCTGCAAGCATATTTCGCTGCTTAGCATCGTGTAAGTACTCGATTTCGACACCTGTCATGTACGGGCGATTAAATGGTATTTGCTTCATATGTGATCGAATTACAGTTTCCCTGTGCAAGCAAAGAAAATTTTCATTGCAGGTCACCATTTAGGCAACTAATCTCAGATTTCAACGCCTCAATTTCGGCTTCAAGCGTTTTGTACTCTGCCACTTTGCGCTTCAGAAACTCTGCTGTCAGCTCCAATTTTTCAGCCACCCCGGCTGGCATTAGCAAATAGGAATAATGCAACTTGTTCTTAGTCTGGCTGAAGTTGTGAATCTTTACTATGCTCTTTTCGTTCAAAGCTTGGAAGCAGAAATTGATCGTCACAGGTCCCACTGCCAGATCTTTGGCCAGTACGCGCTGACTGACCTGAAACGTCTGATGCAAACGGAGTAGGGCTTGAAACTGGGTTTTCTCTTGGAAACCAGCCAATTTCTGAAGTGGGGATAAGAGTCTCAAGGTAATTTAGGCAGGTTTCCTTTTTACCGTTTCACGATCAGCAGGTGTGGTTGGAGGGTTTTAGCAAGGCGTTCGGAAGATAAAAACGGTAAACAACTTAGCCGATTATTCATTTATCAATGATGGTACCACACAGTCATGACTTGACAAGATTGCCAAAGAAGATAACGAGGCAAGTTTGCCAGCTCGCCTTACCCAACTGGCTGGTGCGACAGACACGCACATGGCCAAGGGCTTGCTAAGAATCTCGATCAGCGCCATGACTCGACGCTCGTTATCGGCCATTTGATAGATGTCTTCTATGCCGGCAAACGGTGTCTTCGTTAGGCGCACAAACTCTCCAAGCTTGAAGAAAAGTTTCGGTTCGGCCTGCACCGCGACTTCGAGTATTTGCAATAGCTCGATCAGGCCATTACATTATCAGCGTGCGCGGGTTCAATCCCGAAGCTGAATAGGCTACTCAGCCTTAGTGGAGTGAATCGGCGACCAGTTCTTGGCTGAATCCCCCAAGCCAAAACGAATAAACAGGTAACGCGGAAACAGGGGCTTATCTACAACAGTCAATAGCCCTAGGTGAAGCTTTTCTGTGCGGATTGAACGGAGGTAGCACTGGTAATCCTGCCGATGGAGGTTTTCCAGAGTACATTTTTTCTGCCTTGGCTTGGTGTGAACGAGGTAGCAATGCATCTACACCTCAGAAGGTTTGTTAAACTTCAAAAGTTTATCCCTCGGGCTTGCAACACATCAATAACATTTCCAACGGTCATTCATCTAAGTTACCTTGCACAACTCAACACATAATTAACAACATATACCGGATGCATACTATAGGCATGGGAAGGACCGCTCTATGCCCTGAAATGAAAGTGCGAAGATAGATGAAAAACTCTGGTTTGTATCCCGTTTTTTTAGATGGCGGGAAGATTGCCCCATTATGCGCTGAGTCTGATATTTCCCAAGTCACTGGCCATATGATCATTGAACGCACAAGGACTGTGGCCTAGAGGTCTTTAGTGATCGAAGTAGACGACCATTTCGGCAAGCAAATCGCTTGCCGTTTCAGGTTGCGCAACTGACTATGAACCTTAAAAACGAGATCCCCACCCGGGGGCGCTCCTAAACTACGTGAGCATTCACGCCCATTACCTGCAGCTATCACTCTCTGCCAAAAGTTCGATGCATACCGCTTTAGATCGCCGAGACCTATTAAGAAAAAACGGGCTTGGAGTCACCCCAAACTTAGTGGGGCCAACCTATCGGATCTCAAAGAGCCCAATTTCCTCTGGTGCGTGGATTTTAAGGGTGAGCTTATGGTTGGTAATAAGTAGTACTAGCATACGCTAACGGTAACAGGCTATGCCTCTCGCTAGCTGATTTGCTGTGAAGGTCTCGAGAGCACCAGGGAAGCGCAAACCTCTAAGGTCTTTGAGAAACTCTTTAAAGAGCATGGCTAACCGAGCAGGATCCGCTGAGATAATGGTGCGCACTTAAGGTGTGCCAATGCCCTCTAGGGTTTAAGAAGCCAATCGGTGTGATGGTTAATATTGGGGATTGTGATTGAACGGATTTAGCTGGGCAACCCCCAGCAAAATGGTCGGCATGAACGCATGCACTTTACACTCAAGCTAGCCACGACCAAACTTCCAGCCAAAACACTCTTACAGCAGCAAGACATGTTTGAAGCTTTTATCCACTGTGACGAACTAGGAGCTTAGAATGATTTAAGAACACTGAATATCTACCAAGAAAATGGAATTAAAACCCCAAAGGAATTTTTTATACAATCCTTAAACTTGTTGCACTTAGTTTTTAAATAAGATGTATTTTCTAATTGATTTATATGCTTTTAAACCGAAATGGGAATTTAGTTTCTCGGTTTTTTCCCTACTGCTGCTAACTCGTGCACCACTCTACCAATCTAATGCCGATTCATCATAAGCATCTTGACAGCCCCTAGCACCGCATTTGTCTGTGGGATAGCCCTATAGTCTCCTAAGTTAACGACTCTAGCACTCCAATAGCCCTCGGTCTTCCATCTGGGGGAATCACAGTAAATCTCCACCGTCGGTTTACCCAATACAGCGGATAAATGAGTTAGGCCCGTATCCACCCCAATAGTCAAAGCCGCATACTCCACGAGGGAATATAGCTCACCAATCGAAAACGCCCTAGGTACCATCGCCCCAGGTATCTGCCTCGCAATCAGTGTGCTGATATTCATCTCAACTTCATTGCCCCAAGGGAAAACCAATGTATAGCCACTACAAGATAGTTCTTTACCAAGCTCTACCCAGCGCTCATTGGGCCAGCGCTTTGCTGCCCTTGCCGTCGAGTGAAAACACACAATGTAAGGCAATAAAGAACCATCTACTGCCTTTTGAAGCCCTTTAATTGACAAGACTGGAAGCTGTTGCATAAATGTAGGAGGATAAAAAAGTGGGGGCTCATCCTTACGATTCAAGAGTGGCCAATCAAATGCCGAGCACATGACCTGGCGTGAGCGGTCAACCGCATGGCACCTTACCGGTACATGAACCGATTGAGTGTAAAACAGTCTAGCCATGGGCTCATACCCTGAATACTCGGTTGCATTACCCAAGCCAGCGACGATGGTCGCATCAGATTTTTTAGCAAGGGCACACACCAGAGCGGACTTCAATAATCCTTGGGTTTCTAGAACAACATCGTAGGTTGTCGCTTGTAACAGTTGGCGCATCGCAAAAAACTCACGCCAGGCGCGAAGACTCAATAGATTTTTGCGCCAACGGCGAAAGGCTGCTGGAATAATGTGATCAATCCCTTTAAAGTTAGATGTGGATTTCAGAGGCTCTAGTAAATGCATATAAGCCTCTTCCACAATCCAATCAATTTGGGCATTCGGTAAACGCTTACGTAAATCCCAGACAATCGGCAAATTGTGGAGTATGTCGCCCAAGGAGGAAAGCTTCACCAATAAAATTTTTGGTGTTTGAGCTATCTGAGCTTTAGTTGCCTGAACTAATTTAGAGGATTGGTTTTGACATTGGCTAGTCATACTCACATTATCGTATTGTTTGCAAACATACTAAATGGCTCAGAACGAATTGCGATCCGCCATTATCCAGGCACAGGTTGGAAACTAAAACTTCGGCACCTGATTCCATGGGAGTCCAGCAACATCCTTGCTGTTTAGTAAAGCCTCTTTACCTGACGGAATCGGCCAATCAATTCCCACCGTTGGGTCAGACCACGATAAACAGGCTTCACTCTTGGGGTCATAGTAATCAGTGGTTTTATATAAAAACTCGGCCGTCTCTGAAAGGACTAAAAAACCATGGGCAAAGCCAGGTGGAATCCACAGCTGATGTTGATTTTCAGCGCTAAGAACCTCGCCGACCCATTGACCAAAAGTAGCGGAGTCTTTTCTTAAATCCACAGCCACATCAAATACCGAACCCGCGATTACCCGTACCAACTTCCCTTGAGTGTGTTTGAATTGATAATGCAGACCCCGCAAGGTCCACTGGCGTGAGAATGAATGATTGTCTTGCACAAATACAACATCAAGCATTGTTGCCTTGGCAAAATCTGCTACATTAAAGGATTCCATAAACCAACCGCGCGAATCACCAAAGACTTTGGGCTTTAAAATGAGCACGTCCGCAAAAGCAGTTGGTACTACCTGTAATTTAACATTAGTATCCAAAGGCATTATATCGGCTCTCTGTCAGTATTAAGTTCATTGAGTACTTTATGCAAATATTGCCCATAACTATTTTTACTCAATTGGGTTGCTATTTTTTGAACAGTCTCGGCACTAATCCAGCCATGACGGTAAGCAATCTCTTCAGGGCAAGCCACCATCAACCCCTGGCGCTTTTGCAAGGTAGCAATAAAACCCGCTGCATCCAGAAGTGAATCGTGTGTGCCAGTATCAAGCCATGCAAAGCCACGACCCATAATTTCTACATTGAGTTCGTTTTTGCTCAGGTAGGCACGGTTCACATCAGTAATTTCAAGCTCACCCCTAACGCTGGGTTCAAGCGAGGCTGCAAAATCACAAACCTGATTATCGTAAAAATAAAGCCCCGTTACTGCATAGCTACTACGAGGTTTTGAGGGTTTTTCTTCAATCGAGAGCGCCTTGAAGTCTTTATCAAACTCCACCACGCCATAGCGCTCAGGGTCATTTACGTGATAAACAAATACAGTTGCGCCTGTGGTTCGATCATTTGCGCTTTGAAGTTGGTCTACCAGTTCATGACCATAAAAAATATTATCGCCCAGTACCAATGCGCTTGGCTGATTGCCAAGAAAGGACTTCCCTAAGATAAAGGCTTGTGCCAAGCCATCAGGTGAGGGTTGTACGCAGTACTCTAAATTTAATCCCCACTGGGACCCATCACCGAGTAACTCCATAAAGCGTGGCGTGTCACGTGGAGTTGAGATTAGCAAGATATCTCGAATGCCTGCCAGCATTAATGTCGTTAAGGGGTAATACACCATCGGTTTGTCATACACTGGCATGAGCTGTTTAGAGACAGCTTGGGTTACTGGATACAAACGCGTGCCGGAGCCCCCTGCCAAAATGATTCCCTTACGATTCATTGAATTTGCTACCATGGGATAAATGCCTCTAAACGCCTGATTTAAATGAACTTGCGCAGAACTAAGTCTTGAACATAAGCTGTCACTTGCCGCTGCCAAGACTGCTCTAACTGTTGTAATTTTGGCATAAGACCTGAGCTACCCTCAGCTTTTCCTAGTAGGGCTTGTAAGGCGCTTGTTGCCATGCGAGAATTCATTGGCCTAGGAGCTGGTAATGGGTAATCAGCAGCACTAATTGCCTCAATTCCAGCGGTGTTTAACTTTAGCTCTGCACCCGCATCAATTGCAACCTGAACCACGTAACAGGCTAAGGCATGCCAAGTCGTTTCTCCAGAAGGTACCGCATGGTAAATCCCGGAGGGGAATTGCCTGATTTGATTATTTTCATCGCGCACCAAGGCAAGACTGAGCTCTGCCAACCATCTTGCGCTGCTTGGCACGCCATACTGATCCGAAATGACTTTGAGGGTTTTACGCTCTTTGGCTAAACACAAAATGGTGCGAATGAAGTTCCCCCCATCCCCATAGACCCAACTTGTTCGCAAAATCGCAAATTTTGCTTGGATGTTGTGTTGATACTTAAACACATTCTCAATCGCCTCTTCACCTGCTGCCTTACTTTTTCCATAGATACCGAGTGGATTTCGCTGATCAGTCTCTTTATACTGGGTAACTTTAGTTCCATCAAAAACATAATCCGTTGAATAATGTAAAAACGTAGCACCCCGCTCTTGTGCATAGCGCGCCATGGTTTCGGGGGCCTTGGTATTTATGGCAAATGCTAATTCCACTTCGCTTTCTGCCCGGTCAACCGCTGTGTAGGCGGCGCAATTAACAATCAAGCTTGGTTTGGTGTGTTGTAAAAGCACAGTAATTGCACCTTCATTACTCAAATCACATTGAGCACGACCAACATACTGAATGTGATTTTGCATCTCTAAATTTTTAGATCCTAAGACTTCTTTAAAGGCCTTACCCAGTTGGCCATCTTTACCAAATATGAGAATGTTCATCTAGGCAAGGTATCTAAATTAGACTTAACTGTATTGCTTTTTTAGCCAATCACGATACGAACCACTCACAACACCCTCAACCCAGATTGGGTTATCCAGATACCACTGCACGGTTTTTCGGATACCCGTATCAAAGGTTTCGGCGGGGCGCCAGCCAAGCTCCCGCTCGATTTTGCTAGCATCAATCGCGTAGCGGCGGTCATGGCCAGGACGATCTTTGACGAAAATAATTTGCTCGATGTACGACTTGCCGTCTGGTCTAGGTTGGATATCATTCAAAATATGGCAAATGGTTTTGACCACATTAATATTAGTTTTTTCATTGCAACCGCCGATGTTATAGGTTTGGCCAAGCCTTCCTTTGGCAAGGACGGCGCGGATCGCAGAACAATGATCGCCTACATAGAGCCAATCGCGGACCTGCTGACCGTCCCCATAAATGGGTAAGGGCTTGTTATTGATGGCATTCAAAATCACCAGTGGAATAAGTTTTTCTGGAAAATGATAAGGTCCATAGTTATTCGAGCAATTGGTCGTCACTACCGGAAAGTCATAGGTATGAAACCAAGCCCGAACTAAATGATCGGAGGCAGCCTTCGATGCTGAATAAGGACTATTGGGCTCATAAGAATGTGTTTCTGTAAAGGCGGGAGCCTCTACCGAGAGCGATCCATATACCTCATCGGTTGAAACATGATGAAAACGAAAGTTCTTTTGCTGGCTCTCTGGAAGGTCTTTCCAATAAGCACGTGCACACTCGAGTAAATGAAAGGTGCCAATAATATTGGTTTCTATAAACTCCGCTGGACCATGAATTGACCGATCAACATGGCTCTCAGCAGCGAAGTTCACAATCGCTCTAGGTTGATATTCACGTAGCAGACGAGTCACGAGTTCCTGATCGCGAATATCACCATGAACAAATACATGTCGAGAGTCACTCTTCAAAGAATCTAAAGTAGCTAGATTACCAGCATAGGTTAATTTGTCTAAATTGATAACGCCTTCGGCTTTTGGCTCCCTTAGCCAACCAAGGACGAAGTTCGCGCCAATAAAACCTGCGCCGCCGGTAACAAGAATCATATTTTTTGCATCATGGATTCAAAACAGAACCATTATGGCTCAAATAGGCAGGCAACTGCCTTTAAGCTCTGACTTATACTTAAGTCCATGGATCCCGCCAAGTACAGTCTCACCTTTGCCTGCCATAACTCGGTTGAATACACGAAAAAGTGTATTGAAAGCATGATTGCGCATGGCATCCCATTAGATCGACTGGTCGTAGTGGATAACCAGTCTACTGACAAAACTCGCGATTACTTAAGCACTCTGCTTCTTGGTGGGCGAATTTTTAATCAGCACAACCTCGGTTGCGGCACTGCATGGAATCAGGGGGCTTTAGCATTGCAGTCCGAGTGGAGCATCATCATGAATAATGATGTACTAGTCTCGACCCACTGGATTGAAAACCTCATTCAAACCGCAGAAAATCTCAATCTAAAGGTGATTAGCCCTGCTCTAATCGAGGGGCCTCTAGATTACGATTTTGACTCATTTAGCCTTAAAGCAAGCCAAAAAATGAAAAGTGCAAACCGCTTATCCAGCAAACATGCAGTGTGCTTAGCTATTCATGAATCGGTTTGGAGAGATGTTGGGTACTTCCAGCCAGTGCCTAAGCTGTTGGGTTACGAAGACACCCTCTTTTTTCATGAACTCAAAAAGGCAAAAATTCAGACTGCAATCACGGGGTCATCATGGCTACATCACTTTGGCTCCATTACACAATCTGCAATGAAGCTTGAGCGGGGCCTCAACCAAAAGGATGGCCTAGCAAATCGTTATAACTACAAATTACTCAATCAGAGTTGGCTAACCCGAAAAATCAGTAAATACCAAGCAAAACAACAGCAAATTAGCTCTAGAAATTCTGAAGTCAAGCAATACGACATGTCCGTTCATGGTTTAAGAGAACACGGTCAATTTGTTTGGATTTAATACTGAGCCAGTACTACCAGTTCAGTACTAATGTTTAATGAGCTCAATCAATTGAGCTGTATTGCTTTCTCGCGAAAATTTAGTGGTGACAAATGCTTTACCTTTTTCGCCTAAGCACTTTGCTTCAGTTGGGTTCTCAAGCATCCAATAAATAGCTTTTACCCATGCACTCACATTCCCCGGCTCCACCATCAGGCCTGTTTCTTGATGCAAAATCGTCTCGGGAATACCGCCAG
>Ga0078894_10003066_pt1 | contig 12642 bp, 9 predicted proteins | sample LauGreSu1BDMLBSD_2_FD_67506 | JGI IMG/M metagenome (GOLD analysis project Ga0078894, IMG submission 67506) | Freshwater lake microbial communities from Lake Michigan, USA - Su13.BD.MLB.SD (version 4) (version 4) | ecosystem: Environmental > Aquatic > Freshwater > Lake | place: Lake Michigan, USA...
TTCAGCGCTATGTACTTCGGCGTTGACGCAACACCTTGCTGACCCGATGATGAACTGGGAGCCACCGTCGTTGAAGTTGACGACGAGGTTGTAGTACTGCTGGACGTTGACGACGTACTTGATGTTGAACTTGTTGTGGTGGTTGTTGTGGTTGGTGCAACGTTGAGTGACCCCACGGCGACTGCGGACGTTTGTCGTGTGGTACCTCCATTGCCTAATTGACCTTGTGATCCGGCTCCCCAACACTTCACTGCGCCACTTCCGAATACGGCGCATGCATGTGTTGCACCAAGAGCAATATCAACAACGCCCGTTGAAATGCCGCCAACAGTTTGTGGTGTGTGCCGTGCAGCAGTGATAAGTGATTCACCAAGTTGCCCATTGTCGTTCAGACCGAAACATTCCAGGGATTGCGACGTGAGTACTGCACATGTGAAGTCTTTCCCTGATGCGATCAGGTCTGGAACGCTTGTGAAAGCCACCGACAACGGTGTTGATGACTGTGTATACGTATTTGGGTCACTTCCAAGTTGTCCAGATGAATTAGAACCGAAACACCAACCTGCTGCATTAAGGACAACGCATGAATGATTGAATCCGGCGGTTGCAGATGTTGACACTCCTGCGGCAAGTGTGGAAATGCGTTGCGGAGTCAAACTGTCTGATGCGGCGGTGGTGCCCAAGCGGCCATTGGTGTATGCACCCCAACACCACGAGTCACCCACAGTGCTGGTGGCGCACATGTGAAGCGCACCTATATCTATGGACTCCACCGAGAACGACGACGGGATAGATGTAACGGCAGTTGGTATTGCATGAGCCACGGAATCTTGCGTTCCGTTACCCAATTGACCACGGTTGTTCTTTCCCCAACACATGAGTTGTCCCGTTGACAACAGTGCACACGTGTTATTGCCACCGGCTGTCACCAAAGTTGCGCTTGCCGACAATGTCACCTGCACAGGATCTGCTTGAACCGTCAAACTTGGATGACCCGATTGGCCAAAACCGTTATCTCCCCAACACCACACCGTGCCATCGTTGGCCAACACACATGCGTGGTAATCACCCGCGGTGACCTGTCGCGCTACTCGCCCACCTGGCAAGGCAGCAGCCTGCACTGGCGAGTTGGCCTGACCGCTGGGCAATGTGGAATGCGCACTTGACCCCAGTTGGCCATATGTGTTGTCGCCCCAACACCACACCACATCATCGGTTGCAATGGCGCAGGTGTGCGCAGTACCTGCTGCAATGCGTCCGCGTGCTGGGTTACTAGATACTGCAGCACCACGTACGCGCGCAGCCACCGGCACGCACAACATGAGAGCGACAAGTACTGCTACGCACACTCTGGTGCGAGCACTGATCCCCCCGGACAAGCCCACGGGGAAAGTGTAGAAAATTTATTGGTTGTTGTCTGCAGCTTCGGCCGCTGCAATTTCGCGACGCACTTCATCCATATCGATGTTCTGTGCGGCAATCACAATTTCTTCCAGCGAGTGCGCGGGCAATGCGCCAGCTTGGTTAAACAACAGCACACCATCGCGGAAAATCATGATGGTGGGAATAGAGCGAATTTGCAGTGCAGCAGCCAAACCCTGTTCAGCCTCGGTATCTACTTTTGCGTGACGCACGGTGGGGTGTGCTTCAGATGACTGTTCGAAAACAGGAGCGAACATTTTGCATGGGCCACACCAGTCGGCCCAGAAATCGACAATGGTGATGCCTTCGGCGAGAACGGTTTCTTCGAAGTTCTGTTCTGTGAGTGTGAGTGTTGCCATGGGAGTATCCGTTTCTTCTTTAGTTCTGCACGATGGGGAGGGCCAAGGCCTGAGCGGCTTCTTCCACTGCCCCTAGGTCAACCACATTTGTGAAGCCCGCATTCCGCATGAGTTCCACAGCGGCGGCCGACCGGTTGCCACTTCGGCAATACACCGAATAGGAGGCCTCTTTATCTAGGTCAACCAAGGACTTTTCGAAATCACCATTTTGAATGTCAAGATTGCGCGCACCTTTCACATGCCCCTCAGCGAACTCAGTGGCTGTGCGCACGTCGATCACTTTGGCAGCAGGCACAAGTTGAACGTCAACAACGGTGGTGTCGGACGACTCGTTCGATGACGACGAGGAACACGCCGCTGTTCCTAGAACGAGAATTCCAACAATGCCTAGCGATCTCATTAATGTCTTCATACCCCATAGGGTATCTACCGAATGCAGACTTCGGCGAATCACTTCACTGTGACTTTCAACGTTGTGCTCATCTTGGGATACGAGCCAGATTTGGCCACCGTGAGTTTCACCACACAAGAAGTGGTGCGGCGAGGCGCCACCAAACGGCCAGAGGAAATGGAACATGCGCCCACCTCGGACCATGTTTTCTTTCCTCTTGATGCGGTCGTCAGTAAAGATGTCAACATTGTCTTCGAACCTTTGGAGACAGTCGACCTCTTCACAACAAAACCAGGGCGAGCAGATACAGATGGTTGAGTGGTTGAAGTCAACCCAGTTGTCGATGTTGCGGAAATTGCAAATGTGTAATTGACGCCATTTCTTAAACCGGCCACGGTGCACGATGTTGTTGTGGTGGTGCAGCCAACTGATGGTGGCGAAGACGTCACCACATACGTTGCATTCGGAATAGATGCAGACCACAACAATGCAACTGCTGCATTCTTAGATGCAGCGGTAATTGTTGCTGGCGCTTCAGGAGGCAGACCTGCTACCACCGTTGTTGATGCGGCCGGACTTGTGCCATCGCTATTCGTACCCGTCACCGTGATGGTGTAGGTGGAACCATTTGTTAATCCCATGAGGGTGCACATGTTCCCGCCAATTGTGGAACATGATGCGTTGCCCGGAGTTGCATTTGCCGTGTATGTAGCCCCAGCCACACTTCCAGCCCATGACACAACTGCTCCGGCATTTGTTGGTAACGCCGTTAACGAAGTGACTTGTTGTGGCGGAGTCGAGGAAGAGACATACAGCAGCCGATTCGGAGTTTGCGAAGATCGTCCAGAGTTGTAATACGTGATGGCATTAGTGGTGGCGTTGCCACTCAACCAAGACCACGCCGCAGTTGTGCCTGTTGTAAACGAAGTAGGAACAGACGACACGGTTTGCAAATAACGAGCCATTGCTCCCACCACGAACGGAGAGGCCATTGATGTTCCCGTCAAGTTGGCGTAGGTGTTTGTGACACCACTCAAGTAGGGATAAGCCGAGACAATTTTTGCGCCACCCGAAAGAGATGTTCCACCTGGAGCAAAAATGTCGACACAATCGCCGTAGTTAGAAAATTCACTTTCCGTGTCAAAAATGGTGGACGACCCAATAGAAATAGTTCCTGGCGTTGACGCAGGTGTTGAGTTACATGCAGACATTGAACTGTTACCGGCTGCTGCCGCCACGGGAACACCTTCATTCATGATTGCGATGATGGCGTTATCAACAGATGTGACTTGCTCTCCGAAACCAACACTTAAATTGAGAACTGCTTTTTCACCTGCATCATGATCGGCAAGAATCCATGCGAGTGCTTCAAGAATCATTGTTCGCGTGCCATTGCCGCACGAATCAAGCGCACGAACCGGAATGATGTTTGCGTTTTTCGCAACACCCACGGAATCTCCTGCAGCGATACCAGCAACGTGAGTTCCGTGCCCATCGTTATCAGTACGACCAACATCGGATGGGTCGGGCTGTGCAGGATTATCGAATGTCAGTGGGTTCACCGCATGAGTTCCGTCGTTGGCGCACGCCTCAATACCGGTCTGCGGATCTTGTTGATTCGCAGCAAGTGCAGCGTTGTAGCTAGCCAACGCCGAGCTACTAGACCGATAACTCCAACCGTTCAACACTCGATTTCCAAACTCTGGGTGCGTGGCAGCTACACCAGAGTCGAGAATGTAAATGTTCACTCCAGTGCCATTAGTGGCGAAACTGTATGAACGAGTAGACGTCACTGCAGTTCGTTGATCGATGCGATCTAGTCCCCACGACAATGACCCGCCCGGTCCATTTGTTTGTGGAGATGAGGTCACCATTTTTCGCGCAACGGGCTCGGGAGCAATTGCAGCGGAAGCCGATACGGGAACATTTCCCAATACAGACACAGCAGACACAAGCAGTGCCGCCGCCATGAAGCGTTTCACGGGATGCGCACTCCCTGCATCACCGCCGCATTCACTGTGTTTTCCATGAGACAGGCAACAGTCATCAGACCGGTTCCACCAGGCATAGGAGTAAGCGCACCAGCAATACCATTAACTGACTCTGCGTCTACATCGCCAACAAGTCCGGCATCGGTGCGTGAGATTCCAACATCGATAACCACTGCACCAGGTTCAACATGTTCTGCCGTGATTGAGGCAGCAACACCCGTTGCCGAAATAAGAATGTCGGCGGATCGACACACGTCTTCCAAGTTTTCAGAACGTGAATGCGCCAATGTGACAGAGCAGTCAATTCCCTTACGCGCAAGAAGAACGGACAATGGCAGCCCCACCAGTGTTGACCGGCCAACAACAACTGCGTGTTTGCCAGAGGTTGGAATGTTGTAATGCTGCAACAAACGCAGAACACCAAGCGGGGTGCAGCCAATGTGACCAGGCACACCACGCATGAGTCGCCCCATGGATGCACTGGTGAGTCCGTCTACATCTTTCTCGGGCGGCAAGAGATCTAAGACTGAATCGGCATTCAGATGCGACGGCAATGGCAGTTGCACCAAGATTCCGTGGATGCTGGGATCTGCCACTAACTCTGCAACTCGCGTCTCTACTTCTTCTTGCGTTGCAGTGGCAGGAAGTTCCACATGCACCGATGAAATACCAATCTCGTTAGCGGTGCGATGTTTGCTAGCAACATACTTTTGGCTTGGGCCATCGTCTCCAACGAGAACCGTGGCCAACACAACGGTGGGTGAACCTGCAGCAACCAAACGGGATGCCAAGGCGCTCAACACGGCATCACGAGCAGGCCCGCCTGCAAGTACTTGTGTGGAGAATTTCTGGGTCACCACATCATCGTACTTGTGGCGATAATTCCTTTTCTTTCGCGAAGTAAAGAATTGATTAAACCTGTGGGGAATCCGCACGTGCTGGCAGGAATTTCAACGCAAAAATGGAACCCACAAGGGCCATTCCCGCTGTCACCAAACACGCGGTGGAAAAACCATGCATGAACGAGTCGCTTACTGCGGTGAGCACTGCTGTCTGCGCCTCTGCTGGTGACTGTTGCGCAACAAAATACGCCGCGCCAACCGAATCTTGTGCTGCTTCATACGCGCCGCCAGGCAATGCGTCGACCAATCCTGGAAGAGCCGTGAAGCGTTCAATCAACTTTGGTGTGTACAAGCTGACGAAGACCGAACCCACCACCGCAACTCCGAGCGTTCCACCAACTTCTCGTGCAATGTCGTTCACTGCTGATCCAACACCAGCTTTTTCGCGCGGCAATGAACCCATCACCGATTCAGTTGATGGTGATGTCACGAGCGATAGTCCGTTAGCCATGAGCACCATACCGATAACTACGTGACCCCAGTACGAACTGTTTGCGTCCATTCGCGACGCAACAATGAAACCAACACACATGTTCAACAACCCAAGAGCAACGACTCGTTTTGTTCCAAACTTCAGCGCTGCGCGTGCGGCAAACGGTGCAGTGACGCCGGCACCAACAGCAAATGGAATGGTGTGAACACCTGCACTGAGCGTGTCGTAGCCGCGAACGAATTGGAAATACTGCGTGACGAGAAATGTGAATCCAAAGAGACAGAAGAAGGCGATTCCAATGCTTCCCGTAGCAGCACTAAATCGTGCACTCTTGAAAAATGACACCTCAAGAAGTGGTTCATCTTTCGACATTTCCACTCGTACAAACAGCACTAATGCAAGTGCTGCGATAACAAAACCTGCGTTTGATTCAAGACTTCCCCAGCCCCAGTGTGGTGACTCAATAACAGTGAACACCAATGCGGAAATAGCAATCACCGACAACAAGAAGCCAGTTTTGTCTAGTGAATGAGCACTCTCGTTTTTTGAGTTGGGAATAATGCGCGAGCCAATCAGCAACGCGATTGCAACGATGGGAATGTTGATGAGGAAGACCGATCCCCACCAGAAGTGTTCCAACATGAATCCGCCAGCGACTGGCCCAAATGCCACTGCCATGCCAGAGACTGCAGACCACAAACCGATGGCTTTTGCACGCTCAATGGGATCAATGAAGATGTTTGTGATGATGGCGAGAGTTGCAGGGAACACGAGTGCCGCACCAATACCCATAGCGCCACGCCAGAAAATGAGTGAGCCAGATGAATCTGTAAATGCTGCGATGCCACTACAGATGGCAAACAACACAAGACCAATTTGCAGAACTGGCTTGCGACCGTATCGATCTCCAATGCCGCCACCAGCTAGTAACAGCCCGGCGAAGACCAAGGCATACGAATCAACAATCCACTGAAGTGACGTGGTGGATGCATTCAGTTCTCGTTGCAACGTTGGCAACGCCACATTGATGATGAGGTTGTCGACAACAACAAGGAAAACGCTGACGCTGAGAATGGCCAGAATCAGCCAGCGGCGGGCATAGACCTGTTCGGAAGGAAGTGCAGAATTCATACTTGACATTGTCTAACAAAACTGCTTGACAATGTCAAGATGTCTTGTAAAGTCCTTTTCTATGGCAACAAAGCGGGGCAACAGCGAGTCCGAGGGGGCTGGAATCGATGTTCGGCGTGCCGTTCTCGACGGAGCCCTCGACATCATCGCCACAGAGGGGCCCGAAGCTGTCTCTATGCGCGAAGTTGCCAGACGTGCAGGCGTTAGCCACCAGGCTCCGTACCACTACTTCGGAGATCGCGCCGGAATTTTTGCTGCAATTTCAGAAGAAGGTTTCCGCAACTTCACGAATGATTTTCGCGCTGCACTTGACCTGCCTGGAGACATCGCATCGAATTGTTTACGCGCATATGTGTCATTCGCAATCACCCATAAAGGGCACTACCGCGTGATGTTTCGTTCAGACATTTGTGGCATTCGAACTCATGACAACACCATGAGCGCCGCAGACGAAGCGTTTCTTTCTTTGCTTGACCTAGCTGAAGCAGTTGATCCAGAGCGAGACCCCGCAAATGCAATGCCACTACCAATTGCTCTGTGGGCACAAGCACACGGTCTAGCAACGCTGATTATTGATAGTCCTCTCATGGACAAACTGCCTCCCGATACAAACATCGACGAACTCATTAGCGCCGTCGCCCAACTCACAACGTGGAGCAAGAATGAAAACAAGTCCTAATCCATTCCTGTCTGGAAATTTGGCGCCAGTTCTGGAAGAAGTCACGGAAACCAACTTGCGTGTGACCGGAACAATTCCGCCGCAACTAGATGGTCGCTACGTTCGCAACGGACCAAACCCATTCGGTCCCGTAAATGAAAACAAGTACCACTGGTTCACCGGTGACGGGATGGTGCACGGCATTCGATTGCGTGATGGCAAAGCAGAGTGGTATCGCAATCGTTGGGTGCGCGATGTAAAGCTTGCCGACCGCATGGGAGAAATTGCTCCCCCATCGGATTGGCCTGCAGATCACAACACATTCGCCGCAAACACCAACGTGATTCAACACGCTGGAAAGACCTTCGCAATTGTTGAAGCAGGCTCTCCGCCAGTTGAGTTGAGTTTCGACTTAGACACCGTGAAGATCTCCAACCTCAATGGAACGCTCCCCATGGCATTTTCTGCGCACCCAAAACGCGATGCACAGACAAATGAATTACATGTCATGACCTATTGGTGGGGTTGGGGCAATCAGGTGCAATACGTGAAAGTTGATGCAACTGGAAACGTGTCTCAGACAGTTGATATTCCACTTCCTGGTGGACCCATGATTCACGACACATCAATCACCGAGAAATACATCTTGGTATTTGACTTGCCGTGCGTGTTCAACATTGATGCAGCGATGAATGGCGCAAGTCTTCCCTACTACTGGGACAACAATTACGAGGCGCGAATCGGATTGCTACCACGCGATGGAACTGCCGCCGATATCTCATGGGTGTCTATTAATCCGTGTTACTTCTTTCATCCCATGAACTCATACGACCTTCCCGATGGTCGCGTTGTCTTGGATGCCGCCCGACATCCGAAAATGTTTGATCGCGAACGTCGCGGACCAAGTGAAGGCCCGTCCACCTTGGTGCGATGGATTCTTGATCCGGCTACAGGTCGATCAACTGAAGAAGTCTTAGACGACAGACCGCAAGAGTTCCCTCGCATCAACGAATCACTCGTTGGTCTGCCAAATCGCTTCGGCTACTCAGCAGGAATCGCAGAAGGTTTTGCTCAAGACGTACTTATTAAGGCCGATCTCGACACAAAGAGCTTCACTGCACGAACAGATGCAAACAAGTTTGGATACGGCGAACCGGTGTTCATCCCTCGCACAGACAACGCCGTGACAGCGGCAAACGAAGACGACGGCTATGTCATGGCACTGCGTCAGAACATTGAGACCGAGCTTTCTGAATTGGCCATCTTTGACGCCCGTGCTTTCACCGATGAGCCCGTGGCAATCATTCATCTCCCGGTTCGGGTTCCCAACGGTTTCCACGGCAATTGGATGCCAATTAACCAATAAATACGGGCGTATCTAATTCCCGACCATTTGTGTCGGGAATTAGCAGATTTCCCCTTATGCTGTGCTCACTAATCCCCCACATAAGGAGACCCCCATGACCGTTCGTCTTGGCGATACCGCACCAGATTTCACTGCTGCAACAACTCAGGGAACAATCAATTTTCATGAATGGCTTGGCGATTCATGGGGCGTGTTGTTCAGCCACCCGAAAGACTTCACACCGGTGTGCACCACCGAACTTGGTTACGTTGCTCGCATCAAGCCAGAGTTCGACAAGCGCAATGTAAAGGTCATCGGACTGTCTGTTGACCCAGTTGATTCACACGAAAAGTGGGAAGCTGACATTGCTGAAACACAGGGAACTCCAGTGAATTTCCCAATGATTGGCGACTCAGACAAGAACGTGTCGAACTTGTACGACATGATTCACCCAAATGCAAGCGACACCATGACCGTTCGCTCGGTGTTCATCATTGGTCCAGACAAAAAGATCAAGTTGAGCATCACCTACCCAGCGTCTACCGGTCGCAACTTCGAAGAGATTCTTCGTGTCATTGACTCACTGCAATTGACCGCAAAGTTCAAAGTTGCAACGCCAGCCAACTGGACAGATGGTGACGATGTCATCATTGGTGCAGCTGTGTCCGACGATGAAGCAAAGACACTCTTCCCACAAGGCTGGAAGACGGTAAAGCCGTACCTTCGCGTATTGCCACAACCTAAATAACCTGCATTTTTATTGACTTTTAGTGCTGTCGGAGTTGGGACTATGTCCTGACTCCGACAGACTTGTTTTATGACCTCCCCCACACTCACGGTTGCCGCATCGGCAAAGAACGCCACCAAGAAATACGGAAAAGACGAAGGTGTGGTGTACGCACTCAACGATGTCTCCGTTGACTTCTACAACGGGCAGTTCACCGCCATCATGGGGCCAAGTGGTTCTGGAAAATCAACATTGATGCATTGCATCGCTGGTCTCGACGAACTCACCGAAGGCACAGCAGTTATTGACAATGTGGAATTGTCAGAATTGAACGACAAGAGCTTGACCCAGCTTCGTCGCGAGAAGATCGGCTTTATCTTTCAGTCATTCAACTTGGTGCCAACACTCACAGCAGACGAGAACATTCGCCTGCCTCTCATGCTTGGCAACAACAAAGGTGATGAACAGTGGATTCAAAAAGTCATCTCCACAGTTCACTTAAACGATCGCCTTTCGCATCGCCCTAGTGAGTTGTCTGGCGGACAACAACAACGTGTTGCAGTTGCCCGTGCATTAGCAAGCCAACCGCGCATCATCCTGGCCGACGAGCCAACGGGAAACCTCGATTCCACCACCGGAACCGAGATTCTGAAGTTCATGCGCAAGGCTGTTGATGAATTGGGCCAAACGATTGTGATGGTCACACACGACCCCGTAGCTGCTGCATACGCGGATCGAATTGTGTTCTTGGCAGACGGAAAAATCGCTGGCGAAATGCTTGAGCCAACGGCTGAAAAAGTTCTCGACCGCATGAAGAGCCTCGGCAACTAATCACATGTTTCGTATTGCATTGAAAAGCATCCTGGGCCGCAAGGCCCGTTTGGTGCTCACCTCCCTTGCCGTCATTTTGGGAACGGCGTTCTTGTCTGGAACATCTGTTTTTTCGGCAACACTTGATCGCACGTTCAACAACTTGTTTGAAGATGTGTTTAAGAACATCGATGGTTATGTACGTTCCACCCAAGTAGTGGAAGGCGACTTCGGACTCATTGAACGTCAACGAATTCCGGCCGACGTGGTGGACAAAGTTCTTGCTGTTCCCGGCGTCAGCGACGCCGTTCCAGACATTCAAGCTTTCGCACGCATTGTTGGAAAAGATGGCAAGCCAATCGGTACCGAAGGTGCCGGCCCACCAACATTTGGCAGCGTTGCTGTTGAGTTTGAAGGTGCGCTGTGGACTATCGCCGAGGGAAAATTCCCGAAGGGCGCTACTGAAGTTGCTTTAGACGAAGCATCAGCTGAAAAAGCTGGCTACGTCATTGGCGACACCGTCAAGGTTGTTGCGCAGTCTGGTAGTCGCTCGTTCACCATGGTGGGTATTGCGTCCTATGGCGATGTTCGCTCGCCCGGTGGTGCAACATTTGCACTCTTCGACGTTGACACTGCCGCAGAGTTCCTTGGCAAGCCTGGTTTCGTTGACGCAATTCTTGTTGTGGGCGATGGAACACGCACAGATGAAGAACTTGCAACCGACATTGATGCAATCTTTGAACCAAGTCAAAAGATTGAAACTCTGACTGGTGCCGAAATCACAAAAGAAACACAGGACGACATTGGTGAAGCACTGTCGTTCTTCAGCATCTTCCTCACCTTCTTCAGCTTCATTGCATTGGGCGTTGGAAGCTTCGTCATCTACAACGTGTTCTCCATTAGTGCTGCTCAGCGCCAGAAAGAGAACGCGCTACTTCGTGCCCTTGGTGCAAACAGAAGTCAAATCACTCGTTCAATGCTTATCGAATCCATCGTGGTGGGTCTTGTTGGCTCGCTGCTTGGTTTCGTTGGCGGTCTTGGAATTTCGAAACTGCTATCCGTTGCACTCCCAGCATTAGGAATTGACCTTCCAAGCGGTGGACTTGTGGTCACATCGTCCATTCTCATTAACACCGTTGTTGTTGGCCTCGTTGTCACTGTGTTGTCCGCAGTGCTTCCCGCACGTCGTGCTGGCAAAGTGCCACCACTTGCAGCCATGCGTGCAACGGCTATTGAAACTGCAGGACCAGGACGCGTCCGTTTGTTTTGGGCCCTTGGTTTCATTGCCCTTGGCTTGGTCACCATTGGTGCGGTTATTGGTGGAGCATCTAACAACTTCCTCGGACTTGGAGTGTTGTTGGTGTTCATTGGAACCATCGTGATTGGACCATCCATTGCACGTCCAGTTGCAATGTTCCTAGGACGTCCAGCAGAGGCCTTACGAGGCGTCACTGGGCAAATGGCTCGTCAGAACGCTGCACGTAATCCAAAAAGAACTTCGCGAACATCTGCACCTGTTCTCATTGGTGTTGCACTCGTGACTGCCGTATCGGCCCTTGCTGCCAGCATTAACGGACAAATCTCCGACATCTTCACCGAGCAGTTCAAAGGTGATTACGCCATCAGCACCAGCGCACAAGGATTCGGCGGCCTCAGCCCAGACCTTGCAACCTCGTTGTCAGAGATTGACGGCGTTGACGATGCCACCGGAATTGGCACCGTGCTCACAAAGATTGATGGCAAGGGGCGCACACTCACAGTGATCACTCCAGCCACCATCGAGGGCAATTACGACATTGGTCTTGTCAATGCTGACTACGCGGCGTTGGACAAGGACGGCATTTTTATCTCTGAATCACTGGCAGAGAGAGACGGATTGACAATCGGTTCCACCATTCCTGTCACCTTCGGTGATGGCGTCATCAGAGATCTCACCGTTCGTGCGTTATACACGCATGATGACCTTGCCGGTAATCGTGTTGTCAGTCGCGAAACATTTGCTGGAACCACAGTGTCTAGTTTTGACTTCTCCGTTTACGTCACGCTTGAGAAAGATGCGGACAACGCAAAAGTGAGAGCTGCGCTCCAAAAAGCAATCGACGACTACGGTCAAGGAAAACTGTTGTCGAAAGATGAATACATTGATGAACAAGCGGGGCAGGTCAACCAGCTACTCGGTTTGATTTATGGTTTGCTTGCATTGTCGGTCATCATCGCAATTGTTGGCATTATCATCACCTTGCTGTTGTCGGTGTTTGAACGACAACGCGAAATTGGTTTGCTGCGTGCCGTAGGAATGACTCGATCACAGGTTCGCACTACCGTTCGTTGGGAAAGCGTCATTACGTCTTTGCTTGGCGCGGTGCTTGGAATTGTTCTCGGTATCGGACTTGGCTGGGTCATTGTGTACGCGTTGCGCGACCAAGGACTCACCTCGTTCCAAATTCCAGTGAATTCAACCATCTTCATCATG
>Ga0078894_10003067_pt1 | contig 12641 bp, 14 predicted proteins | sample LauGreSu1BDMLBSD_2_FD_67506 | JGI IMG/M metagenome (GOLD analysis project Ga0078894, IMG submission 67506) | Freshwater lake microbial communities from Lake Michigan, USA - Su13.BD.MLB.SD (version 4) (version 4) | ecosystem: Environmental > Aquatic > Freshwater > Lake | place: Lake Michigan...
ATTGCATGATTATATGAGCCTTTGTGGTTTTTATCAATGTTATTTTTTTCATCGTCAGTTAATATAACTGGTTGTCTGCGAATATTGGATTCACATGAACGAGAATATGCTGAATAATTTCCATCTTTTGTAAAAAATAATTTTGGGTCTCGTTTTTTAATACGTTCTTCAAATATATTTGGATTTGATAATTTCATACCATCGATTTTCATTCTGAAATCTGGCGAATTATCTTGTGTCATTCCTCCTGATGTTGAATTTTCACTTCCAGATTCTTCCTCGTAAAACATACCTTCTGGACTACTTTCACTATTTTCTTCTGATTTTGATTCTTTTGGTTCCTCTTGTACTTCTTTTGGTTCCTCTTGTACTTCTTCTGATACTTCTTCTGGGTTTTCTTCTGGTTCTTCTGATTTTGATTCTTTTGGCTCCTCTTGTACTTCTTCTGGTTCTTCTTCTGCATCTTCTTCTTCGTAATCTTCGTCCTCGTAAAATAGAGCATCATCATCCACATCAATTTCTTCATCTTCTTCTTCATCTGGTAATGCTAACATAATTGGTTGAACCTTTTTTGCAATAGGAACAAATGTGGCATCCGCATTTGTACTTATTACGTTCTCAATATTACTTTTATCAACATCTTTGTTCAATGATTTTGATTTTACACATAAATTATTTATTCTATCGGATGATATATTTGTAGTTTCTGGACTCTGTGATATTCTTAGAATACTATCTATATACATATTTAATATTGGAATATAATCAATTGATGTAATGTTCTCAATTTCTATAATTATATTATTTTCCAATGGTTCTGATGTAATCAATGTTGGAAACCCAGGATTTTCTATAATTTTACCGCGAATATCCGTTATTTCACTGAAATATTCACTTACTAGTTCAGTTGCATCATTCATAGTCATATTATATGTTTTCATCAATTCATTTATAATTGAATTTAAGTTATTTGTTTCATCATATACTCTTTTTATTAATATTCGTTTTTCATCCATCAATTTATAATTATCAACGCGCTTAAATAACAAATGTGCACCGCTAGATATATCAGTGTCTACTATACTAAAAATACTAGATAAACAATTCTCATATTTTTTCAAATTTATATCTTTTTGCGTTCTCATTTTACTACGATATGTCATTTTAATTACTTCAACATCTTCATTTTCTATATCTTTGAATAATTTAATACTATATCCAGATTGTTGTAAAAATGCATTAATATTATTGATTACCGGATTAACAGAATTTTCAATTATTATATTCAATTCTTCTTTTAAAACTGGTTTATTTAAATCTCCATATACGCGAATGCTTCCGTCATTTTCAATATTAATGTACATATTGATTTTTTTCATAGTTTTAGAGAATTTATATTCATTCTCAACATACATTGATATTTGACGACCTTTTCCTAATTTACGGGACAGTTGATTTATCATGTTTTCACTCAAATATGGTATTTTTTTACCGTTCTTTGATACTATTTCCGAATAAATACGATAAATATTTTCGCGAAGACTTCCTGGATTAAATTTAATAAATGGTATTATTTTCGATGAATGTATATTCTTGAATATTATTTCCAATGGAATATTTGCATTCAATTCTGTATGAATAAGTATTTCAAATTTATTGATTCCTTTTTCTATATATGTCATATCGCTTTTCTTTTCTTTATAAATATCATAAAACAATGTTATAGTATCATATAATTTATATAGTTGTTTATCAATATTTTTCTTATTTTGTTCAATCAATTCTTCTTTTTCATCCAATAACAAAGATTTGTTGAAAATATTTTTATTAAATAATAAAGGAAAATACATTTCAGTAATATATTTTTCATCCAATTTATGTTCAGTTGCATAATCAAATACATCTTGTGCAAAACATAAATAAATATTATTATCAATCATTTTGCCATAATTTAATAAAGTTGTATTTTCAAAACTTATTAATTCATTTTGAGAGTTTGGCGCTACCATTGAATTTTTCGAAATAATCGAATACGGATTTGCAGAATATAAATAATTTCGATATTTAGCAAATTTTCTACCCAATGATAAGGTTAATTCGCACTCCGCATTTTCCAATACTAATAAATCTTCATAATAATAATTATTCTTTTTTTCGATTCTATTAATATCTGTTTCATTCATATTCATATTTATTACAAATTGACTCATTAATTCTTTACTAAATCCAACTCGTTCATTTTGCGTAATTGAGCTAAACACTTTTAAAGCGTTAATATTATGTTTTATTTTTCCAAATAAACACAATTCTTCATATGAATATTTGTTTTCAAATTCTTTTAACATTTTTATTTTTATTGTTCGTATAGTATCATCACTATGAATTTGTTGAGTTGAATAGAGAACATCTATATTTTCATCCTGAATATACTGTAATTCAATATTGCTAAATATATCATTATTGGATTGTTTATCCATTCCTGAAAACACAATTATTTTTTCTATTTTTCCATTGTTATTTAAACAATTTACTTTGAAAATATCCATTATATATATTATTTTGTGTTATATTTTTGTATAGTTATATACTATAATGAAATTTGCTTTATTAATTGGCTCTAATTATATTAATGTGCCGAATTCAAGACTTTATGGATGCATTAATGATATAATTAATATAAAAAATATGTTAATTGATGCATATAATTACAATGCGTCTAATATTATTATGCTACGTGATGATAATAAAAATATGTTACCTACTCGTAATAATATTATTAATAATTTAACAAATGTTATTAATGAATCTGGCAAATATGACGAACTATGGATTCATTATAGTGGGCATGGTTCTCGAATTATAGACAATAATTATGATGAAAATGATGGTTATGATGAAGTAGTTGTACCATGTGATTATATTCAAGAAGGTTTTATCACCGATGACATTATATTTAATATTATTAAAAACTCTAAATGTCGAACTATAATAGTAATGGATTGTTGCAATAGTGGTACTGTGTGTGATTTACAATGGACTTTTGAGAACAATGAATCTTCTTTCAACAAATATATGAATCCAAATCGCGAAATAGTTTCAAACCCAAATGTTTTTATGATTAGTGGATGTAAGGATGACCAATATAGTAATGACATATATAGTAGTGAAAACAATCAATCATGTGGTGCATTGACATCTACAATGATTAAATGTCTGCGTAACTCGCAACATAATATTGGTTTATTTAATTTATATGATAATATATGCAACGAATTAATCGCATTGGGATTTCCAAACCAACTCCCTGTATTATCCTCTTCTGCTGAAAATCCAGAGCATATTTTTCAAAGAAGCGTTATTATTAAAACGGTTGTAGAAACAGTTGTAGAAACAATTGAAAAACAAAATATAAATGTTACAAAATTTGACCAAATTCATAATACATTAGGAAAAAATATGGTATCGATTATGTTAAATAAAGCTCATCGAGACACTAATAAATATAAACCTAAAAAAAAACGATAAAAAGCTTAAAAAATATTTTATAAGTATAATATAAAATATTTTATGGACACTTCTACAAAAGAATGGAAAAATATATATAAAAAAATGAAAATAAAACAAATCGACCAAGATTTATTAAATTCTGCTTATTTTGGAAATACAAGAAATGTTAAAAAAAATATAGCACTGGGAGGGAATATAAATTATATGGAAGAGCGTGATGGATGGTTAGGAATTCATTATGCTGCTCGATGGGGTTTAGATGACATGTTAATGGCATACATTAAAGCTGGTTGTGATGTAAATAGTAAAACAAAAAATAAAGAGACTTCATTGCATAAATGCGGAAGATGGGATACGAAATCAACAGCAATTATATTATTAGAACATGGAGCAAGACCTGATATAAAAAATTCAGATGGAAATATTGCATCCGATTTTACAAATGACCCTGAAATGAAATTTTTGTTAGATAATTATGAAGAATATAAAAAAATAAAGCAAAATCTACCAAGTTATTTACAAGAAAATAAAAAAAAAATAGAATCGCCGGTTAGAAAATACATAAAATCTAAATATCATAAAATGGATTATCGTGTATAGTCATTCCACAATACTTTTGAGGTGCTTGTTTATAATCTTTTGGGTCATGTAATCCTGCTTCTTTTGCGTTTTCTAATAAAAATTTGAAATTATCCCAAAATTCACTTTTATGTCCAATCGATTCAGTTGCAATATGTGACAACTCATGAATTGCAACAAATGTAAGTGTATGTTCATCTATTAAATTATCTTCTCCTCCTTTTGTTTTATTCAAACAAAATGCTACTTTTTCTCCTTTGTTCTCACTATATGCGGTATATCCACTAGTTGGTAAAGTTTCCATAATTTTTTTAGGATTAAATCCGTTTACTAATCTTTTCACATTTTCTTTTTCTGGATGTTTCTTTTCAACATATTTCACTAATTGTTTACATTTGTCAGTTACAGATGCAAGTAAATCCGCGGCTTCTTGTATTTTTTCGCGTTCTCTTACACAATATTTATTACCATCTATTGTAGATACTATGCATTTTAATTGAAATCCTTCACGTAAATAATACATGTACCCGCATGCCATAAATACTCCTCCAATTACAATATACCCTAAAACGTCAATTTTTTTCATATTTATAATTACATGACATTTTATTTTGTACATAATTTTTCACACTCTTCTTTTACTTTATCTAATGAAGGAACATGTTCTCCTAATAAACATACACTCATGTTTTCTTTTATTAAATACTTTTGTATTATCTCGTTCACTTGCGATTTTGTAATATTTGCATAATATTTATCATATAAATTATTATAAGATGTAATATTCTCATTATCCATTAAATAAGACATTCCATTATGAAACGCAGACGTTTCTACGTTTTGTAAATCTAATGACATACTACCTTTTAAATTACTTTTTGTATTCGTTAATTCAGATTGTGATACTCCTTTCTTTTTCAAATCATTTAACATGCCAATTACTAATGGAATAATACCTTTTTTATTTCCATCTTTTATTATTTTATGATAATCTGTTTCGATTTCGATGGTTAAATCTCCTAAATGTTCATGATAAGTTGTATAACAATTAGATACATATGTCAATCCATTATCTTGTCTCAACATAGTAAATAAACGAGAACTTGATGTACCACCGATTATATTAGAAATAATGTTCAAAATGTATTTATCAGTTGAATTATATGGACATGTTCTGAATCCTATATTTAAATGTAATGTTGTTAATCCTTTCTTATTTTGAATATTATATTCTATTTTGTCTTGTTTCGATAACGTTGTTATTTTTTGATATTTATTATAATTGAAATTGCATATTTTGGGTGTTTTTAAAAAATAGGTTCTCTTCAATGCTTCATTTATTTTTTGAAATGAAATATTTGAAACTATACTTAATATCATTCTATTAGGAACATAAAACATTTTATACATTTCAAATACATCTTCATATTTTAATGTTTTTGCATTATGAAAAGACAATGTATCTATTTCATTTTCATACGAAGACCCTTTGTATAACATTTTATTAATATTAATATCTATAATATCCGATGCATCATCTTCATTACGAATGTTCTCTTCTACAACTACTTTTCGTTCCTTTTCAAATTCTTTTTTATTGAACGTTGAATTCATCAACATATCCGACAAAATATAAATACAATTATTCACATAATCGTCTTCACATACAATTATATATCTAGTATACCTTTTCTCGGTATTTGCATTAAAATACGCGCCAATTTTATCATAATGAACAAAAATTTCTTTTCCATTTGGGATTTTTTGAGTACCTTTAAAACACATGTGCTCTATAAAATGTGCAGCTCCACGGACTCCATCTTTTTCATTAACAGAGCCATAATCACAAAACAATTGTATTGATGTTATTGGTAATTTTGACTGTGGGTTCTCGTGAACAATACGAAATCCATTATCAAATGTATGTTTATTTATCATATATAATATTGGCGTATTATTTATATTAACAATATTTGCTAATATAAATCTATTTACTAAATTTATTTATTAAATTTATTGAGGTCCTTGGCCAACTTCTAATGGAACTCTTGCAAGGTCAGGTTCAATAGTACTTTGATTCCATGGTCCAATATCAGCCTTCTTGATAATAGGGTCAGAACGTAATTGAAGGTTAGCGTTACGTAAAGTTTGGCCAATAGTATCTAAACCAATGTGGTATCCAGCTTGTAATAAATCAGGCATAGCGACATTACCTTGGTTCATTGCAACTGGGTTAAGAGCTGCCCATTCACTGTTCTTATCTTGTGGTAATAAATCAGTTGGGTTAGCAACAGATTGAGCAGTGTATCCGCCATTTACAGTAGGTGCTGGTGCAGGGACTACGTTTTGTGCAGATGTTTCTTTTAGTGTTGGTTGTTTATCTTCTGGTTTTTTTCCGTCAGACATCTTATCAAATACATTCATTTTGGTATTTGAGTATGAGTATAGTAACCATACGACTACCAATACAATTACTAATAAAACTATTTTATCAATAGTTAAAAATTTAGATAAACCACTTACGATTTTATTCAGTTTGAACATCTGTTTATATAAACGGCGGATAAAATTATTTTTACATTTTTGTTTTTATTTTACTAAATATTCTGCAACTCCAATAATCCTAAATTTGTTTTGTAATTTACGTTCATATTAATTATTCTTCAAAATTTAAACTTTCTTCATCTAAATCACTATCACTATCTATATCTTCCAACATGTATGTATTTTTTATACGTTTTGCTTCTAAAAATGAAGAAAGTGCTAAATCTCTTGCATCTTTGGCTTTTTGTCTCGCTTCTTTATACATTTTATAATATACGTCATTTCTATTTTTTAATTGAACAGTTTCAGTTGGCTCAATTTCGTCTAAATTAAATTCTACTTCACAAATATCATTGAATTCATCCATTTTTTCTAAATCTTTCATTTTGTTTTCTTCATCCATTTTTTCTAAATGTATTGGTTCTTCGGGTTCATCTACTTTTTCTAAATATTTGGGTTCATCGGAGAATTCTTCCACTGTATTAGTATTATTTTCTCCTAAATTAGATTCATCTGCAATTGTCTCCTTTATAATTGTATCAATTTGTTGTGACATATTACTTTTATCGGATTCAATTATTTTAGAATTCATTTTATTATCATTTGAATGGCGAATAACACATTTTTCGAATATATTACTCGGTTTTAGTAACAACATTTGCTTTACTTCTATTTCAATTTGAAAACTACGAGCAGAACACTTAATACCCTGTATCTCTAAAATAGTCATAATATCATTATTCTCTTTTAATGTTTCAAAATCAACTTCATTTTCATATTCATCGTATATTTTTAGAGAACTTTTTCCTAAAATAGTAGGAATCGTTGTTCTCACTAGATAATACTTTCCAGATTTATACAATTTGAATGGAGATACGAATGAATTCTCTATATCATGTTTATCTAATTCGGTTTCAAACCATTGTTCGCGATTTTCATAAATACATTTTTGACAATAATTTTCTAAATTTTCCATCCACTGTATAAATTTTTCATTTTCATTTGTAAACATTAAATCACAGTATATTTTTTTTCCTGCTTTTACAATACTGTCTTTTGTTTTACATTTAGGCGGTTGTACATACAATGGATTATTGTTCATACGAAATTTTATAAAATAATTTCCACCTGCAACTTGGGTTGGTTTTATTAATAATAATTTGTCAAAATTGAAATTTTCATCAGTTTCATATATTGCGTCCATGTAATAATTTAATATGCGATATTTGTTATCTTTATAATACGAATTACGTTTAATTATATTTTATATTTTATTCGTTCCAATTAAGTAGGTTCTCTAATACAATATGAAAAATATACGTGAAACTTGTATTGAATTTTTCAAAAACGAAGATATTAAAAAAGAAATTAAGGAAATTATTAAACCAATTGTGAATACTATTTATAATGAAATTTATATCTATATTTGGTTTATTTGTCTATACAATGTTTTTCTCATTTTTTTTGTTTTAGCTAATTTATTTCTAATTCTTAAATTATTCAAAAAAACTTCCAAAATCACTGAATAAAAATATTCATATTATATATAGAATTATGGCTAAATCAGGACAATTTAGAAAATCACGAAAACAATCTCAACAAGGAGGTTCCGGTGCTGCTGAACACGTTATTGGCGTAGTCGGCGGTATTGGCCAACAAACTGCCGTTGCTGGCACAAATGTAATTGCAATGAAAGATTTAAGTACTCCTCCTGTGGTTGCTCAAACAACTGGCGGAGCTCTTGTAGCACTTACTCCTGCAACTATTGAAACCCCAGCAACCGTTACCCCTGTAAAAGGTGGTGCTCTTCTTCCATTAACACCTGCACCTGTTAATGGTGGAGGTGTATTACAAGACGTCGCAGTTCCTGCTGTTTTACTTATGGCAAATGCTGCATTCAAAGGAAGAAAAAGTGTATCCAAACGTCTCTTCAAGAGACGTTCAGCTAGTCGCAGAAGACGTTCTTCCAACAAAAGAAGACGTTAATCATATTGACCACATAGATTATAAATAAAATATATACATTATATAACAATATAATGTATAACGAAAAAGAAAATAACGTTGCAATTGAACCCAAAAAGCAGTTTGTTGAGAACATTCAAAAATGGGTTATATTAGATAAACAATTGAAACTTATTCATGAAAAAACAAAAGAAATACGAGAAAATAGAAATAAACTTACAAATGATATTTGTGATTATATACAGAATAAAAATATGACACATACTAAAATTGAGATTAGTGACGGAGAACTTAAAATGTATGAAAAAAAAGAATATTCTCCATTAACTTTTACATACATTGAAGAATCTTTAGCAAAAATATTAACGGACAAATCGCAAGTTGAATATATTATACAATTTCTGAAACAAAATCGTGAAATCAAATCTTCCGTTGATATTCGGAGAACATTATACAAATAAAAAATAAATACACATTATATATGCAATTTGAAAAATCGTTTGTTAATAATTATGTATATAACGAGAATAACGAAACAATTGTAGGTGGATATCCAATACAATTACTTCATACCGAAGAAGATATCGATACTAAATTTGATAATATGTCTATACCAATCGGTCTAGTGATTGAAAAAGTTACTGATAGTATGAAAGGCGGTAATGTAAATAATTATTCAAACATAAATCATTCTGAAATGGATTTAATAGATGATAATTTGTTTGATAGTTTAATTAATAAAATATCATATAGATACCCGAGAAACATCACTAGAAAAAATAATAAAGGTGGGTATAATAACATTACTAAAAAATCAAAATAATTTCTCTTTCTTCTTTTGTAAATAATTCTTGTACATGAATTCTGAAAATAAATAAATCAAATATATTATGTACGTGTCAAATATACAAATTACTATTTTATTCGGAACAGTTTCAATTGAATAAAAAAAATATGGTAACATTATACTACCACTAAATAACTGTATTATTTGCAATGATGTAATATATATTCTATAAGCATTCACATTAAATTTCAAAAGTGTCAATAAATAATACAAATACATAATCGAGTGAACAATGGAATTCCATAGACATACAAATAACATACCTTCGCATTTATTTACATAACCTAAATGCCATACTATTACAGCACCCAAATGGTGAAATTTTTGAAGAAAAATAGGTTCTCGTTTTTTTGCATATAATATGATTGTATCAGCATATTCATAATATTTTGATAAATAAAAATAGTATATCACATTATCTATATTTTTATGTTGAAAATAATAATTAGGACGAGTTACAATACCATATCTATATAAGGCGTATAATAAATTACATGCCACATACATACTAAAAACTTGCAAACATGCATTGTGTATTATTGCATAGGTATTCACTAATGAAGGATGTACATCTTTCACTATATTTTTAGGAAAATATAAATAAAATATGCTTCCTAATAACGGGAACACGTGTATTTGCATTGTACTATCTTACAATTATTGTTTTTTATTTTTTATATATTTTAAATAAATATATAAAATTATTAATATTGTGACCATTTATCGTGGTTGAATGAATTAATGTTTAACAATTTGTCGGAATTTTGTTTCCAGAAATTAACTTTTCCTTCTAATAATAAATCTTTTGCTGTTTTTGGATATACTGTGTTTTTGTTTGCATTCATTCTATTCAAATCAGTATCACTAGCCTTAGGTTTTTTACCATAACAATTTACACCAAATCTTACATATGGATTTTTAATATATCCGCCATTTACTCCTGGACGACCACAGTCATTTTTATGGTCTGCGGTTTTTTGTAATTTATCCCATGTTGCCTTTTGTGTTGGGAAAAATATCATTTGACCATCTGACCAACCATAACTACACCATTCTGCGCCTTTATTATAAGCAGTTTCAATTTCATCATATGTTGCTAAACGAGCACCATATGCAGTACATATGGATTGTGCATCGTCATATGTATATAAATTATTTGAAATATTGAAAACTTCATCAGTAGTTAATTCTTTTGGTTCTTCTTCTTTTTCTGGTTTTTCTTCTTTCTTTGATTTATTCCATAATCTACTAATTTCATCGATTAATGAAAAACCAAATACATATTCGAAAAATAACACAAATACTGAAATTACAAATACTCCCCATGCAGCGGTTTCTACTATACTGAATGTAATTGGTTTAGATGAATCCATTGGTAATCCTAATAAATATGCAAAAATATACAAAATAATTATAAATAGAAGCGTTGTGAATATAGAGGATTTTTCTTTCAAATAATTACCAATTCCATTTAGGGTTGAAGTTGCTAATTTATCTCTATCATTTGCATTTGTTGAATAGTACCATGCAACTAATGCTACTATCAATAAACCAAACATGATTAAATCAAATGTATAGCCAATGAAAGAACCTGTATTTTCTCTTAAAAATAATTTTAATACGAAAAAAACGATAAAATATATTGCTAAAAACCATACTAAAAATATTATATTGGATGTATTAAAAATGGAACTCATATCTGTTTTTTTTTCCACTTTGGGTTCTTCTTTATTTTCTTCTTTATTTTCCAGATTTTCATTTACTTCTATTTCGTTAAAATCTTTTTTTCCCGACATATAAATTTAATATATTATACCAAGCTATTTTTTTTTCTATAAAATAAACAGTATGCCATTGGAGTTATTAATTTTTGACTATCTTTAATTATTTCTACATTTGTATCATTGTAATGTATCCATTCATGTTGTGAATTTTTAACAAATGCTGTATAATGTCCTCCTAAAACTCCACCGGTATGATTACATATTCCAAATAAATCGTATTTATATTTTTTTGAATTATATCCAGATATGTATTTTGACATATCTAAATTTTCTAACGGAAAATCAATACAATTCTGTACTTTTCTTTTTCCGTCCGCGGAAAATCGTTGAAATGTTATTATTAAAATATTCGGTAAATTCCAAAATACAATTTTTTTTTGTATATCTTCCTTTTTTCCAGTTTTTTCATTCATCCATGCATTTTCTCCTTCCAATATTTCAGCAAGTACAAATTTATCTAAACATCCATATAATGTATGTTCTCCGCGATTTTCTGGAATAGGTAAATCTAATATAAAAAAATGTTCAGGTTTCAAAGCATGTGTGATTTTTCCATCCAATGACAGTAATTGTGAAACATATATTCCATAAAACATGTCCATTATTTCTGAATATTCTTTCTCATATATTTGTTTCAGCATGGTATAACAATTTATTGCTAAATCATCTGTTGAATTTTGTCTTGTTCCTCGTATTTTCATATTTATGCTTCGCGATACACTGTTATGCAACGATTCTACCAAAAAAAGTAGAAACTCAGTAATATCATTCTGTGCCCATCCTGTAAAAAGTTCTCTGTCCTTCTTTTTTGCTAGTTCTTGTACATTGTATACGAATTTATTTGGTGATATTATTCCATTGTTTGACCACATTATAATACGCAATTCATTCCATTCATTCAATAATATTGAATCTATTAGGTTTGATTTGATATTGCGTTTACATTGGTTTGAATCCAAAAATTCATTTAATTCATATGTGTGGTTCAACACTTGCATACATGAATTCAAAAAACATGTATTTCCCAAATTGACTAACCCTGTATATCCTTTGCCATGATACTTTGATAAATCCATTTATTTTTTCGCTATTATTTTATAGTAGACTATTCTTCTTTATCTTCTTTTTTTGTACATTTATATTTTTTGGCGTTTTTTAGCGTCGATTTTGACTGCATATTTTTTGGTTTTTGGGAGTTGGTGTTTATATTTGTTACCATTATGGTATGTGGCGCTTTTTGGGGCAAAATGTTATCATTTGTTATCATGCAGTGAATTTTTTGCATGTATTTTTTCAGGGATGTTTGCATTTATCGGTTAATATAAATTAACTTGCCAAAAAGTTGCCCCAAATTTATTATCATCAAATTATCTTTTTGTTATCTTCGAATGATAACGATTTCGGGGCGGATTTTT
>Ga0078894_10003069_pt1 | contig 12639 bp, 10 predicted proteins | sample LauGreSu1BDMLBSD_2_FD_67506 | JGI IMG/M metagenome (GOLD analysis project Ga0078894, IMG submission 67506) | Freshwater lake microbial communities from Lake Michigan, USA - Su13.BD.MLB.SD (version 4) (version 4) | ecosystem: Environmental > Aquatic > Freshwater > Lake | place: Lake Michigan...
ATTGTAACTTTCGGTTGCCGGTTGAACATATATGAAAGTGAAGTGATTAAGAGGAAAGCTAAGGAAAGCGGCCTAACAGATACATTCATTATAAATAGCTGCGCCGTCACAAGTGAAGCAGAAAGGCAGTTACAGCAAGAAATTCGCAAGCTTAAGAAAAATAACCCCAATAAGAAAATTATAGTTACTGGCTGTGCTGCTCAGGTTAATCCAGACAAATATAAAGCTATGGAAGAAGTTCATTCAGTAATTGGTAATATTGAGAAGCTCTCACATGAGGCATATAGTGCAATTAGTAGTGGTAAAATTAGCTTAGTAAGTGATATAATGGTTGAATCCAAATTAGAGAGTCCTCTAGTTGAAAGTTTCGATGGGAAAGTTCGCGGATACTTACAAGTGCAATCAGGTTGCAATCATCGCTGTACCTTCTGTATAATTCCATATGGCAGAGGCAATAGCAGAAGCACTCCATTCCAAGTCATATTTAATCAAGCAAAGCAGCTAGTGGAAAATGGCTATAAAGAACTAGTTATAACTGGTGTTGACATTACTGACTATGGATTAGACATACCTGGTAAGCCAAAACTTGGGCAATTGGTAAAGAGGCTTTTAAAGTACTTGCCAGATCTACCAAGGATAAGACTATCGTCAATTGATGTAGCAGAAGTAGATAAAGACATAATAGATCTTATAGCAAATGAGCCTCGTTTTATGCCACACTTACATCTGAGCCTACAGGCAGGTGACAATATGATCTTAAAGAGAATGAAGCGCCGCCACAGCAGAGAACAAATAATAGACTTTTGTAATGAGGCAATGAGACTTAGACCTGAAGTTGTATTTGGTGCTGATATTATTGCAGGGTTCCCAACTGAAACAGATGATATGTTTAAAAATACATATGATCTTCTATTTGAAATTGAAAAAATAATTCATCTTCATATATTTCCATATTCAGAGAGGCAAGGTACTCCGGCAGCAAAAATGCCTCAAGTTGATAAGGCAGTAAGGAAGGAGAGAGCTGCTAAGCTTAGAATAGCTGGCCAGGAGCTATTAAATAGACATTTACTTTCAAAGGTAGGTAGCAAGGTAAAAGTATTAGCTGAAAGTAGAAATATAGGTAGGGCAGAAGATTTCTGCCTAACTGACATAAGTAAACTACAACTAAAGATTGGTGAAATAGCTGAAATGGAAGTAATGGGTAAAATAGATAATAAGTTGCTTGTTGCTTAATTTTGTATAAATTGAATTTCTTGATAAAGTCAAGTGAATTTACAAAATAATTTGCAATATGAATTTCTTTCGAAGACATCTTGACTCAAAAATCACAAAGGTTATAGCATTGGTAATAGCTCTAATCTTCATTAGTTGGGAGTTTATATCATCAATGCTACAGCAGAAACATACCTGGCTAATTAAGGTTGGAGACATTGAGTATAATGCTAGGGATTGGCAAGAACATTATAAATCTCTCACAAACGATCCATTGTCTGCACAGGAAGCAATTGCAAACCCTCAATATGCAAAGAAGAGAGTTTTAGATGAAATGATAAGAAATGCAGTAATACTACAGGCAGCAGAGGAAGTTGGTTTTGTAGTAAGTGAGAAAATGGCTGCAAGTGAAATTATCCATATGAAGATGTTTCAGAGCAAAGAAGGAAAGTTTGACACAGATAAGCTTGAGAAAATATTGAAAAATAACAATATGACTGAGCAGGAGTTTATAAAAGGTATGAAGGAAAATATTATGAGAAACCAATTAATGGATGTATTTTACAATACAAGTGGTATAATTGGCACTCCAACTTATAATTTACTTTTAAAGCTTCTATCTGCAGAGCAAAACATTACCCTCTATACAATCCCAATTATAGGGGAAAAGATTGGTTACAATGACGATGATCTAAAGGCATTTATTGACGAAAATAAAGGTAGATTCACATCTGATGATGAGGCAGAAATATCTACTGTACTCTTTACAAAAGATATAATTAATAGTGAGGACTTAGCTGTCTCTCAAGAGGAAATAAAGACTTACTATAGGGAAAACCTTATAGTTGAGCCTGAGAAGCGCTCAGTAAACCAGATAGTAATCCCAAATTATAATCAAGCAAATGATCTCTTGCAAAAGATAAATTCAGGCAAAATAACATATGATGAAGCAGCTAAGCTCTATATAGACAAACAGATGATCCCATATGAAATCGGTCCTTTTGTATCAAGTGAGTTCGACGAAAATATAGCTGATGCTGTATTTAAGCTACCAATAAATGGTGTCAGCTCACTAATAGAAACACCATTGGGATGGCATATATTTAGAGTGAGTAAAATATATGAGGCTAAAGCTAAAGAGCTACAAGAGGTAGAAGATGATATAAGGCAAAAACTTACTGATAAAAAGTTTGGAGACAAGATGCATGAAATCGTCCAGGATGTAATGCAAGATATAGAAAATAAAGCTACAATTAATGACATAGCTGCAAAATACAACTTAAAAGCTCAGGAATCAATTGAGAAAGTTAAGAGATTAAGTGATGGCACAATAGATATCAATTCAATACCTTACAACTTAGAGGAAAATGGTATTTTAAAGAGAAAGGTTGTGGCTGCTGCCTTTACAGAAGAACATAGCAAAATACATTTAGTTTCAGGACAAAACAATAAATCATTTATTATAATCCAAACAAATAAGATAACTCCTGGAAAATTAATGGACTTTGATTCTATCAAGCCTAGAGTCATAGATGAGTATTTGTTTTCAAAGGCAGACTTGACTACAAGGAGCCTTGCAGAGAGTTATAGAAAAAAACTTCTAAATAATGAAGCTGCTCAAGAGTTAAATTATAAAAAAGTGAGGCTAAGCAGAATTAGAAAAAATGACGATATACCTCAATGTGTTCAGATGCTATTGGCCAATATGAATAAGAATGGGATATTTAATGGGTTTACATCACCTTGTAGAGAAGATAAAAATTACTACTTTGCAGCCCTTAATGACATTGATTTCTCAATAGAAGTCTCAAACGATGAGAAGGAAGCCTTGAGGCAAGGCATTCTGTCAATATATAATGAGATAATCTTTAATCAGTTCCTAGACAGCCTCAAGAAGAGATACAAAGTAGAGCTTGATGAACAGTTTGTTAAGTATTTAAATGATGTAAATTAGAAGAATTCCTCACCCACAATAAAAGTCTCAAACGATGAGAAGGAAGCCTTGAGGCAAGGCATTCTGTCAATATATAATGAAATAATCTTTAATCAGTTCCTAGACAGCCTCAAGAAGAGATACAAAGTGGAACTTGATGAGCAATTCGTTAGGTATTTAAATGATGTAAATTAGAATAATTCTTCACTCACAATAGAAGTCTCAAATGATGAGAAGGAGAGCCTTGAGGCAGGGCATTCTGTCAGTATATAATGAGATAATCTTTAATCAGTTCCTAGACAGCCTCAAGAAGAGATATTTAATAATGTAAATTAGTTAATAGCAAAACTTTGAGAAATACTGTATGATATCTTAAAAAATCACATAGTAATGAACAAAAATCACATAGTGAGCTCATCAGGAAAGGAATGGGAAGTAGTCATTGGTTTGGAGATTCATGCGCAAGTTACATCTCAGAGTAAACTATTTTCTTCTAGCCCAACTAACTTTGATGCTGCACCTAATACAAATGTATCTACAATAGATGCTGCTCTCCCTGGTATGTTGCCAGTTTTAAATGAAAAATGTGTAGAACAAGCAGTGTTAACTGGACTAGGCCTCAATGCAAAGATAAATAACTATTCAGTCTTTGATAGAAAAAATTACTTCTATCCTGACCTTCCACAAGGCTACCAAATATCTCAGTTTTACCATCCAATAGTTGGTAAAGGTTCTATGGAAATAGAGCTTGAAGATGGTCAAAGCAAAACAATAGGCATTACAAGAATACATTTAGAGCAAGACGCAGGCAAAAGCATTCATGATCAAAGCCCAAATGAAAGCTTTATAGATTTAAATCGCTCTGGAATAGCATTAATGGAAATAGTGACTGAGCCAGATATGAGGTCTATAGATGAAGCAGTTGCCCTTGTAAAAAAACTTAGATCTGTTGTTAGATACCTTGGCACATGTGATGGTGACATGGAAAAGGGATCAATGAGATGCGATGCAAACATTTCAGTTAGGCCTCTTGGCTCTAGCAAATTTGGTACAAGGGTTGAAATTAAAAACCTCAACTCATTTAAATTTATTGCGAAAGCAATAGACTATGAAATCTCTAGGCAAATAGACCTAATTGAAGGTGGTGGTGAAGTAAGTCAAGAAACAAGGCTCTTTGACAGCGAATTAGAAGAAACACGCACTATGCGCTCTAAAGAAGATGCAATAGACTATGGTTACTTCCCAGACCCAGATTTACCACCACTAATACTATCTAATGATTATATTGAGAAAATAAGGAGTAGGCTACCAGAACTACCAGATGCAAAGAAGAAGCGCTACATGAAGGACTATGGCCTCAGTCAATATGATACAGATGTGTTAATAGCAGATAGGGACATAGCTCTCTTCTTTGAGGCAGTAGCCAATGGGAGCGATGCAAAAATGGCTGCCAATTGGGTTACAGCAGAGCTATTTGGTATATTAAATAAAAATAAGTTAGACATTACAAACTCACCTATTTCCTCAGAAAATCTAGCAAAACTAATTAATCTAATAAAAGACGAAACAATTTCTGGAAAGATAGCCAAGCAGGTATTTGAGAAGATGTTCGAAAGTGGTGAAGCACCTAATGTTATTATAGATAGAGAAGGCTTAGTCCAATTGAGCGATAACTCAGCAATTGAAAAAATTGTTATGGAAGTTATAACTGCAAATACTGACAAGGTAAATGAATATAGAAGTGGGAAAGATAGACTCTTTGGCTTCTTTGTAGGGCAGGTAATGGCAAAGACAAAGGGACAGGCTAATCCCCAGGTGGTAAATGAAATATTAAAGGATAAGTTGGGCTCTTAGTTTAGCCATCTTCTAAAGCCAATGTAAAATAAGGGAATTGGAATTGGTAGAAGATAGTATATAACTAATTCCTAAGAGATTAAAAAAAATGCTTTATGGGAAAAAAAATTGTCCTAGCCCTAACATCTTGTCTGGCATTAACTGGATGCGATCTAATGTCTGACAGACTAGATGAAGTTGGTAGAGTGCCGCAGCTCAGTAAAATGAATATATATGAAGAACCATTTTATCCAATACATGAGCAAGTGGAAATGAGATCAAGACTGAGCGATCTGGGCTATGAAAATGGATATAAATATGATGAGGTTAATAGCAGTGGAACAAAACAACCTAAGGGATCTTCCGCAAATAGCTTATGGAAAAATGGCTCAAGATCATTTATGAAGCCTTATGCAATTGGTGATGTTCTATCAGTAGTTGTACAGATATCTGATCAAGCTAAATTAGATAATCAAACTCAAAAATCAAGAAGCGATTCAAGTAAATTGTCTATGCCTTCAATGTTAGGCCTTGAGACTGTTGCTAACAATGTCCTGCCAGGAAGTTCGTCTGCAGATAGCATGATAAATATGAAGGGTAGCAGCAGTGATTCTGGTGCAGGTAAAATAAATAGGAAGGAAACTGTACAAACTACAATTGCAGTAACTATTATAAAGGTTTTACCTAGCGGCAACTTAGTTGTTAAGGGAACCCAAGAGGTGAGAGTTAATTTTGACTTAAGAGAAGTAACGATTGAAGGTATAGTGAGACCATCTGACATTACTATGAATAATACAGTAAATCTAGAACAGATTGCTGAGGCTAGAGTATCATATGGTGGGCGCGGACAGATATTTGAATATCAACAGCCTCCTTATGGCAAGCAGGTACTTGATATAATAGCTCCATTCTAAAATGGGAATTATAGTTAAAAAGTTTGGAGGAACGTCAGTTGCAAATATAGAGAGAATTAAGAGAGTTGCAAATATAGTTGCAAATAGTGGTGAAAAAGTCATTGTAGTTGTATCTGCTATGGCTGGCATTACAAATGAACTTATACATTATAGTGATCAATTAGGTCCAATTACAACCTCTAGTGGTTTGTCAGAATATGACACAGTTATATCTTCTGGCGAGCAAATAACAAGTGGTTTAATGGCCATAGCTCTCATGTCATTGGGATTAAAGTCTAAATCATATTTAGGATGGCAGCTACCAATTGAGACAAACAATGACTTTTCACAAGGGAAAATAGTCAATATAGAAAAGGTCCAGCTGCTTCATGACTTAGATAGTGGGATAATACCAGTGGTTGCTGGATTCCAAGGTATGTATAATGGAAGAATAACTACTTTGGGTAGAGGAGGATCAGACACTACAGCTGTAGCTATAGCTGTAGCAACAGGTGCAAAGAGATGTGATATCTATACAGACGTTGATGGTATATATAGTGCTGATCCAAGGATTGTTCCAAAGGCAAAGAAGATTGATAAGATAGATTATATATCAGTGTTAGAAATGGCTTCTGCTGGTGCAAAGGTAATTCATCCACGTGCAGTAGAAATAGCTATGAACTCATCACTACCAATAAGGATTTTAAATACCTTCTCACATGATATAGGAACAGAAATAACAGAAAGCAAAATGGAAAAAGTTGTCGTAAATGGCATAGCAGTTAAAAATAACCTAGCAATGATTACAATACCTAAGGTTGAAAATATAGATAAAGTCATAAGGGATATTGTAGCGCTAGGAGTCATTATAGAATCAGTCACACAATCAAACTTGTCTTTCGATCAAGGTGGCAACACTAACTATGACTACTCAATCTTAGTTGGCAGTGAGTATATTGAAAGATGTAAAAGTATAATTTATGGAGATGTGCTTTTAAGGGACAAAATTAGTAAAATAGCTGTGATTGGCATAGGCGTTAAAGATTTATTAATAGACATTCTCAAATCTGCTGGGTCTATAATGGGATTGCAAGTGCTTGAGACACAAGTATCTCTCTTGGTAGAAGGAATTAATAGCGACAAGGTTGTAAGAGATCTTCACACAAGTCTTGGCCTAGATTAGACCTTCCATTTAATAGAGCAGCCTATACTTGGATATTGCCTTATATTCTCAATTGACTCACCACTTGCAACTATCTCCATTGCATTAAATAATTCGCGCTTAGCATTTGGTACATCACTTTTGCCAGCTGAGTCTAGCCTTCCCCTATATTGTAATTTTAGGTCACTGTCAAAACAAAAGAAATCTGGAGTACAAACTGCATCATATGCCTTTGCAACCTCTTGTGTTTCATCAAATAGATATGGGAAGTTAAAGCTATGTTTAGCAGCGAATAGTTTCATATTATCAAATGAGTCGTCAGGATATGCTTCTACATCATTTGAGTTGATACCTACAAATCCAATTCCAATCTTAGCTAGGTCTGCAGCATCTCTAACAATTTTATCAGCTATAGCTTGAACATAGGGACAATGATTACATATAAATGCTACTACTAACCCATTTTTACCTTTAACATTTGAAAGGGAGTAGATTTTTCCATCAATTCCAGGCAAGTTGAAATCTTTTGCCTTAAAGGTCTTATTAATCCCAGGCGTTTCTAATGGTGGCATAAGTATTATTATTTATTTTATTTTTGGGTAATGATGAATGTGAATTACCTATAGCATCTTTTAACAATTTAGTAATAAACTCCATAAGCATTGTTACATTTGCTACACTACTCTCTATAAACTTTTGTAGAAAGTCATTTATTTGACTATCACTAACAACGTAAAACTCACTGTTTTGCTCATTCCCATTACTTTCAGAAATAACTGCTAAAGAGAGAAAAACTACTAACAATAATTTAAACATTCTAAACTTTTTTATATACTTTATGATAACTAAGCAATTTCGGAAATGCAATGAGAATAATCAATAGTTAAGATATTTATTCTTTCCATTGAGAGTAATGTTGTATTGATAAATATTTTCCTCTATTCCATCATTCTCTACTTTTCCACTTTTCTTTGCAACTAGAAACTGATTGATGTCAGTTGCATTCTTAAAATACATTACTGTTTTCATATCATTAAAGTCCTTATGGACAACTCTAAAATTCACTAGAGGATTACTTCCACCTGGCATAACTGACAAAAATGTAAACCTTCCAAGATTATCAGTTGTTGTAGAGCCACTCCCTGTAAAATTCTCATCTGCAATATCACTATCTATGACTTGCTCAAACCTATCAATTTGCTTCCTATACATCATTGAGTCATTGAGGTAACCATCATTTGGGACTGATTTATACTTACCATTAGCATCAGCATGCCAAATCTGTACAGTTGCATTTTTGACAGGCACACAATAACTATCAGTTATAATACCACTTATTACTATAAACTCTCCCTTGGCAAATGATGCATATCCAGTCCTCTTTCTGAGATTATTAGTCTTATATATCTTAGGGACTGTCATGTCAGATTCAACCTCAGGTGTTATAGGACAATTAATTACATCTATAACTTTATCACTTTGAACACTAGTGGAATCTGTAGTGATTTTATAATTTTTATCATTCTTTTCAGAAATTTTTTCCTTTTTAAATAGATTACTGCAACCACTAACTAATAGCGATAAGACAACTACGGGGATTAATCTTTTCATTAGCAAATTTCTTGTAACTTTAAAATAAGCTTACCTATCCCAACTGATACCTCAGAGATTCTACCATCAAGCATATAGGCCGGCGTTGTAACTATTTTATTTACACTATCTACCACTACATCATCTACATTACAAAGCTCTTGCTCAATCTCAAGTGCATCTAAAATTGGGTTTTCATCACCAAGTGTTACAACTGGGTTATAACCAGAGCTTTTAAGAACCTTTGCAACTATAGCTGGTGATATACAGATTGCACCAATTGGTTTCTCAAGTGATACAAACTCCGATATAATTTGTGCAACCTCAGGCTTTACTTCAAATTCACTACCTGCAGTAGCTAAGTTCGAGTAACTTTTAGCTACTCCCATACCACCCGGCATTACTAATGCATGATATTTCTGCGGATTCAGTGTTTTTGCATCTTTTATGTTGCGGGAAATCCTACAGGCCTCAGACATGATATTTCTAGGTGAATTGACTACCTTCTTTGACAGATGATCAACTACTTCATTTTGTTCTTGATCAAATGCAAATACATCATATTCTATATCTAGTTTATCTATGTGAAGCATTGTTAATACTGATTCACTCACTTCAGCACCATCAAGGTATCCACAGCCGGATAGCAAAATTGCAAATCTCTTATTGTTTAGCGTCATAAAAACTTTCCTATTTTCTAACAATTGTACATTTCTTATAAAAGGTCTGCAATATATCATAAAATCTGCAAATGCAAATTAAGCTGATATTGTGAGATTAAATGCTACAAAGTTTAAGATATTAACATCTCTATATTCTGCCAGAGCTTCCCTATAAAGTTCGCCTCCTCAACATTTCTTTCAGCTACCAGATCTAACTTAACTTGAGAATCATAGATGTCATTAATTTTGCAGGTAAGAGTACCAAGCTTCTGTCCTGCAACTATTGGTGCAACAACCCCATACTTATAAGATATTGAGCAAGGAATATTCTCTTTTTTACTGTTTGTTAAGATTTTAAAATTATCCTTTACAGTCAAACTAACCTCAGGAACTGCACCATATATAACTTTAGACTTTTTAACTACATTGCCACTCTTGAGTAAATCAACCTTTTTAAATGTAAGGAAGCCATAGTTTAAAATCCTTTCACCTTCCTGAGCACGCTCCTTTTCACTTGTTAAACCATTAATGACAGCAACTAACCTCATATCTTTCTGAATTGCACTTAAAACAATTCCATATCCGCCAGCTTCAGTATGACCAGTTTTTATTCCATCAACTCCCATTTTACCTAAGAGAAGATTCCTATTATTTTGCACAATATTACCATAGGTAAATTTCTTTATTTGGTGGTAGCTGTAATATTGAGGGAAGGTGTTTATGAGAGCAATACCTAACTTACTCAAATCCTTGGCAGTAGTGAGGTTATTAGGATCAGGCCAGCCACTTGAGTTTGTGAAATTAGTTTGATTCATCCCAAGGCGCTGAGCCATTTCATTCATTTTATTTACAAAAATAGACTCATCACCTGCAAGTCCCTCAGCCATGACAATACAAGCATCATTACCTGATTGCACTACTATCCCCTTAAGGAGTTCATCTATAGTCGGTCTATCGCCATAGTTGAGAAACATCCGTGAACCTTGCATCTTCCATGCTTTTTCACTAGTTGCAAAGCTATCGTTTAAGACAATCTTACCTGAATCTAAAGCATCAAATGCTAAGTAGGTAGTCATTATTTTAGTCATAGAGGAAGGATGCATAAGCTCAGTTGCATTCTTCTCATAAAGAATTTGCCCAGTATCGGCAAAGACAAGAATAGCTTGCTTAGCAGTTGTTGTATATTGCTCAGGGAAAACTACTCCCTGAAATAATAATGTGAAAAAGAAAAGGAAGCGAGCTAACATTTTTTAGGTAACTCTAATCCATTTCATACTTTATTCAAGTTATTAGGTAACCTATTATTATTTGCTAATAGTTTCATTTGCAGAGTGAGCAGCCTTTCGCTCTTCCACGAACTCTTTGAAAGATTGTTGTTCATTAGCTTTTACCAACCCAGCCTTGTCACTTGCAAGACTGTCTAGGAAAGTTATATCTGCAGCTTTTGCTTTATTTTTCTGAGCTCTAGTTGATTGCAAGTATTTATCACCAATCCCTAGTAGTTCTAACACAGCTGGTATTATCAATAAAAATTTTATTAGAGCAAAAGAGCAGGCTTTAATTGCCTCAATGTTTGTTACATCAAGATCTTCTTTCTTGAGCTCTTTAAATTTCCCAGTTTCATCTTTCTCAAGACGTTTAGCATATGAATCAAATAGTTTACCTGCAAGTGAGTCGAAAGCTTTAACTTTATTGTCATCATCAGTAAAATCTGAATTTTCTAAATCGAGGACGATTCTCAGATTAGCCTTAATTTGAGTAATGAATTGGCCCTTTGCATCCACTAAGTCTGTTTGGCCTACTATTGCACTGTTGAAAGCTGCAAGTAAATTTTCTTGTTTTAAATTTCCTAGTGCTTGTTTTTGTAGTCCTTTTAGTCTCGCTTGTTCTAGTCTCTCTTGTTCTAGTCTCTCTTGTTCTAGTCTCTCTTGTGTTTTACCCAAATCATTCAGTTGCCTAAGGAATCTTCCTTTCATTTCACTAAAGAATGTTAACTGTTTTTGTTTTATTATTGCGTCTTCTTGCTTGATGACAACTTTAAATTCTTCAATACGAGAAATTTCATCTGATAATTCCTTTATTTTTGCAAGAATTTCCTGACACTCCTCCAATCCGATATTAACTTCTGAAGTGATTTTTTGTATGTTTGCTGCTACTTTGCCTTCAACTTCTTTGCCCAAATTTGTCCAAGTGGTTGCATTGAATGTTTGATTATACTTGGTTGTAAAAGCCTTAACGTTTTCTACTGCAAAAAAATCTTTACATAGATTTTTTATCTCTTCTAAATTTTTTATTATCTGTTGCATATTTGATTGGCTTTGCATATTTAATTTTTATTTTGTTAATTATTGGTTATTACAATTAATAGTAGCGTTTTTCTACTTATAAGTCAAGTGAGGTAATTTGAGATATTTACAAAAATATGCATAAATATTAAAATTGTATTAAAAATACTCCACCCAAGAGGGAAAAAAAAGTTCTAAAGATTGTTATTTTATGATTATTATGAGCAAATTAGCAAGGATTAACCCTTACTCTTTGAAAAGATAGTTTTAGACTAGAAAATATTATAAGCTTATACTTGAGCGTCGAGAAATTTCCTGAGATGAGCAGATTAAGTCTACAAAAGATTTTGCTTCGTTTGTTGCAGAGTCTTTTTTTGCTGCGCTTGATTCTAAAGCTTTAACTCCTAATAACTCTAGTGCGGCTGGTATGACTAATGCACATTTGATTAATCCGCCAATGAAAGCTGTAATTCTCTCAAATGTAGTAACATCAAGTGATAATGGTTCACCCTCTTTATACTTTTGTGCAATCTCATCAAAAGCATCAAATAATTTTCTTGCCTTTTCTTCAATCTCATTATCGCTTGCATCAGCCTTAGCATCATCACACAGTATATTACCTATCCCATCACTAGATTTGAGACATGTGATAAAATTTTTTATTGCTTGTTCTTTTTCTATATTTCTTTTTGCAGAATCATTGAAAATCTTGACTAATTTATCGGTAAAGATCTTTTTAATATACTCAAGGCCTGCTACTTTGCGTGCTGTTGGGACTATATCTGGATCCATTTCTTTGTGTTGTATTTTGTCTGCGAGATCACTTAAACATTTTTCAACATTCTCAGTACTTAGGGGGTCGTCTCGATTGTTGTCTACGAGTTTTTGGATAAAATCTATAAATCCCATAGTATGGAGTAATCCTGAATTTGAAAAAGTTTTGTATATCCACTTACATTGATTAAAAACCTCTTCTAATGTTTCAAAATTTTCAATATAATCTTCACCTATGCGAGATAAAAACTGTTCGTATAAATCCAATTTTTCTTCAGTTAAATTAATCACTGCA
>Ga0078894_10003070_pt1 | contig 12636 bp, 13 predicted proteins | sample LauGreSu1BDMLBSD_2_FD_67506 | JGI IMG/M metagenome (GOLD analysis project Ga0078894, IMG submission 67506) | Freshwater lake microbial communities from Lake Michigan, USA - Su13.BD.MLB.SD (version 4) (version 4) | ecosystem: Environmental > Aquatic > Freshwater > Lake | place: Lake Michigan...
TCATATGTTTTCTACTGATGGCATTGGTTGTTCTTTGGTATTTATAAGAGTAGATATGAAAGACAAAACTATTCCACAAAACAACAAGACAACTTGTAATGATGAATATGATTACATAACTGAATTATCTAATGAAGAATTAAACAATTTGAAAGATTATAACAAAGTAGCAATAGACCCAGGTAAAAATACAATTATGTTTATGACAGATGAAAAAGGCAATACATTAAAATATACCAAGATGCAACGAAGAATAGATACATACGCAAAAAAGAAAAGACAAATAATTATGAAATCATTTTACAAAAATAATATCAAAGAAATAGAAGAACCATTAAACCAAACTTGTTGTATGAGTTGTAATTATGATAAGTTTATTGAATATTTGAAAGTAAGAAACAAAATCAATCAAGAATTACAGCAATATTACGAACAAGAATTATTTAGAAAATTAAGATGGAGAACTCATACATATACGCAAAAAAGCGAGAGCATTTTAATCAATAAAATAAAACGAACATTTGGTAAAAAGATTGTTATTGGTTTTGGTTCATTTCAACAAACACAACAAATGAAAAATTGTATGCCTACTCCAAATAAATCATTAAAGGATTTATTAGCAAAACATTTTAATTTATGTATTGTTGATGAGTTCAAAACATCTAAAATGTGTAGTTTTTGTTTAGAAGGAGAAACATGTTATTATAAACAACGAGAAAACCCAAGACCATTTAGAGAAGGTATGGTGAATATACACGGATTACTAACTTGCACGAAGTGTAGTAAGTCGTCTCATTCCCATTTAATGAACCGAGATTTGAATGGTAGTAGAAATATCTTGTATCTAATGAAAGAATGGATACAACATAGAAAAAGACCTACGATATTTTGTAGGAAACCATTAATCATATCACAAGACGAGTGATAGAAACAAAGTTATAAATGCCGAAAGAAAAGATTAAGGAATGAGATTTTTAATTTATTTTTAATATGTTTTTGTCTCATTTTTCTTTTCGGTCGGTGTAATACCTACATACAAAAAGAGAGAACCAACTATCAATATATGAAATAAATGAACCCAAAACTCTTTTGTCATTATATTTATACTTATATTTATATTTATATATTAATTTTTATATACCAGAGATATAAATTAATTATTTACCTTTTCGTTATCATCATAATCATCATGAACCGTTTCTAAATTACTTTGCTCTAATGAATAGTTGGCATTATTTTTTATTTTATGCCAATAATATTCAAAACAAATTTTACACAAGATAAATAATGGAATATACACATAATTATTGTTAAAAATAAATAAATAAATAAAATATTCTTTTATAAAATCAAAAAAAACTATTAGCCATATGCTATTTCTTGTAATATAAAATAATATTACGCCAATTATTCTATACAAAATAAATATCAATAAAATAATGTCTGTTTTAAAATATAAACATAAAAATATATATGATAATAAGTATGAAAATGAATCGCAAATTTTATCCAAGCATTGATAATTAAATAAATGTGTGCAATTCAATTGTGTATTATTATTTAAATTATTATAAATATAAAGTTTATTGTCTGTAGAATCTAATAATATTAATAAAACTGTTAATATGATATATATGTTATTTTTTATAAACTTATAATTAACAATTAAAATTAAAATACAAAATCCTATTATAGTTACTATATATCTAAATATCATTCCTTTTTTTATTAAATTATCACAAATATTCGAATCATTCATTATATAATATATTATATTATAATGAGGTTGTCATAATTATTTTCTCAAATTATTATATAATGAATAGTAGTAATTTGTCTTTTAAAAACACAGAAATTAAAACTATGTCTGACGGTGCTAAATTAGTTCGTAAAGTATCCATTAAAAATGGCAAAGGATATAAAAGTGTTACAAAATATAGACGCGGTAAAAAAGTCGGCACAGTTAAAAAACCTATTCATAGCGAACATATTGGTCTTATTAGTCTAGGAAAATTCATTCCAGGATTATTTAAAGATTGTAAATGTGGAGAGAAAACGCGTAAAAAAGGCACTAGGCGCTAAGCGTTTGCTATTTCGCTAAATGGTCTAGTGCAGATAAAAGAACCAACTCTTGTGATGTTAATTTTTGAAATATAAGGTTCTTATCCATTTCTATTCGAAAATGTCTTGAACTATAACCAAAATTCTTACACACACAAAACACACCATCATCGGTTATTTTCATTTCACAAAATATAGCCCCTTTTGTTAAATGTATATTATTAGGGTCTTCAATAGGTATCCATCTAATAAATGTTCCGTATTTTAAATCATCCATTTCATCCACATACTTGTAATCCTGTAATTTTTTACATAAATCAAGTGTCTCTTTACGTGGTAAATGTAGCTCCTTCAAAATATTCAAGGTCATTTCTCTCAATTTATCAGTTGTAAAATTTAATAATTGTTCATTCGTTTCATCATCTAAAGCCTTTAATAGTTTTTGAACATCCATTATGATACTATACTAAATTATATTATCATATTATTTTTAATATATTTATCTTTTTACTTTTTGATTTTACTTTTTAGTTCTACTTTTTAGTTTTACTTTTACTTTTTGATTTTACTTATTTTTTATTTACCATGATCCAAAAGCACCACCGCCTAATACTGAGTTAGCTGCCATTGGTTCCATTGACATCATACCTTCACCGCTTGGAGAAGCTGCGCCTACTAAAGGGGTTGTTTGTTGAGCATACATAGCATCATAATTTGGTAATTGTTGTGGTTGCATAGTGTTTTGACTACCGTATGAGCTCTCATTTGTTGGCAATGAACTTATGGCTGTTCCATCTGTGTATAGACTTTGTGTCATAGCAGCATTATTCATAGTTTGCCCAGAGATTGGTTGTGTAACCTTTACTTGTCCGTTTTTACTATTTTTACTATTTTTGCTGTTTTTCTTATCTTGTTGTTTTCCTTCCCACAAATCAACCAAACGTTCTACTAAAATATTTACCTTCTCTCCTAATTTTGTTTGTAAGCTCATTGTTATCATTAATGTTGCTAAAATAACAAATATTATGTGGAATTCTGGATAATTAGCACCACTATAGGTTGGAATAAAAGTAATTATTCTATGAATAATAAGAAGTCCAATAAACATGACAATTATTTGAATTACGATTTCTGCTGATATTTCTAAACTACTCTTTTTATCATCAGCTTCAGGAACATATTTAGACATTGATTTATTTAATAGAACAATTGGAATTATAGCTATTAAAGCATATTGTAATATATTTAATATTTCAGACTTTGAATCATCGTCAAAATTAAAAACATGTTTGAAAAAACTTTTTTTAGAATCATCTGTACTATCCATATTCTTTATATAAGGTATAATAAGAAATTAAAATTCTACTTATCTTCTTTTGTAAAAAATAAATGAAGTAAATTTATATTACTATAAAAAGATATAAACAATTTGCCCTAAATAATGTATTTAATGGATTTCATGGATAGAGACAATTTATCAAAAGTATCTAAAAATATTTTTGAAAATATTAAAAGGCATTCTCATGAAGAATATCAGTATCTTCATTTATTAGAAAACATATTAGAAAATGGCTTTTGGGAAGAAGGACGTAATGGTAAAACTAAGACCTTATTTGGTGGATCTATGCGTTTTTCACTTCAAAATGGCAAGATACCCATTTTAACCACGAAGAAAACAGCTTGGAAGACTTGTTTAAAGGAATTGTTATGGTTTGTTCGCGGTGAGACAGATGCGCTACTTTTGAAATCGCAAAATGTTCATATTTGGGATGGTAATAGTAGTCGCGAATTTTTAGATAGTAGAGGATTAAAATTATATCCAGAAGGGATGTTAGGACCTATATATGGATATCAGTGGAGAAATTTTAATGCTAGCTATAATTGTTTTACTGGCAAAAAGCTAACAGACGATTATCCTTTTAACGGAATTGATCAATTACAACAAATTATAGATCAACTCAAAAATCCTGAAACACGCAATAGTCGTCGTTTAATAATGACCGCATGGAATCCACGACAATTAGATCAAATGGCATTACCACCTTGTCATATTTTATGTCAATTTAGTGTTCAAGATGGTAACAAATTATCATGTGCTATGTTCCAGAGGTCTGTCGATACCATGTTAGGTGCGCCATTTAATATAGCATCGTATAGTTTTCTTACACATTTAATAGCAAAACATTGTGGATTAGAAGCATATGAATTTATCCATTTTATGGGTAACACACATATATATGAAGAACATATTGAGTCAGCAAAAAATCAAATAACTAGAGAGCCATTTGAATTCCCTACTGTTTATATTAAGGAAGTTAGAGAGAATATTAATGATTATCAAGTGGAAGATTTTGAAATACATGATTATCAAAGTCATGAGGCGATTAAAATGAATATGGTGGCTTAAAATGAATAAAAACACTTTAGAAAAAGCTAATTGATGCGTAAGTAATTTAAAAACAAATTGTATATAATTATTATTAACATGAGTAGTTCAAGATCATTAGCTACTGCTAGAGCAAGAAGAGCAGGCGAGACAGCACCACCAGTAAGTGGAGGCAGACCAGGAACTTCAATTGGTTCACATGCTGCTTTTGCACCTCCTCCACCACAATATAATCAAATGCAACAACCATCTGGAAATGTAAGAGTCGCAAAACAACAAGGTCAATACCCACCTCAAGGTCAATACTCACCTCAAGGTCAATACCCACCACAAGGGCAAGGACAACAAAATGGATTACCTTTTTCAAAATTATCTATTTCTGATGCTATTGGTTTAATTACATTACGTTTAGGTCGTGTAGAACAATTTATGATGGATATGGATAACGATGAAACAACAAGAAATACATCTAACATTCCAGAAAATTCTAGAATTATTGATAATAGTGTTCTAACTACTATTGTAAATAGATTAGATTCTCTTGAAAAGAGAGAACCTGGAACAAGTGGTAGTACTGAAGAAACAGCGAAATTAATTGAAGATATTAAATTACTAACAGAAAATGTAAATAAACAAAATGTATTACTTTCAAAACATTCAGAACAATTATTCAAATTTGAAAGAGATTATACTGAAACAAAAGATATGTTACGTTCTTTATCATTAAAATTCGACTTATTTGTAAGTGATACAAATACCAAATTTAGTGATTATGAATTTGCTATTACCGAACTAGAAAAAAATATACCTGTTACTGAAAATGTAGCGGAAGAAGAATTAGAAGTTACTGAAACAAATGTAAATAATGAAGTTACTATGGTTGATGAAACCATATCTACATTGGATTTGAAAAGTATAGCAAAAGGGTTAGCTATTTAAAAGAATAATTTAAAAATAAAAAATAAAAAATATTATGTAAAAGGTATTAAATATAAAAGTAGATTATATATTATATTTAATATGAAGATTACCATTAGCGATAAACAAAAAAAAGATTTATTTGTAGCTATATTTCAAACTTTAAAAAGCTGTTCTTCGCAAGTCAGCGCACAAATTACAGCAGAAAAATTTCATATTCAAGGAATGGATAAATCACATGTTTGTCTTTTTGATGTGAATATTACAAGTGAATGGTTCAATAATTACGTTGTGGATACAAATAAGAATATATGTTTTGATACAAATATTTTTCACTCTGTTATTAGCACTAAAAATGAAGGTCTCGATATTATAATTCATAACGATGCTGATGATGAAGACCATTTAAAAATCGATTTAGCTACATCTACAAAGGGCGAATTCAATAAATATTTCAAGATATCTCTTATGGATTACGATTACACAGAATTCTCAATTCCATCTGTTGTCTATGACGCAGAATTCGCTATATCAGCCAAAAAACTTTGCGAGATATTTAATCAAATGGCTACTTTTGGTGACGATATTCAAATCAAATGCACAGAAGAAAAAATAGATTTAATTACAAATGGTGTCACTGGTGAAATGCTTGTAAATATACCAATCGATGACTTAACTGAATATAGTATAGTAGAAGGTGACGAAATAGATTTAGCATATAGTTTACTTTATATAAATAAGATGTGTTTGACAAATAAATTATCTGCTGAATTACAAATTTCTATTAGCAAAGAATTCCCTATGAAAATAATTTATGATTTAGGAAACGATAGCTCTCTTGTATTTTTCATTGCTCCTAAAGTAGTTGAGTAACAAAATAAATGGATAAATAGAATAGTATAGAGTATTAAAGCATTTGTAATGTTCGTTACAATTTAAAAAAAATATTATTATTTTGATTTAAGATTATGATGAAAATAATAATAGGATTTTTTATATTTTGTTTAGTATTGTTTATTTATCTTCATGTTCAATTTCATTTAAAAACCAGTGAAGATCTTGAAATGTATGAAGTAGATCAACCATCTAAGGACAGATTAGAAGAAATATGCGATATTAGACAACCAGTATTATTCGACTTTGATTGCGAAAAAATAATGGAAACCACGAATAAAGCATTCATCACAAATAATTATAACGCTTTTGAAATCAAAATACGCAATTCTAAGGAAACCGACTCAAACGCCGAATTATATGTCCCATTACCCCTCCATGCCGCCGTCAAATTATTCGACGAAGATAAAAACGCCTCCTTTTTCACGGAAAACAATGCCGACTTTTTAGAAGAAACTGGTGTAGCGAAGAATTTCAAGTATAACGACGAATTCCTAAGACCATATATGGTGTCAAATTGCAACTATGATGTGCTAATGGCCTCGCCAAATGTGTGCACTCCATTTAGATACGAAATTAATTACCGAAACTACTTTCTTTTGACACAAGGTAGTGCTCAAATAAAGATGGCACCTCCACATAGCACAAAATATCTTTACCCTGACTATGATTATGAGAACTTTGAATTTAGATCGCCTGTGAATCCTTGGTCACCTCAAACAAAATATGCGGCTGATTTTGATAAGATTAAATGCTTAGAGTTCACACTTTTGCCAGGTAAGACACTTTTCTTGCCTGCTTATTGGTGGTATAGTATTAAATTCAATGATAGTAATACAAGTATATCATGTTTTCATTATAGGACATATATGAATAACATAGCTATTTCCCCATATGTTGCTTTACATGCGTTACAAATACAAAATGTAAAAAGAAATGTAGTGAAAAAAGTAAGTATAAATGAGTTGAATAATCAAACCCATATTATACCTGAGAGAGAAGCCAAGCAAGCAAATTTAGAGAATAGTAATAATACTGATAATATTAATAACGATAACAATGTATTCAATGAAGGCACCAATATAAATGAGTTAAAAGAAGAATCGGTTATTCCTTCTGATTCCTGTTGAATTAAATAATACAAAATAAAAATAATATTATTAGATATTATAAAAATGAACCCTTTTAAAAGTTTATTTTCTCTCTTCAAGTCTTCTAGTAAAACCAAAAGACGTAAAACTAGTAGACGTTCAAAAAATGGTAAAAGACACACCAGAAGAAATTATAAAATGCGCGGTGGATGAGGCGGAATGCCTGTTGCTCCTCTATCACAACCTGTAGTGTAGAGACAACAAATATATTTGACTCATATTTTTATTTTTCTGGAATGACAATTATATTTAATATAGTTTGAAAAAAGAAAAAATATATTTACTTTTTCTTTTTTTTATTTTTTATTATTTTTCTTTTTTATTTTTCTTTTTTTATTATTTTTCAAGTAAATAAATAATCTAATTCTGCTTTTATTTCATCACTTTGAGTTGTAATACTATCAATATTAGTTCTACAAAACGCACAACAAGGCTCTTTATATGTATCAGTTGTTTTTATTGTCTTTATAACACAATCTTTACAAAATTCATGATTACAATTCAACTTAACAAATGTATATTTATCCATATTCTCATAACAAATATTACATTCACATTTACTATACAAATCTTCATGAATTTGGGCAGTGGTTAGTTCTTCCGCAGTGCTGATTATTTTAATAGATTTATATTTTTGGTTACTTAAATGTGTTTGAATTATTGCGGAATAATATAACTCTTGTATCAAGTTAGGATTTATTGTATTATCATTTAAATTTAACATGGTTGATATTGCCATAAATAAACGAACATCCGCCTCACTTACCTCTTGAGTAGCCTGAAAAGGAATAAAATCATCCGTTTCACTAGGATCCATATGTTCAGGATCAATCAAATCCGGTATATCATCTAACTCACCTTCTTCCAATTCCATTCTATAAATATAATTCGTTATTTTATCAATTATAAAAGCCAAGTTATCTCTCAATGTAGTCCCACATTTTGATACAGAATATGCCTTGATAATAGATATGTTATCGACAGAGTAATTTAATAACCAATGCCTAAATTTAATTTTTGATAAATTTACATTTAATTGTGATTCCACAATAAACTCCGTTTTTTTCAAATTGCATATATTTTCAAAATTTATTAATCTTTCATCATTACAAGTTCTTATCGTATGACCTTCTTGATGACAATAAGAACAATGACGCGTTCTAGCAATATTTCTAAGAACTTGTGCTCTTGACATATTCACATTTACATTAATTCTATTTTCTGGATTAAAACTTTCAACACTCATTTTTGTTTATAATTTTGTTTATAATATTTCAAATGCTTTTAAATATTATAAAACTTTTGAAATCAATTTTTTTATTTACATTTATTTATTTTTGTTTTGAATCAATGTTTCTAATTCAATTAATTGTTCGCTTGTATTTACACCCATTATTTCATATTGATTTGAATGTTCAATCATGAATAAATCAATATCTATTTTTTCTTCTCTCTTTATGATCTCAATTATATCCGTCAAATAATATTCTTTTTGAGAGTTATCATTCGTCAAATAAGGCAAATATTTACATAATAATTGTGATTTTATGCCATATATTCCGCAATTTACTAATTCAACTTTTAATTGCTCCTCATCACAATCTTTTTGTTCCACAATTTTTTCGAAACAACCTTTTTTTAGGATGATCCTTCCATAACCAGTTGGATCTATAAATTTAGTTACAACTATTCTTACTTTATTTAATCCATAAAGAATACTATTCATTGTATACGTTCTTATTAAAGGAACATCACCAGAAAGAATTAATACATCCGCGTGTGGATTTTTTGACAATTCTGGAATACAACATTGTAATGCATGACCTGTTCCCTTGGCTTCAGGTTGATCTACATAAGTAATATTTGTTGTAATAACATCATCCAAATTTTTTTCAATTGACTCTTGAATAACATCTCTATATTTCCCTACAACAACCAATATCCTTTTCACTTTACATGGTAAAGAGTTTGCTTTCTCTAAAACATGACAAATCATTGGTTTTTTGTTTATTGGATGAAGAACTTTTGGTAATGATGAATTCATACGTTTGCCCATACCGCCTGCCATAACAACAATGACCACTTCTTTTGACATATATAAAATATATGAAAACTATTTTATATATTTTTAATTTATATTTTACATTTTACATTTACATTTTAATTTTCAATAGTTTTGCTGCATTTTTATAAGCTATTTTTTCTTTATCCTTTAAAGAGAGAGGCACATTATCCATCCATTCACAAGCTATATTCTGCTTCTCATAAGGATAATCTATTGAAAATAATACTCTATCTATACCTACCTTTTTAATTGTATATTTTAAATCATCATCTGAATACCAACCACTTGTAGTAATATAAAAATTTTGTTTCAAATATTCTTCCATAGTCAATTTTGGTATATGAAATTCTTTTAATCCAGCTTTATTAAAATCTTCTTTGCTAATTTCGTTTAATTCTTGTTTATATACACACAATCTATGGTCAAATCTTTTTGCCCACCAAGGCAAAATTTCACCCATATGCCCTAAAATAATTTTTAATTTGGGAAATCTATCAAATACACCTGACAAAACTAATCTAAACATATGTTCGGCAAGATATATGGAGAATCCCCAGGCAGACGCTGATAATTGTGGGTATTTCTTGTAAAAATCGACATATTGTGGATCAGGCGTAGAACCATTAGGCGACATATAAACAGTTGGATGTATATATAATGGGACATCTAATTCAACAAATTTACTCCATAAAACATCATAATCTGGTGTATCATAAAACAATATCTCTGCATTTTCATGATTTTTACCAGTATGTAATATGTCATTACCATTCACTAAGGCACCCAACATTTTTAAATTTTTCACACATCTATCCAATTCGTGTGCCGCCTCTTTTGGATCTCTCATAGGTAATGTGGCAAATGCCCTAAAACGGTTTGGAAAATTTTCTATTTGTTTATACATGTAATCATTAATTTCTTTTGCCTTATTTACTTGGTCTAATTTACTTTTGAGTTTTAATCCTTGTATTCCTGCTGCAGTTGGTGAAATAATTTGAAAGACAACATTATTCTCATCCATTTCTTTTAATCTTAGATCTGTTATATCCAATAAACGATTATACTTGTTATTCCCTTTGCCTGTATTTATTACGTATTCTAAAGGCACATTTTCGACTACATCCTCTGTTTGTGTAGGCCATATGATTGCCTCTTCTAATGCGATTTTTTTAATTTTCACAGCATTTTTTTTTACCTTGCTATTATTTAAAAATCTACAATTGTTTTTCACTAATCTTGACCATGGATTATTTTTAATACTTTTATTTTTGTTCCTTAAATATATTCTCTTTGTTTTCATATAATATTATATTATACTATATTATTTATATTTAAAGGTTCGTCATGTATTAAATATATACGCCTATTTTATTCATAATGACAAACAATACACATTATAAAATATATATGAATGACCGGAGTTACACGACATGGGAAATTTACGAGATGAAAAATTTTACAAAGGTTTCTTTAGATATCAATCCAATTGAAAATAAATTGTTGTCAAATGATGTTTTCACAATTGACGAGAATAAAAAAATACATATTGTTCATTCATCACTAAGGACAGAAAAATCCATTCCTGGTGTTTTAATTATAGCAGGTAACAAGTCATATGGTAGGCAAAATAAACATACAGATATTCATTTATTTACTAGACAAAAGGCCATGAATAAAGTAGGCAAATTATTTTACAAATGTATTCCTGATGATATGCGGTTACCACCTTTCTTGATACCGTATGAAATAAAGCAAATTGGATTTTCAAAAGTTATTAAAAATTTATATGTTACTTTTTCATTTGATGATTGGTGTGACAAACATCCACATGGTAAGCTTGATTCTGTAATAGGTGCTGTCGATGTTCTTGATTGTTTTTATGAATATCAGTTATATTGTAAGAGTTTAAATGCGTCCATACAGAAATTTCAAAAAGACACATCGAAAGCGCTCGAGAAAAACACTCACGAGGGTTTTGTTGAAAACATTAAAAAGAAATATACCAATATTGAAGATCGCACCAATAAATCTTTTTGGCATATTTTTACTATAGATCCACCAGGGAGTTTGGATTTTGATGATGGTTTCAGTATCATAGATCGTGACGATGGAATACAGCAGTTAAGTATATACATCTCTAATGTCACTATCTGGATGGATATTTTGAATCTATGGGATTCTTTTTCTAGACGCATTTCTACTATCTATTTACCTGATAAGAAACGACCCATGTTACCAACCATTTTATCCGATTGTTTATGTTCGCTTCAAGAAAATACTACGAGAATCGCTTTTGTCATGGATATCTTCATAAAGGCAAATGAAATTGTTGATATTAAGTATAGTAATTGTTTCATCAAGGTGTTTAAAAATTATTGCTATGAAGAGGCGAATTTATTAAAGGATGCGAAATATTTACAGCTATTGGATATTACGCAAATTTTATCCAAACAAAATAAATATATCAGCAACGTGCGTAATAGTCATGAAATTGTTTGTTACTTGATGATATTTATGAATTATAATTGTGCGAAAGAATTATTAAAACATAAAACAGGTGTATTTCGTTCTACTATTATGAAGCGCGAATTTGAAGTGCCGTCGAATGTCCCTGAAGATGTTGCGAAATTTATAAAAATATGGAATAGTGCGTCAGGTCAGTATATTGACGGCTCTGAAATAGTCGATACTAGGCATGATATGTTGGATATGGATGCATATATTCATATTACGAGTCCAATACGTCGCTTAGTAGATTTGTTAAACATGATTAAGTTTCAATTGGTTACTGGTAATATAAAATTCAGTGATAGTGTCGACAAATTTTATAACAAGTGGTTGGCGGAGATAGACTATATTAATGTGACAATGAGATCGATTCGAAAGGTTCAATGTGATTGCACTTTGTTGGATATATGTAACAATAAACCGGAAATTATGGAGAAAGAATATGATGGTTATTTGTTTGACAAAATTGCTAGAAATGATGGGCTATTTCAGTTTATCGTTTTTTTACCAGAATTGAAGCTATCTTCAAGAATAACAATGAGAGATAATTATGAGAATTTTGAATGTAAAAAATTCAAACTATATTTGTTTAATGATGAAGAGAAGTTTAAAAGAAAGATCCGTTTAAATGTTGTTATCAATTGATTCTTATA